>Ga0209550_10004466_pt1 | contig 13260 bp, 7 predicted proteins | sample LauGreSuBDMM15SN_2_FD_187567 | JGI IMG/M metagenome (GOLD analysis project Ga0209550, IMG submission 187567) | Freshwater lake microbial communities from Lake Michigan, USA - Su13.BD.MM15.SN (SPAdes) (version 5) | ecosystem: Environmental > Aquatic > Freshwater > Lake | place: Lake Michigan, USA... | reverse complement strand
TCGCTTACTACGAGCAACCCGCAAGCCCCCACTGTGCAGAGCGTATTAGGACTTTCCCTAGTGCGCTCTGTCGAGTGTGGGCTTTTTGCTTAGCTCGCATTCGGTTTCTTTGCAAAGAAATCTTGTTTTTTTACATAAACCCTAAAAAGGAAAATCCAAATGGCAATCGCAACAAATGGCTTGCAACTAGTGCGCCTCTCAGGAGCTGTATTCAACCAGCAACTGAGCGCAGCTGACTATTCAGAAATCTTGACGGCTAACAAAACAGCCGCCGAACTCAACTCCTGGGCTAACTCGGCAGTTGCCGGTGAGTTCAAAGGCAAAACTACAACCGACATCGCTAAGTCTGTGCTGGCAAACGTGGGCTTGTCATCAGTAACTGGCCTTGAGGCTTGGTTGGCTGGTCAATTGACCGCTGGCGGTGGCGTTGCCAAAGCTGGTGAGACGATGCTCGCTTTGCTCAACGACTTCTCCAACATGTCTACATCTGATGCCACATACGGCTCAGCTGTCTCTACATTCAATACCAAAGCTGCTGCTTCACAAGTCTTGTCACAGACAGCTGGCACAGCCACTGGCACATACGCTGCTGTTGCTGCTGTTAGCCCATCTTTGACGCTGACATCAGCCACACAAACGTCCACAGGTACAGCTGGTGACGACACGTTCACAGCCGCTGCTGGTACATGGGGCACAGGCGACGTCGTTAACGGCGGTGCAGGAACAGATACATTGAACGCAACTGTGACTGGTACTGCTCCAACACAATCTGCCACTTCATTGGTCAGCATCGAAACTTTGAACTTGACAGCTTCACCCAACCCATCCACACTGGATTTGACTGGCGTGACAGGTTTGACAAGTGTGAACAACATCTCTTCAGCCAACGGCGCTACATTGTCCGTGACTGGCTTGGGTAACGTTGTGAACACCACCATCACTGGTGGTAACACTTCTACATCTATTGCTTACTCAACAACTGGTAATGCTGGTACTGCTGATGCAGCTACATTGACACTGAATGGTACAACTGCAACCAGCGCCTCTGGCTCTTCTTTCACCACTGCTGGTGTTGAGACGTTGACTGTTAACTCAGCCACTTCGGCCAACTCTTTGAAGTCATTGACAGACACTGGCATCACAAAGCTGAACATCACGGGCGATAAAGCCCTGACTGTGTTTGATGCTGTTGGTTCAACAACCATCGCGACTGTTGACGCTTCTGCTGCTACTGGCGCCCTCACATTGTCTACTGGCAACGGCGCTGGTGGTACAGCCGCAACTGGTGTGACTGTGACTGCCCCTACAGCTGCTACTGCTGGCTTGTTCACCATCACAACTGGTTCTAACAAAGACACAGTGACTTTGGGTGCAGGCACCAGCTTGGTTACAACTGGCTCTGGCAATGACACGATCAACTCTGGTGCTGGTAACGCCACCATCATTCCTGGTGGCGGTAACGACACTGTGAACGCTGGTGCAGGTGTTGACACAATCCGCTTTGACGCTGCTGCTGCTTCAAGCAACGCAGACACGATCAATAACTTTGGCGCGACTGACGTTTTGTCCATCAACTTGGGCCGCGCTCAAGTAACAGGCACTTCTGGTGCAGCTGCTACTTCTGTTTATGGCTCTTTGTTGACCACAAGCGGTGTGACTGCAACTTCACCCACATTTACTGGTGTTAGCGGTACTGGTACTGGCACTGCTGTTGTTTTCCAAAGCGTTGCAGCAGGTAGTTCAACTGCCAACACAATTGCACAAGCCTCTAACGTTGTTGCATTGACTGGCGTGTTCACTGACGGTACTGCCGCTGGTGCCATCTCTGCCTTGGGCGCAACTGGCCTTGCTGGTGTTACAACACAAGCAGACAGCCGTTTCTTGTTGGTAACTTACGCTGTAGGTAACATTGCTCAAGTGTGGTCATACACTGGTGATAACCAGACAGCAGCAACCGGAACCAGCGTGTTGACTGACATTGATACAGCTGAGCTGACATTGGTTGCTACCTTGAACGGCGTTGCTTCAGGCACTTTGACTGCAGCTAACTTCTCTACCTACCTTGATGTAGCAGCGGCTACAGCAACAGCTTCATCTGGTACAGGTCAGACTATCAACATTAGCACACCCCTGTCGCAAGTAACATCCACTGCAAACGCAGCTGGCCAGTACTTCACAGCCGCTGCTGACACAGTGAATGTTGACGTGGGCATGTTGCCAAATGCATTGGCTTCAAGCACAGCTGGTTTGACACTGCTTGACAGTACAGCAGGTGACGGCGACGTCTTGAACGTGACTGCCTTGACTGCTGCTGCTTTGACAACAGCATCCATGGGAACATTTACCAACAACATCGAAACAGTCAACATGAATTTGTTGATCGGTGGCGGTAACTTCTCTGCTACTGCCAACATGCCTGGTACAACAACCTTTGGTTACACGGGTACTGGCACTCAAACCATCACAGCACTGCCTGCAGCTGCTACGATCAAGTTTGATGCTGCTTCTACCAATGCAATCACTGGTACGTTGAACGCTAGTGGCGCGTTTAGCGTGGCTTTGAATGGCTCTGGTGCTGCACCAGCATCTGTAACTGTCGTGCCTACATTCCCAACTCTGTCGATGACCAATGGAACAACAAGCACGATTACCGTGACTGGTACGTCCTACCTCGGCCAGTCTACAAGCGGTTCACTGTTCGGTTCAGCTGCTTCGTCTGCAAGCATCACTGGTTCGGGCAACTTGACCATCAGCGCTGACGGTACAACATTAGGCGCACAAGTGGGTGGTGTTTCAACAACTGGCTACACAGGTCAATTGACACTGCGTCCAACAAACGGAACTGCATTTGACTTGTCTGGTACAGGCTCTGACACATCTGCGTTCACTGGTGTAAGAACCATTGATTTCTCACAAACAGCAACTCCAGGTGCAGTTGTTCTGGCTGCTGCTAACGGCGCATGGCCAGTGACAATTACTTCAAACGCTAACTACGGCGCCTTGAGCATCACACAAGCTGGCTCTGGCTTAACAGATGCTTTGGTGATTTCTGCAACGGCTACAGCAGGTACTCAAACCTTTAGCACCATTACAACACCTGGCATTGAAACCTTGACGGTCAACCTGCAAGGACTTTCAACAACGACTAGCAAGGCAGTTACTAGCATTACCATGGACATCAGTGCTGCACCACAGAACTTGACTGTCACATCAAATGCGTTGTCTACGACCTTAGGTACTGTTATTGCTGACTCTTTGACTACTACGGGCGTAGCTGGTTCATTAACAGCCACCTTGAGTTCTACTTTAGTTGCAGGAGCAACCTTCACAGGTAACACGACTCAACCTTCTTACATCACATCAAGTGGTTATGCCGACATCATCACTACAGGAAGTGCCAATGACTCTATCACTATCCCTGCGACTGTTACTACAGCAAGCTGGAGATTAGATGGAGGCTTGGGCAATGATACCTACACTTTGGTCACTACAAATAGTGCTGGTTCAGTTATTACTGACGCTGGCGGTGTTGATGTGTTGGTGCTGACCGGAAGTGCATCTAACATTTCTGGAATGAACAATGGTGGTACATTGGCTTCAATGGGTATTGACCAAATTTTCTACACTAGTACAAACGTAGTTACTGTTGGTAATAACCAATTGGGCGCCCAGGCAATCAACGGTATCTCCTCTGGTGCCGTACCTGTTATTACTTTGGCTGCAGCTGGAACAATGAATGTTAGCTCACTGGTAACAACTCAAATTGCAGCAGGTTCTTATCTGTCCGCACTTGGTGCTGCAACTACAACTGCAGGTGTAGCTGTTACAGGCTTCACATTGAACGGTTCAACCGGTGCAGATAGTGTTGTTGGCTCAGCGCTACCAGATACTATCAATGGTGATACTGGTGCAGATACGATTACTGGTGGAGCAGGTGCTGATACCATTTCTGGTGGTGCTGGTAGGGACGTCATTTATACATCAGCAAGTTCTGGCACTCTGACAACTTCTGATGTGGATGTAATTTCATTAGTCTTCGGCGATGGAGCTACTTATACCAGCGCGGCAACTACGGTTGCAGTTACGCAGTCAGATGTTATTTATGGAATTAGTTCGGGTGATAGGATTGTCCTAGTATCTTCGGGTACCATGGCATATACGACAACCGGATCAATTGCTGCCGCAACATTCACAGTAGTCACTTACACTGCTGCTGCTTGTGCAGCTGCTGATAACTCCGCTGTGTTAGGCCGCGGTACTTATGATGCAGTCAATGGTAGCTTTACATGGGGAGCAGGCGCCGACTCAATTCTCATTTACGACCAGGACTCGGCCGCTAGTGGTTCAATAAGTGGCGTTGCAATTGTTCTTGTTGGCTACGCCGCTACAGCTAACGTAACAATTGGAGGCATTACTGGAGCGCTTCAAATTACATTTGGTGCTGGTGTTTAACCAATTTTAGTAACTTAACCACAAAGCCCGTACATTACTGTACGGGCTTTTTTTAATTAATGAATAATATAAATATAGATCTTGAAGTAAAAGAATTTAAAGAATACATTATAAATGGTTTAATGTATTCAAAAAATGAATTTTTTATAATAATTCAAAAAGATATTTTAAAAATAAAATTAGATATAGAAAATTTTTGTTTTACTGAAATTGAAGTAATAAAATTAATTAATGATAATTCTAGTAGTTTATTATCGAGTATTTTAATAATATATGTAACTGGGAAAAATAACCTTCCTTATGTTCAGTGGATGTATATATCCTATGCAATTAAAAAATGGGGTAACATAGAAGAATTAAATGCATTAAAAGTACAAATAAAATTGAAAATGGAAAGTACATTCCCTTTTTTAAAAAATCAAAAAGAATTACCCAGTTATCTTATTGAAAAATATTGTTTAGACGCTAAAAAAATAAACGCTCCTTTATTATTGAGTGCTCGTTCAGCGGAAATTATTTTTAATAATTCAATTAAAAAAAATGAGGAAAAAAATGCACTTTATATTGCCTTACTAGCGTATATTAAATTTAATGAAAGCGCAATATTAATAGAGGTCGTTAAGATTTTATATAATTTTAAACAAACTAATGATGCATTAAAGGCTCTAGTGCTGCTAACCTATCTAAAGCCGTTAGATTGTAATTCTATATTAATGTGGGGAACTATTTCTATACATATGATTTCGACCAGAAATTATTGGGTAGCAAAATTGGGTTATTTAATATTTCCTGATAATCATGGAATTTTATTAAATTTATCAGTAAATTTAGGATCTTTAGGTTATTTTAAAAAATCCAAAATATTATTAGAAAAAGCAATTAATTCACCTAGGAGCCCTAACGCATATTTAATTAACTATGCAAACTTATTAATGAGCGAAGGACGTCCTGATGCTGGCGTAAAAATTTTAGAAAAAGCTGAAAAAGCTGAAAAAAAATATAATGAAAAAATAAGCTCAAATTTATTATTTATATCACAATATGATCCAAATGTAGATTATTTTATTTTAAAAGAAAGGCACATTAAAGTATCGAAAAATTTCAAAAAAATAGAAAATGAAAATCAAGAGATCTGTTTAGATAATAATAATGATAATAAAATTCGAATTGGATTTATTAGTTTTGACCTAATAAATCATCCTGTTGCAAATTATATTTATCCATTAATAAAAAATTTATCAAGAGATGATTTTGATTTATATATATACTATACAAGACAGAGAAAAGACTCTGTAACAAGATTATTTATGGATCTTGTTGGCGAAAATTTTATAGATGTATCTGCTAAAACAACAAAAGAACAGTATGCGACTATAAAAGCTAATAATCTGGATATTTTAGTAGATTTGGCCGGACATACTGCTGGAAATTCATTAGAAATATTTGCAACAAAACCTGCTAAATTTCAAGCTACGTATGTAGGATATCCTTTTACTGTAGGACTTGATGAAATCGAATATAGATTTTCAGACTTTTGTTTTGCAGATGATCGTAATTATTATACAGAAAAAAGAATTGATGTAGAAGGTTCAGCACATTGCTATCAGCCAATGATTGGTAATCTTGGTCTATTAAATTCTGATTTATATAAAGTGAAAAAACCACCGGTTTTAAAAAACGGTTACATTACATTTGGTTTGAGCTCAAACCCTGGAAAAATCAATGATAAAGTTGTAGAAGTATTCTGCTCAATCTTAAAAAATGTACAAGAATCCCGATTATTAATAGAAGCAATTGGATTTTCAGATTTGGAATATCTAGAATCATACAAGCAGAGATTTACTAATTTTGGTATAGAAGATCACCGAATATTATTAAAATCAAGAGATTCTGCAAAGCAATATTTAATATACAATGAAATTGACATTGCATTAGATCCTTTCCCATATAACGGAGGAACAAGTACACTTGATTTACTGTGGATGGGCTTGCCGTTGGTAACATTAGAAGGGATAGCCGGAATGTCTATAGTAGGATCTGCTTATTTAAAACAGATGGGTAAACTTAATTGGATAGCAACGGATATAAATTCATACATTAAAATTGCTACTGAGTTAGCAACTAACATTGATAATCTAGTTGAAGAACGTTCTTTGCAGAGGAATATTATGGAGCGTTCAAATTTAATGAACCAAGCTAAATTTGCTAATAATTTCGGTCAAGCATTAAAAAAAATAGTATTTGATAAATCAGATATTATTAATCGATAATTTTAATATATAAATTTTTTATTTCAAACTAGCACATATTTCCTTTTAAATGTTAATGGTCGATACTATTAAATAACCTTAAATAAGATTAATAATTATGAAAGTAGTAATTTTGGCGGGTGGTTTGGGTACTCGTATTTCAGAGGAAACTGCCAACCGACCTAAGCCCATGATCGAAATAGGAGGAAAACCTATTCTTTGGCATATCATGAAAATTTATTCTTCCCACGGGATCAATGACTTTATTTTATGTTGTGGGTATAAAGGTTATGTGATTAAGGAATATTTTGCCAATTACTTCCTGCACACTTCCGATATTACATTTGATATGACAAATAATCAGATGGAAGTGCACCATCGTTACTCGGAGCCTTGGAGAGTCACCGTTGTAGATACTGGTGAACAAAGCATGACGGGTGGACGACTAAAAAGAGTTGCATCATTTGTAAAGGACGAGGAGTCTTTCTGCTTTACCTATGGGGATGGCGTAAGTGATATCGACATTACAAGTCTTATCGCATTTCATAAGCAGCATGGATTGCAAGCGACATTAACTTCAGTCTTTCCACCGGGACGATTCGGTGCGCTTGATATTCATCCTGATTTAAGCGTTACAAATTTTCTAGAAAAACCAAAAGGTGACGGAGGACAAATTAACGGTGGGTTTTTTGTGCTGTCACCTAAAGTGCTTGAACTGATTGACGGAGATGACACAATTTGGGAGGGTAAGCCGCTAGAAAGTTTAGCCCAGATGGGCCAGTTAAAGGCTTACCGCCATGGCGGTTTTTGGCAGCCCATGGACACTTTAAGAGACAAAATTTTATTGGAAGATTTGTGGAGCTCAGGTAACGCACCATGGATGATCAAAAAATGAGCATGAACTTTTGGAAAGATCGTCGTGTCTTTTTAACTGGGCATACGGGATTTAAAGGTGGGTGGTTATCTTCATGGTTGCAAAGCAAAGGTGCGCTTGTAACTGGCTACTCATTAGCACCTAAAGGCGAATTTAACTTTTTCAACGTTGCACAAGTTTCTAGGGGTATGGTTGAATCCCATGAAGCGGACATTCGAGACTTGTTGTCTCTCAAGTCTGCAATGTTATCCTCAAAACCAGAAGTTGTAATACACATGGCTGCTCAAGCTCTTGTAAGGCAGTCTTATCGCGATCCAGTGGAGACCTATTCTACAAATGTGATGGGTACGGTGAATTTGTTTGAAGCGGTTCGAACTACAAGTGGTGTACGTGCGGTAGTCAACATCACAACAGACAAGTGTTACGAAAATAAAGAGTGGGAATGGGCCTACCGTGAAATAGACCCATTAGGTGGATTTGACCCCTACAGCAACAGCAAAGGCTGCGCTGAAATGGTCACATCTGCATACAGAAACTCCTTTTTCAACCCCATGCAATATCAAAATCATGGTGTTGCAATAGCCACAGTGCGCGCTGGAAATGTAATCGGCGGCGGTGATTGGTCGGCTGACAGGCTCATTCCCGATATTTTGTCAGCATTTGAAAAGAGGCAGCCTGTACAAATTCGAAATCCCAATGCAATTCGACCTTGGCAGCATGTACTCGAACCGCTTCGGGGGTATATGCTGCTTGCGAGGTGTCTTGTGGAAAAAGGCCCTGCCTTTGGCGATAGTTGGAATTTTGGCCCACTTGATGATGATGCGCGTTCTGTAGAATGGATCGTTAAGCAAATGGCCAACCGATGGGGTGATGGGGCGCATTGGCAGATAGATCAAAGTGAGCAGCCTCATGAAGCTAATTATCTTAAGCTAGATATATCTAAAGCACGTAGCCGGTTGCTGTGGGAGCCGACACTTCGATTGACCGGTGCAATTGACTTGGTGATCCAATGGACAAAGGAATTCAGAGCCAATGCAGACATGAGAGATGTAACATTACAGCAAATCCTTAAATATCAAAAACTGAACAATGTATTGTCTTTGGATAAAAATGATGAACGAATCGCCTAAATCAATTGCTCTTAGGGCTCAAATCGCTAAACTTGTGGAAGAGTTTTCTTCAGAAGTCAACCGTAATCAACCGTTTCTACCAGGTTTAACTACCGTGCCTCCATCTGGTAAGCTGATTGACGTTGAAGAGCTTAAGTTCATGGTGGAAGCTTCACTAGATGGATGGTTGACAACTGGCCGCTTCAACGCTGAGTTTGAAAAGAAACTTGCAGAGTTTTTGGGTGTCAAGCACTTGATAACAGTCAATTCTGGATCATCAGCAAATTTAGTGGCTTTCAATGCACTTACTTCTTCTAAGTTGGGATCCCGAGCCATTCAAAAAGGTGATGAAGTCATTGGCGTCGCAGCTGGCTTTCCAACAACCGTTAACCCAATTATTCAATTTGGTGCTATTCCGGTATTTGTAGATGTAGATCCTTTAACTCACAACATTGATGCCACTAAAATCGAGGCGGCAATTAGCCCTAAGACAAAAGCTATCATGCTTGCCCATAGTTTGGGCAACCCTTTCAATCTGGATGTGATCACAGCAATTTGTAAAAAATACAATTTGTGGTTAGTTGAGGACTGCTGCGATGCCTTAGGCACTACATACCGTGATCAAATGGTTGGCACTTTTGGAGACATTGGAACCTTGAGCTTTTACCCAGCACATCACATTACCATGGGGGAAGGCGGGGCTGTTTTTACAAACAACAACGAGCTTAAAACAATAGCCGAAAGCATTCGAGATTGGGGGCGAGACTGTTTCTGTCCGCCAGGAAAGGACAATACTTGTGGAAAACGCTTTTGCCAAAAGCAAGGCCAATTACCCGAGGGATACGACCATAAATATACTTATAGCCACTTGGGTTATAACTTGAAAATTACAGATATGCAGGCAGCTTGCGGATTGGCTCAATTAAAAAAAGCGGAGCGCTTCATTCAGGCCCGTAAAGAAAATTTCAACTTCCTTAAAAATAGACTTGCTGCCTGTGAAGAGTTTGTTCAACTTCCTGTTGCAACTGAACATTCTGATCCTTCTTGGTTCGGGTTCCCTATTACATTGAAAGAGAATTGTCCTGTTAATCGTCTTGACTTGTTGACATACCTAGATCAAAACAAAATTGGTACTCGCCTGTTGTTTGCTGGAAACCTTACCTGTCAGCCCTACATGAATGGTGTCAACTACCGAATAAGCGGTGATTTGATAAATACCGACAAAGTTATGAACAACACTTTCTGGATTGGTGTGCAACCGGCTTTGACTAAAGAAATGCTAGAGTTTGCAGCGCAGAAGATTGAAAGTTATCTTGGAATCAATTTTTGAGAAGATGTACTAATGCGCGAAGTTTCGAAAAATGCAAAGAATATCCAGGGGCAACCCATGTTCAAGGTTATCGATAAAGTCAAGCTTTTGGAAGCCCAAGGGAGAGACATAGTTCATCTAGAGATAGGTGATCCTGATTTTACAACTCCCCAGCACATCATTGACGCAGCCAAGAAATCTTTAGATGCAGGTGAAACCCATTACGGCAGTAGCTGGGGAATCACTGACTTCATCGAAACTATACGCAATGCCACGCAAAGATCCAGAGGCTTTAAGCCAGACTCCAATCAGGTATTGGTTACACCTGGTGCAAATATCTCAATCTACTACTCTATTTTCTGTTTAGTTAACCCAGGCCAAGAAGTTTTGTTACCAAACCCTGGCTTTCCTACCTATTTGTCGTCAATTGCTATGTGTGGCGCAACTGCTGTTCCTTACCCGCTAATGGAAAAAAATGGCTTTGGTATGCGTGCTGCTGATATCGATCCGCTAATTACTGATAAAACTAGATTAATTATTATCAACAGCCCTCAAAATCCAACTGGAGCAATTACTGACCCGAATCATTTGAAAGAGATATACGAACTCGCTGTGAAGCATGATTTGTATATTTATTCTGATGAAATTTACTCTCGAATGGTCTACGAAGAGGGAAGTTTTTTCTCAATTGCAAGCTTGGACCAAGCTAAAGAGCGTGTGATACTTTCTAATGGTTTTAGTAAAGCGTTTGCAATGACGGGATGGCGGCTTGGTTCAATAATTGCGCCTGCCTTGGTATCTGAGCGGATGATGATGCTTTTGCAAACCACTTCTTCTTGTGTTTCTGCGTTTGTACAGAGGGCTGGTATTGCCGCAATTGAAGGCGATCAAACACCGGTTGATGTCATGATGGCTGAATATAAAACGCGACGCGATTTGCTCGTCAATGGTTTGAATGCAATACCTGGCATCACTTGCCATTCCCCTGGCGGTGCTTTTTATGCTTTTCCAAACATCTCAAGTTTTGGTCTGACGTCTGAAGAGTTTGCAGATGCTATGCTTGAAAAAGCAAACGTAGCACTGCTACCTGGTTCAAACTTTGGATCGCAGGGCGAGGGGTTTGTTAGATTGGTGTACGCTTCGGGAACTGAAAACATTAACAAGGCGCTTGAACGAATGACAAGCGCCTGCAAAAAGCTTTAGGACAGAGGGCAAAATGATCCGCGTTTCAGATTACATTGCGAATTTCATCAGTGATGAATTGGGACTCAAAGATATTTTTATGCTATCTGGTGCGGGCAGCATGCATCTGACCGATGGAATCGCATGCAATAAAAAATTGAGAGCGATTTGTGTACATCACGAACAATCAGCGGCAATGGCATTAGAGGCCTATGCCCGTACAAACGAAAATTTTGGTGTGGGATATTTCTCAACTGGCCCCGCAGCCCTCAATGCCCTAACTGGCTTAGGCGGTGCATGGCAAGATACTGTGCCCTGTTTATTTATCTCAGGCAATGTAAAGCGCTCAACTTGCACACACACTGAAGGTGTGAAAAATTTAAGGCAATTTGGTGTGCAAGAATTAGATATCATTCCTGTTGTGTCAAGTCTTTGCAAGTACGCAGTGCAACTGAACCATCCAGAAATGGTTCGATTTGAGTTGGAAAAAGCTGTCAGTATTGCAAAAAGTGGAAGGCCAGGACCTGTATGGTTGGACATTCCTATGGACGTTCAATCTGCTTTTATTGACCCAAAAAAACTGGCCTCCTACAACACAAAAGTACAAATCCCATCAGCCAGTCAAGATGACATTGACTATGTCGCGAAATTACTAATGAATGCTAAGCGCCCAGTAATTATTGCTGGTCGAGGTGTGCGACTTTCTGGTGCGCGTGAATTACTCAAAAACTTGGCTGTCGATTTCAATATCCCAGTGGTTACGCCTTACCTAGGTATAGACAATTTGCGTCACGATATCGATGTTTACATCGGAAAAACAGGCGTTAAAGGTGACCGTGCGGCTAATTTTGCAATGCAAAATTCTGATTTAATTTTGGCGATCGGCACAAGTTTACACATCACTGTTGTTGGGTACGAATATGAACAATTTGCGCGGGCTGCCAAGACGGTAGTGATTGATATTGACCTCACATCTCATTTGAAAAAAACTATAAAAATTGACATAATGATCGAATCAGATGCGCGGTTTGCGCTTACAGAACTGCTTGAGGTTTTGAAGAACTCACAATTCAATTTTTCACGCGGTTGGTTGGAGCGCTGTGTAGAGTGGAAAAAAAATTATCCAGTGTGTCTGCCTGAATATAAAAACACAGTCGATGCAATCAATGTTTACTCCTTTATGGATAGATTGTCAGCACTTGCAGGTCCCGAGGATGTCTTTATTGGGGATGCGGGTTCGGCAATTTATGCTGTCTCGCAAGGCGTCAAATTGATGCATGAAAATCAGCGCTACATTCCTTCAAGTGCTATGGCAACAATGGGCTATACCGTGCCTGCAGCCATTGGCGTTTCGGCAGCACTTGGTGATAAGCGGGTTTTAGCTATCACGGGTGATGGTTCTCTGCAACAAAATATTCAAGAACTCCAAACTTATTTGCATTACAAATTACCAATTAAATTATTCATTTGGAATAACAATGGATATTTGTCAATCAGAGCTTCCCAAAAAAATTATTTTGAAGAGCGCTATATTGGAGAAGGTCCTAGTTCAGGGGTAAGCATTCCAGACACATTGAAGATTGCAAATGCTTATGGCATTGCTGCAGCAAGAGTAAAGGACTTGGCGAGGCTAGATCAAGCCATTACTAAAGCTCTTGAACACGATGGACCCTATATTCTGGAGATAATTACACCAGCAGAGCAACCTATTATTCCAACAGTATCTTCACGAGTAAATGCTGATGGTTCTATGAGCTCAAGACCCCTAGAGGATATGGCGCCATTTTTAGAGCGTGAGGAATACTTGCAAAACATGATAGTACCTCCAATCTAATTGAGATGGCCATGCTAAAAAAGCGCCTTGCCTTACTCGGCGCTACCAGTCATATTGCTAAAGATCTGGTTCAGTCTTTAGCTGATAAAAGTAGGCATGAAGTAGTTCTATACTCTCGTCGTCCTGACGAAGTATCTCGGTGGATCATCAGTCTTGGATTAGCAGACAGATACATATCCGCAAATTTTACCGAATTCAGCACAGATGAACGCTTTGATGCCATACTCAACTTTGTTGGTGTAGGAGATCCA
>Ga0209550_10004463_pt1 | contig 13262 bp, 16 predicted proteins | sample LauGreSuBDMM15SN_2_FD_187567 | JGI IMG/M metagenome (GOLD analysis project Ga0209550, IMG submission 187567) | Freshwater lake microbial communities from Lake Michigan, USA - Su13.BD.MM15.SN (SPAdes) (version 5) | ecosystem: Environmental > Aquatic > Freshwater > Lake | place: Lake Michigan... | reverse complement strand
TTCCTTTTTTTTTATCTTATTTAATTAATTTTTTAAATTTCCTTTTATGGAGCACAGTGCTGGATCAGAAATTACATTTCATCATGAAGCAGGTGGTGATGAATTCATAAAAAAAGTTATTAAAACAACCATATTATTATCTGTAATTACAATTATAGAACTTGGTCTAGGTCTTGCTATGTATGCATTTCCTATGGCTGATACTTTCAAATTATTTTTGAAGGGAGTAATAGTAATTTTGTCCTTAGCAAAAGCTTTTTATATTGTAGGTATTTTTATGCATCTTGGTGATGAATTGAAAAATTTAATCATGACAATTTGCGTTCCATTGATTTTATTTATTTGGTTTATTGCAGCTTTTTTAATGGATGGAAATTCATGGAAAAACCTAAGAAATTCACGTGGAAAGTCAATTGTTCCTATTGAAAAAACATCTCCAGCTGCACAACCTGCTTCAGCTGAGAAACATTAAACCATGAAAAAATATTTTAAAGCATCGTTATGGTTAAAACCCTAATGATGCTTTTTTGTTTAGTTATATTATAACATGAAAAAACGAACCTTTTTTACGCTGTTGGTTGTCTTGGTTTTGCCTGTAGCAAGTTATTTTGTAGTTAATAGCTACAGTAAAGATGCAACAGGGATGCCACGAAGGTATTTTTATGACACTGTTGTTACCAAATTAGAAAAAGGCAAACCTGTAAATGATACTTTATGGCATAAAATAAAGCCATTTAAGTTAAAAAATCAGTTTGGTAGAGAAGTAGGGTTAGAAGACTTTGGTGGCAAAATTATAATCGCTAATTTCTTCTTTACATCTTGTCCTTCAATCTGTCCTACGCTAACAAAAAACATGAAAAAGCTTCAAACGGCTTTTTTAAAGACAGACAGCATTGTAAGATTCGTTTCTTTTACTGTTGATCCTGCGAGGGATTCTGTAGAGAAAATTAAGGCCTACGGTGATAAATATAACATAAACCATGATACTTGGTGGATGCTTACGGGTCCAAAAAACGATATCTACGACATAGCACTCAATGAATTTAAAGCTTCAATAGCTTCAGACACCAAAATTGATACTAATTTCATCCATACAGATAAGTTTTTTCTTTTAGATAGAGATAGGGTAGTTCGTGGTTGGTATAACGGTTTAGACAGTACCAATCTTGATAAACTAATCAAAGATGTAATTCTAATTAGTATGGAAAGAGATAAAAAGAAAAAAAGAAATTTATTCAGAAAGTAAGAATTAAAATATGTTACCAGCAAGTATTCAAAAAAATGATAAGACTGCAAACTTATTGATCATAACATTCTCCGTTATAGTTTTCCTTGTTGTTGTCTTTTTATCCAAAGTTAAATTGGAAGTTAATTTACCTTTCAACGTGCACCTTTTTGCAAAATTTAATGCAGTTATCAACTCAATGGTATCTTTCTTACTCCTAGTAGGTTTGCTGGCTGTAAAACGAGGTAATTATTTGTTGCATAAAAAGGTAATGTTAACCTCTATGGTTCTTTCATTTCTCTTTCTAGTCTCATATATTTGTCACCATCTATTTTCTGACTCTACCACTTATGGAGGTGTTGGTGGAATGAGGTTGCTTTATTTTGGTATTCTTATCTCGCATATTTTTTTAGCAGCTATCATACTTCCTTTTATCTTATATACATCATATAGGGCATTGGTTGCTGAATGGGCTGGGCACAAAAAATTGGCTAGAATTACATGGCCAATTTGGTTTTATGTGTCAGTAACTGGCGTTATTGTTTACTTGATGATTAGTCCGTACTATGTTTAGGATTGATATTTTGAGCTGAACTTAACAAACTCTGTTCAATACTTATAAATCGCTTATAGCAGTTCTTTTGATGGGTCCCAATACAGTTCTGCGAAATTGACAACTTTCTCATCTTTTACCTGTATACCTTCTTTTTCGAGAAGCTCTTGCATTGTTGTTGGGGTTTCAAAATGATTCTTTCCTGTAAGGAATCCATTTCTGTTTACTACCCTCTGTGCTGGAACGCTTGGTTCTGCATGATGTGATGCGTTCATTGCCCATCCAACCATGCGAGAGGATTTTCCAGAGCCAAGGTATTTGGCAAGGCTGCCATAATTGGTTACCCTTCCTTTTGGTATTAAGCGAACCAATTCAAATACATCTTCAAAAAAATTTCTTGTATCAGCAGAATAGGTGATATTATTTTGCAGCGATTGCTTCATCCTTTAAACGCTTGATAAGTTTGCTTCGTTTAGGTTCAGGTACATTGATGTGATTGTAAGGACAATATAAGCAACCATTTCCACAACATGTTCCATTTTCTAGGTGATATTTGGTTGTCAAAACCATGAACCCTTGTTCATTGTAAATAAAGTGTTCTCCCTCAATCAGTTGTTTCTTCTTCATTATTTTCCAAACCTTCTTTTAAACCTGTTTCAAGACGCCTCACTTCGTTCATTAAAAATGCGTCTTTTTCTAAATTTAGTTCTTTATCTATTTTAAATTTCAAATAATGTACACGCCTGCTGTTAGCAATGTCTAAGCTTTCGTAATGAGTCCTAATTTCAAGTTCTTTATTAGTTGTCAAGTCTCTATTAATATCGTCACTGTTTTCCAATATTGATAGCCCATACGTTTCTATGACAAGTTTTGTGAATGCATATAATGTTGGAGAATCAGTCTTCAGATTTATATAACCCCCAGACCCCATAATTTGTTTATATTTTCTTAAAAATATTGGGTGAGTTAATCTTTTTTTAGCTTTTGATATGCGGAGCTGTGGGTCAGGGAAGGGCAGCCAAATCTCAGCAACTTCACCCTTTTCAAAATAAGCGTCAATCATCCCAATTTGTGAACGAATAAATGCCACATTGGACAAATTTGATTCAATTGCTTTTTTAGCACCGACCCATATTCTGTTGCCTTTTAAATCGACTCCAATTAAGTTTTTATCTGGGTAAAGAGTGGCTAAGCCGATAGAATATTCGCCTTTACCACAAGCTAATTCAAGAACAATTTGGTTTTTGTTTTCGAAGAATTCATGCCATTTTCCTTTTGTTCCTTCTGGTTGTTGAAATACATTTTTGAATGTAGTGATTTCCGCAAAGCGGATTAATTTTTTTTGCCCCATAATATTGGTACAAAGGTATAGTATGAGAATTTATTCTTCCCATTTTTTGAATGCCAACACGGCATTTAAGCCTCCAAAGGCGAACGCATTTGAAAGTGCGTAATGAATATGTTTTTCTCTAGATTTATTGGGTATGATATCAATTTCACAGCCAGCATCAATTTCCTCAAAATTGGCTGTGGGAGGAAGAATGCCATTTTTCAATGCCATTATAGTAGCAATGGCTTCAAATGAGCTTGTAGCCCCTAATGCATGGCCATGGAGGGATTTTGTTGAGCTTATTGGCAAATGATTGGCATGCTCTTGAAAAATGGACTTTATAGCGGCAACTTCCATGGTATCATTTATCAGCGTTCCTGTTCCATGAGCATTGATATAACCTATTTTCTCAGGTGATAAATGTGCATCTTCTAGTGCAAAATTCATAGCACGCTCAGCACCTTTTTGATCCGGCTTGGTGATGTGGCTCGCATCTGAAGTCATGCCAAACCCTATTATTTCCCCAAGAATAATTGCGCCTCTTTTTGTGGCATGTTCCAAAGATTCCAGTACAAGCATTCCGGCGCCCTCACCTAGAATCATACCCTGTCGTGTTTTTGAAAAAGGCCTGCAAGTATCAGGCGCCACTACTCGAATTGCTTCCCATGCTTTTAAAAAAGTATAGGTGAAAGGTGTTTCACTGCCACCTGAAATTGCCTGATCGCAAATACCATTTCTGATCAACCAAAAGGCATTTCCAATGGCATGATTAGATGATGCACATGCCGTTGATATTGTGTAAACGGGTCCTTTGATACCCATTTGCATGCTGACGTTGCTTGAAGCTGCGTTGAGCATGGTTTTTGGAATTGAGAGAGGATGAACCCTGGTTTTTTTCTCTTGATAAAGATCTATGTAACTCTGCTCTTGAGTACCTACACCACCCATGGACGTTCCAAGAATGACAGCTGTACGGTAAGCATTTTCTTCGTTGAATTCAATGCCTGATTGTTTTACCGCTTCCTTGGCTGCTACTACAGCAAGCTGGGTAAATCGATCCATTAAGTCAAGATCAGATTTTTCAATTGAAAAAGTAGGATCAAAGTGTTTGATTTCCGCTCCATTTTTGAAACGAATTAGATCAGCATCTACCGATGAAAATGGACCAATGCCAGACCTACAATCAACCAAACTTTTCCAAAAATCATCTGTATTTAGTCCACATGCAGAAACAATTCCTGTACCCGTTACCACAACCCTTCTTAAAATCATTCTTTATATTTTTTATTGCATGGCCTTCTCTAAACCGTTAACAGCTTGCTTTACAGACTTTATATTTTGCAGTTCAATATTGGGAATGGTAACATTAAACTCATCTTCAAGATCTGCAATAAGTTCTACTGCATCCAATGAATCTAATCCTAGTTCTTCAAATGTGCTTTCAAATTTTATCAGCTCCCTGCTAACACCTTTTTTCGCTGATATAACCGCTGCTATTTTATCAAAAATAATTTCACTCATAAAATTTTATTAAAGGGTCAATAAAAATAAGCTTTTTGTTTCATAATATGAAAGTCAATACCATATTGATTTTCAATACAAAAATTGTTAATACATCATTTTTCAAGGTGAATAATCTCTGTAAAATTTGATGTTTTTCACATGTTGGTTTTTAAGTAGCGTTCTATTTTTATACCGCAGAAGCACTTAAGCTATTGCAAACGACACAATACCCGTTGTCTTATTTTTTAATCATTTATTTAAAAACAATTTTTATGAAAAAAGTAATCTTGTTAGTGAGTTTTGCCTTTGCAGCTTTTATGTCTCATGCTGCTGATAATGAAAAATCATTGAAAAATGATGTTAAAGAGCAACAAGTAAAATCTGTTAAAATGTTGCAGTCCAAAACAGATGACCAACAATTAAGTCGTTTGTGTACAGTAACACTCAAAGGAGTTGTAAGCGCAGGTGTTTTCAGTGTTGAAATTAGTTGTACAAATTCAGCTGAAACATGCGAACAAGCAACTAAACTTTCAACTACATGTTTAACAGCGGCTTTAAAAACAGTTAAGGATATAATCTACTAAAGAAGACGGGTATTGTGTCTTCTTTATTTAAAAATCAACATTATGAAAAAAATAATTACTACTTTATTTATTTTTATTTCCACCTTCTGCTTTTCACAAACAAATACGGAGGGACTACTCGTATTTTACAATGGAAAATTTAATAATCAATTTGGGCGGGGTAACGATTTCAGAGAATATCAAGGAAAGTTAATCATTCAGGGGAATCAATCACTGTTTACCATGAAAGCGAAAGGAGAAATTGTTCCACTTGATGATAAATTCAACATAGATGTATCACCTGATAGTTTATTTACAGTTTATAAAGATGCAGAATCCAGCTCGCTGATCTTTGATTTTTCTGATGTCAACCAGCAAATATTATATTTTGCCGACACCCTACATCCAATGCAGTGGGCACTGACTCAGGAAAAGAAAATGATTGATCAAATCACCTGTTTAAAAGCCCATACACAATTCAAAGGAAGAGATTACATTGCTTGGTATGCACCATCCATTCCAATTGATAATGGACCATGGAAATTGGGGGGACTTCCTGGATTGATATTGGAAGCTTATGATGCTGAAGATGATTGGCACCTAATATGTACTTCATTGAAACCTGCATCCAACCATACTTTTCTTTTTTATGAAAAGATAATTCAAAAAAGTCTTGAAGGTTATGAAGCCTATACTGATTACATGCAAAAAATATTCCGCAGGATTAAAAGTACCCTAGCAACAGCGCAAACTGGGGATTGCTTAACATGTGAAACAAAATCCGTTGTTAAACTTCATACATGGGAAAAAATGTACAGATGAAAAAAGTTTACCTCATCATAACTTTTCTTTTCTTGGTTTTAGGATTTGCCATGTCTCAAAATAAGCTTCAAATATCAGGCGAAATAAGGCTTGAAAATATGCCGCTTCGTGGGGCAGTTGTTCAGCTTTATAGGGCAGATAGTGATAGCCTTGTTGCCTACACATTTTCAAAATCAAATGGATATTTTAATATCAGTACAATCAATAAATTATCAAACATTATACTAAAATTCTCTCATGTGTCCGCATCTGATACAATCATTATGATTGATACATCAACATTTTATAATGATGGGTGGCATGACACTGTAATAATGAGCAAGAGTAAAAAATTGATGAAGGAAATTGTAATTCGAGCACCAGAATTATCGTATAAAATTATTGGAGATACTATTTCTTATAAGGCAGAAAAGTACATGAACAGAGAAGTAAACAAATTGGAAGATCTATTAAAAAAGATGGAAGGATTTCATGTTGATGATAATGGAAGAATATCATTTAATGGGAAAGAGGTAAGTAAAATACTAATTGAAGGGGATGACTTAACTGGATCTAAATATAAGGTATTGTCCAAAAACATAAGCGCAGACTTGGTTTCAACGGTTCAAGTTATCAATAATTTTAACGACAATAGGTTGCTTAAACATGTAGAAAATGATAACAATGTTGGCATAAATCTTACCATAAAGCCAGATAAAAAAAACAAATTAAATGGAAATCTTGATTTACGTTATGGCAACGCAGGAAAGGGTAACGCTTCTTTAGATTTAGTATCAATTCAAAAAAAACTAAAGTCACTGCATTTCAATAACTATAACAACATTGGAAAAGATGCCGCAGAAGACATTTCTTTTCACTGGCATCGTGATGCAGTTTCTTCAAACGGACAAATAAACCAGAAAAGAATAAGTGATCCGATAAAGCAATTTCAATTGCCCGTTCCTCCTTTAAAAAATTTGTACATCATAAGAAACAATGACTTTAACTGCACATTGATAGAATCCATAAATTTAAGTAAACATGTTAACCTAAAAATTTTAGGATCATATAATAGCGAGCATAAAAAAGTTGATGGAGTTTTTTCAAGAACATATTATTTTCCTGGAGAAAAGAAATGGGAATTGGCTGTACGCGATTATTCAAATAATAACAGCCGTAATATTGGAAGTAATTTATTGTTTCGCATAGATAATACCAGGAGCAGAATAGCCTCTTACGGTATTTCATTTTACAACACAACAAGATATTCAACATTTGATGAATTAAGGTCAGGTTTTGCAACAGACTATTTGCATGAAAAACTTAAACGAAATTATAATGAAATCATGTTAGAAGGGCATGAAACAATTAAGTTTAAAAATTATGCTGTTATGAAAATTGACTACACCACATCATTTTATAGAAACATTACTAGCTTGACTATTGAATCAGATAGAATTTATACTTCAATACTCAATTCATTTTTACTTACAGAACATATTCAAGAGTTACAGCAGGAAGGATTTTCAAACGAATTTGATATTTCAATTAGCAAGGCTATTTTTAAAATTACCAATTCTATTGGTATTCATGCAACGCATGATTATTTACCTGCAAACGCTCAATTGAACAACATCTTCAATCAAACAAATGATTTGGTACGTAGTAATATCAACACATTGACTTCTAATAAGACCTATGTGTATGACAGGGTTTCTTATAAATTAAGTAAAAAAATTATCATCAACTCTCAGATTTCTGGTGGATTAGGCAAAATTATGACAGAAAAAAAGGAGGATTTTACATCACCTATTTATATATTTAAATTTTCCTCAGCCTACAGAAAATCTGCATTCAAACAGGTTGGAATTGGCTTCAGTTTAATGAAAAAACCACCATCTTCTGGATTATTTTTCCCATCTCCTTTGTTAAGTGGTAATTCAACCATGGCATACGGATTGCAACTACCCTCTTTTCCAATTACAAAGGGAGTAGAACTGAATTATTTAAGGAATAATTTGATAAGTGGATTGTTGATTTCAGTTACAGCAGCTGCAGAAATTATAAATGGTGACAATGCAATTTCCATTACAACAATGCCTGCTTATTCAGTAACATCTTTTTTCAAAGCATCAGTTTCAAAAAATGCGTCTCTAAATTTTAATGTTGAAAAAAATCTACATTCGTTAGGATTAAAAACAGCTTTGGCAACAAATATCACACATGTAAATGCTCCTACAAGAATCAATGAAATTCTTGTGAATTCAACATTTTTAATCAAAGCAATACACCTTAATACAACAAGCAATTGGAAGGGAATTTTCAATACAGAAGTTACGCTATCTGTTTCTAACTCAACCCTGAGTTATCTTGGTTCATCATCAAATAATTCAATCATGGTTAAAAAGTCAGTACTTAAAACCAAGTTTAAAATCAATTCAAAAATTTTAGCATCTATGTACGTAGCATCCTTGAAGAGTCCTTCCCAACCTGCATTTCATGCGATTGATGGAATATGTCAATATCATTTGAGTAAGCGAATTAAGACAAGCATGACCTTGCATAATATGTTGAATCAAAAAATATTTTATGAAATACAATATGGAGTTTATAGTATTTCAGAAAGTAAAATAAACCTGAATGGACGAATTATGATGATAGGTTTTCAGTATGATTTTTAAAAAATATTCATTTAACTTATTGGCATTAATAACTGATCACTTTCAATTCCTGTTCTGTCTACTGCAGAAACAATGATGTTTTTTAGTGTAGTTATTTTTCCTGTTGTGTCTAAAATTGTTTTTAATAAGGACGCATTTTTTTCAAAGCGATTTAAAATTTTATAATCCCATTTATCGTCATATTGAAAGTACAGAACCCATTTAAAAGTGTTCTCATCATTTGTTTCCCAATTGATTGAAATGTCTTCAGTATTGTATACAAATTTAACCAATGGTGCAGGGGGTTTTGTCTTGTTAAGCCAAGGACTTGCAGGCACCAAGGCTTGCGTTTTATACGGCCCTTCAATGAGTTCTTTTGTCAATTTTGGATTCTTTGTTAAGGAAGACAAATTCCAGTGTACGGAACCCATGCTTTTGGGGATGAGGTCTCTTGTAAGTTGTATTTCGTTTACAACTTCTAAATTGCTTTCTGCAGACGGTTTATTATTTACAACATTAATGCCTGGCCATAAATGTCTTTGTAGCGTATTTTCACTTTGCCACCAATTTAGCAAATCTGGAAATCGTTGTCCCACTTTGTTAATCGGCCAATACAACTGAGGTGTAAAATAATCAATCCAACCCCTATTCAGCCAAAGTTTTGCATCAGCATAAAGTTTGTCATATTGATCAAATCCGGTAACCGTAGAAGGAGAGCCCGGTCGATAAATGCCAAAAGGGCTCAATCCAAATTTCACATAAGATTTTTCTGTTTTGATTTCTTTATAAAGACGTTCGATGAGTGTATTGACAGCATTTCTTCTCCAATCTCCTCGAGATAAAGAACCTCCAGATCCAATATAATCACCCCAACTTTTATCATCTGGAAAATCTTTTCCACCATTGTATGATGGGTAAGGATAAAAATAATCGTCAAAATGAATTCCATCAACATCATATCTTTTTACAATATCCAACACAACAGCAGAAGTTTTGTCTTGGGTTGATTTTAAAGATGGATCCATCCACCAATAACCTTCTTCAAGCTTATACACCAGTTCTGGATTTGTTTTAACGACAGATTGGTTGCTAATGGTACTGCCTTTGATGTGGTGTGCCCGATAAGGGTTCAACCATGCATGAAGCTCTAGTCCACGTTTATGAGATTCCTCAATCCAGAAACTGAGCGGATCGTAATAAGGTTGTGGTGCCACGCCTTGTTCACCAGTAAGAAAGTAAGACCAAGGTTCGAGGCTGCTTTGATAAAATGCATCTGCTTGAGGGCGTACTTGTAGAATTACAGCGTTGAATTGATTTTTTTGGAGGTAATTCAACAACTCTATGGCTTCAGCTTTTTGTTCAAATGCAGATAGACCAGGTTTACTTGGCCAATCTATGTTCGCAACCGACGCAATCCATGCTGCTCGAAATTCACGCATGGTAGAGGTTATTGGATTAACATTTTTAGGCGTTATCTGCGGGTTCTTTGAAATGGAAGCCTTTCGAGTTACCGATGCTGGTTTAGTATTTGCTGAGGAAGATACAGATTGAACTTTAATGGGCGTGGAAGTCGTTTTTTGGGCAATTACAGTCTCTTCTTTTTTTAAATGAAGCTTTTCAGTGATATTCTTTATGGTGGTACATGAGATTACAAATACGCATAAAATAAGGAAAGTGATGGAAAATTGGATTTTGCGCATTGTATATGGTTTGTACAAAATTACCATTCATAACACCGACTTTGGTAATAAATTTGGTTAAAAATTGACTTTGCTATTTTACATGAGGTAAATAGTCGGGCCATAATTTTGTGTTTATTCCTTAAATTAGCTCATGATAATTCCTGTAAAGGTTCCTTTTACCGTTACTGCAGATATGACAAAATACGCAGGACCAGCATTTAACAGCAATCCTGATAGTGCATATTTACAACAAAAAAAAGAGGAACTTGAAACTTATGGTGTTGAAATTTGCGCTTCTTTGCCTGATAGTGCTGAATTTGTCCAGCTATTACGAGACTATTGTGGAATGAATGAAAAAAATGACATCAGCTCAATTGCATTGCAATTAGAGGAGGATGTAGCTATATTACATAAAGGAAAATTGGTGTCCATTTGCTTTTGTTTTCCTAGTGGATTTGTTCCGGCTTCGAAGTTAGGAATGAATTTTTTCGACATGCATATACCTGTTGCTCAAGGGGATACTTTACGTGCAGCAAGTGAAAAGGTAACAAAGCTTATATCACGGGAAGGATCTAGTTTTAGGCGTTATGTTTGGACGATATCATCACTCAGTGGACTCAGTCAACATCCAGCCTATACCAGGCCGCACCCCCACGGTATCAGTGATTTATATTTCAGAACAGAAACACAGACAACATTAGGATTAGCCAATGAAATTTGTTTGTTCTTTGTGAAGGTGGAAATGAAACCGCTTGTATATATTTGGGATGATATTGATAACCGAAAGCTAATTTTAGAAAGCATCAATTCAATGAGTGAAGTTGTGTTAGATTATAAAAACTTGCATACAGTAAAAGATATTTTAAATCGATCATAGAAATTATTTATCACTAGGCATTAGCTTATTTTAAAATTATACATGAAAAAAAGTATTCAAATTATTACATTGATTATTGCTTCATTATCGACTAATCTAAGTTATTCTCAAATAAAATTTAGGCAACAATTAATCGCATCAGAAAGTGCAGAATCAGTAGGCGTATTTGATGTGAACAACGATCGTGTTTTAGATATTGTTTCAGGTAGTTATTGGTATGCGGGACCATTGTTTTTAAAGCGCAGTTTAATTTCCCAAGTAGTTCGTGTAAATGAATATTTTGATGATTTTTCAACGATTCCTTTGGATGTTAACGGAGATGGTCACATGGATTTTATTACTGGAGGCTGGTTTGGTAAGAGTTTGAATTGGAAAGAAAATCCTGGAAATAATGGTGAATGGAAACAGCATCTTATTGCAGAAACAGGTAACATTGAATGTACCAGGGCATGGGATGTTGATGGCGATGGGTATGAAGAAATTGTACCAAACACGCCCAATAGTCCGTTGATATATTATTCAGTTAAACGAGATAAAAACAACAAAGCAACTGGTGAATTTTCTACCACAAAAATAGCTGAAAAACAAGGTCATGGCTTAGGATTTGGTGACATCAATGGCGACGGACGTGGTGATTTTATTGTTTCAAATGGTTGGTTAGAAGCCCCACTCGATGGATCAAATAAATTGTGGAAGCTGCACAATGATTTTGTGTTAACAGATGATGCAGGTGTTCCTATCATTGTGGCAGATGTTAACCAAGATGGGTTAAAAGATTTAATAGTGGGTCATGGACATTCTTATGGACTTGATTGGTATGAGCAAAGAAAAGATGGTCAAAATAGTAAGTTTGTCAAGCATCCAATAGATCCGTTTCATTCACAATATCATACCATGGAATGGGCAGATATTGACAACGATGGCAAAATGGAATTAATTACGGGCAAGCGTTATCGTGCGCACAATGACAATGATCCAGGAAGCAATGACCCTATGGAGCTTTGTTATTTTAAATGGAATGGAGAATCATTTACAAAAAATGTTATCTGCGCTGGCTCATTTGGAAAAGGAAAAGGAACAGGAATTTATTTTTCGATTGCAGATTTACATAACACTGGAAGAAAAGACATTATTGTTGCTGGAAAAGATGGATTGTATGTGTTTTTTAATGAGGGATTATAATCCGAAAATCAAATTTAAGAGATCATAAAATTTAAACATGTCAAGATTATTTTGTGTTGGAGATGTACATGGATGCCCAAATACACTTGAAGATTTATTAACGAATAAAATTGGCTTATTAAAAACAGATAAAATTGTTTTTAGGAGATTATATAGACCGTGGTCCTGATAGCAAAGGGGTAGTTGATATAATGTTGGATTTGTATAAGAAGGAGTATGATGTTACATGCTTATTGGGAAATCATGAAGAGATGTTTATTGAAAGTGACAATGATGATGAAATATTTTCATTTTGGGTAAAGAGATGTGGAGGGCTAAAAACGCTTACCAGCTTTAATGTTACTTCATTTGAAGAATTAAGTGAAGCGTATAAATATTTCTTCAAAACATTGCTTCATTATAAAATAATCAATAAAAAATACATAGCTGTACATGCAGGATTGAATTTCAAAAACATAGATATTTTTGAAGATAAATATGCAATGTTGTGGGAAAGAAATACGCTTATAGATGAATCATTATTGTTGGATAGATTTATCATACATGGACATACGCCACAGTCAATTGAGCAAACAACACAGCAATTAAATCAAATAAGTATTAATAGAATTGTAAATATCGACAATGGTTGTGTGTATAAAAATGTTGAAGAATATGGTATGTTGACAGCAATCGAGCTAGGTATATGGAAAATGTATTCATCGCGAAATGTAGATTAATATTGTTTTGAGAAAAGTTGAAATCTCTTCTATAAAGTAGTTTTTTCTTAGCTTTAGGTAGCAAACGATTAATTTTACCTTAGAGCTTTTCATGATAAGTTGAATCACGTTATGCCATTTAAATATGAAAAAAATATTAATCCTGTATCTATAATTTCACTAACAAG
>Ga0209550_10004458_pt1 | contig 13271 bp, 7 predicted proteins | sample LauGreSuBDMM15SN_2_FD_187567 | JGI IMG/M metagenome (GOLD analysis project Ga0209550, IMG submission 187567) | Freshwater lake microbial communities from Lake Michigan, USA - Su13.BD.MM15.SN (SPAdes) (version 5) | ecosystem: Environmental > Aquatic > Freshwater > Lake | place: Lake Michigan, USA... | reverse complement strand
GCACATGGGGACCGGAGAGGATGCAGGTTGGGATGTGCATTGGGATGGGCAGGGGGATGGGCAGGGGGATGGGCAGGGGGATGGGCAGGTCAGGGCGAGCGGGACGCACCGTGAGCCGCGCTCCATTCGCATTCACACCCAGGCCCTTGCCGCTGCCCCCCGTACCCTTCCCCACCGAGTCCGCGCTCGACTCGGCGCCGGAGCCTGTCGCCGTCTCCGCCGTCGCCGGGGGCGCGGTGATCGTCGACGTGGCGGGCTGTGAGCTTGTCGAATGATCACCGGCCGGGCCGGCCTCAGCCGCGCTCGTCGCAGCGCTTGTGGCCGCCCCCGCCTTGGCCGCCCCCGCCTTGGCCGCCCCTGCCATGGCTTTGCCGCGCGGCCCCGACGCGGCGGCGGCAGCGAGCGGTGCGACGGCCTGCCCGCGCGCCGCATGCTGCGCGAGCGACGGCGGAGACACCGCGCGCTGGCGTGCGATGTCGCGCTTCGCGCGAAAGGCGGCCTGTACTGTGTGAGCCGCTTCGTGCCACTGCAGCAGGTTGGTGACATACTCGAGGTGCCACAGCCAGTCGAGACGCATTGCACGCTTGCGACGGGCACGCAGGTAGCGCGCGAGTCGCCGATGCTGCCAGCCGCGCCAGTGCGCCTGCAGCGTCGCCGCTGCTGCGCGCCGCACGAACTGCTGCTGAAGCTGTGCGGCTGCGCGCTGCTGCAGCACTTGCTGCTGCCGCTGGCGCAAGGGGTTGGCGCGTTGTGCGCCCGCGACGGCGCCCGCGACGCTGAGCGCCGAGGCGCCCCACGCGGCCGCAAGGGCCTGCCCCTGCATGCTGCTGCCGCCGCTGCCGCCGCACGTCGCCGCGTCCGCCGAGCGCGGACGGTTGTCGGCGCCCGGCCCGCCGATCATGATGTTGCCGGCCATGCTGCCCGCGCCGCCCGCCGATTGGCCGCCCATGATGAGGCCGTTGCCGCTGCTCGCACCACGGCTGCCAAAGTCGGAGCCGTCCATGGATACGGAGCGCCGCAGCGGGCTCCGCCGCAGCTCGGCCGCTGACGACGATCGGCGGATTCCGCCCGGCGCTACTGAGGGGCTGTGCCCGGGCGGCGGCGGGGGCCCAGCGGCGGCCTCCTGCATCGCCACCTGCATGAGCATGCGCTGCTCTTCCTCGGGCTTGGACGCGAGCATGCGAACGAACGAGAGGAAGGTGGCTGTGTCCGCCGTCGCCTGGGGCTGTGGCTGCTGCACGGGCTGCCGATGTGGCTTCGGAACAGCTGACGCCTTGTACACATAGGCGCCCGCGGCGATGCCGGAAGCGCGCGGCGCAGCGCGCATGCCGCCGTTGTTACTCATGGTGGATAGCGGCTGCCTGAAGACCTCCGACCCGGCTCGCATGCACGCGCCAGTGGCCAAGTGCAAATGCGGGGCACCTCCACGGTTGAAAGCGGCGTGACTCGAAACGCCCCCGAGAATCTGTCTTTGCGAGGGCCCGATTATTCAATTTGCGGTGCTACAAGTACATGTACCAACAATCCAACATAAAAGACTGATAAAAGTGGCCGCCGCTCCCTACTATTGAAATTCTCACTGCACACTGGACCTGTTAGATGTGTTAAATGACGAATACCACCGAAAAACATTGACTCAGACCACAATCTGCTTTTTCGTTGGCCGCCTAACCACGATGACCTCTTCGTCCCTGTCCTCCTGGTCGTCGTTCGAGCGCGATCGCACCTCGACCTCGTCGTCGTCCGTCTTGGCGCCGGCCGACGCGCCGCCACGGAAGAGTCCACGGATCTTCCGTCGTGCCTTGCGCGGCAGCGTCCCCTTTTTGCCCACGATGACCACCTCCGCCTCGCCGTCGCCGTCCTTATCCTGCTCGATTGAGTAGCCGTCCGTCACCTCCGCGGGCCTGGGCCCGCCGGACGGCACGCCCTTGAGCTTCATCGCCTCGGCGGCCATCCGCTCCCACTTCTCCTTGAGCGCGGAGATGACCAGGTCATCACCGCCCTCGCGCTGCATCCGGTCGATCTTCGCCCTGAGTACATCCAATTCGGAAGGCGGCGCGCCACTCGCGCCACCCCGGGCGCCACCCCGGATGTCTGCCTGACGCCGCGCCTCCGCCTCCGTGCGCTCACGGTCGCGCCGACGCGCGTCATCGTCTCGGACGCGCTTCATCCTCTCCTCGTGCTCGTGCCTGCGTCGCTCCTCATCGGCGTACGCCTGGGCCTTCAGTTGTCGATCGACCTCCTCGAGCTGCGCTTCGAGCTTGGCCTTGACCACAGGGTTCTGATCCACGTCCGGCCCCGCCTCCTTGATCATGTTCGTGATCTCGTACAGCTTTTGGCGCATGGCCTCGGGTGCGCCGTTCGTACGTATAAGAAACTCTCCTTCTGCCAGCTTCATAGCGAGCTTCGTGATGCCCTTTGCCTTCTGGATGCCTTCCTCGATCCTCTTGAGCCGCTCCCGCTGGTTGAAGCTAATGTCGTCCACCTTGGCTTCGTAGAAGAGCTTCTCGGTCTGCGCGAGCATACTCATCATGTCATGAGGCGGAGACCTTGCAGCTAACCCCGCTTCGATTTTCTTGAGCATTTCTTCGAGCTGTCGAGGGGTGACTCTCGGACGCTTCGCCCACTCGGCCGCCTTCTGTGCGCGCTCGCGGTCCTCCTTGAGACTTGCCGCGCTGCGCACGGCGCGCGGCGGCGGCGACGGGGGAGGCGTGCCGAACTCGTCTACCGCGTGTATCGTCGTTGTCAACTCGCCATTGTTCGACACCACCGTATTCGTCGTACGCTTGCCGTCGCTCTCGATCTTTGAGTCGCCGCCGTCCCCGCCGGTCGCCACGGCCGTGGCAACGGAAGAGTCGACGACGATCACGTCGTCCGAGCCAGAGGTGGCCGCGGGCGCCGACGCATCTGAGGTCTTCACCTGCACGACCTTTACGCTGATGCTGTCTTCGTCGCTGATGTCTTTGCTGTTGTCGTCGTCACTCACTTTCGTGCTCGAGGTGCTCGTGGTGTCGACAACGACAACGTCGTCCGACGCTGCCGAACGGCGGTTTGCATCGGAAGCCACGGTCGCGCCCTGAATCACGACCGTCGCCGACCCGGCCCATGGCCGCCAGTAGAGCAGCATCACGATCACAAAGCCCGCAATCACAATCGGATTGGAGGCCGCTCGCTTGACACTGCCGACGACGTCGATCTTCGACGTGGGCCGAGGCTTGGCGGGCGTGCCCGAAATGAAGCCATCACCCTCGTCATCAAAGTCCTCCTCGTCTTGTGAGCGGTGTCGCATCTGTCCTCTGCTCGACCAAAGTCTCGTCAGGTCGAAAAAATTCCTAAAACGGCTTCGAAAACTTTGTAACGGCCAGAGTCGTCGATCGCGCTTGCTCACCCGACACCCACTTCCGTGTACGCGCTTACCTCTCATCCAGACAGACGTTCACCTCTCTGCTTGTAATGTTGGTACTCATCAGAGTCCGTGCCCAGACCGTGCAGAGCGCTCTCCGCCGCACGAGTAGCCCACATACTCGCCTGCCTCTGATCCCCGGCGAGGGCGAAGTAGGAGGATGCCATGTACAGTGTGTTCCAGTCCTCGCGTACCTCCTCTTGGGCCATGAGCGAGAGACGCTCGGAGATCAGCCCGATCGCCCGTCGATCGCCCGCCCGAATCGTCGCCTCGAGGAGCCCAAAGATGACGCCGGTGCGTGAGCGCCGATGATCGCTCTGTGCGAGCGAGGCTCCCCGCAGATCACAGGTGGCGCACCGACATTCAAACCCGAGCTCGCCATGGCGTTGCGCCCTGCGCATGCCGCTCGCATTGTCCAAGTAGCTCACGCTGATCTCGACGCCAGGTGCGATGTCGTGGAGAGCGTAGATGACCTGAACACCCTGCTTAGCGTTCCACGAGGCATGCGCGTTGGGGCTACACGAGTGATTGAAGCGACAGGCGGATGCGTAGACGGCCTTGGTAGTCTCGAGAGAGTCCTCACCCACGCCACTCTGCCGATCGCGCGCCGCCTGCAAGGGCGAGGTGCATGGGTAAGCATTGGACAACCAGATCCCGTACACGGACTTGCTACCGACTCCGTGCATGGGGTTTTGGCACAGGCCGCTGTAAGTCGCATGGTCGGTTGGGGTGAGCGCATTGACGAGTGACACGAGGCCCGCGGTCGTCTTCTCGCCCGGATGCAGAGTCCATTGCACGAGCGGCGCCTCCGACAGGATGCACTCTCCTAGTTTGACTCCACGGATCGCAAAGGCACCCATGCCGCTGTCTACACTGGTTTCACGTATGACAAAAGGCTGGTTGAAAGACCATTCGGTTCTTCCATCACGCTTGGTTGTCAGCCTGCAACCCCTGGCTGCCCAAATTGCTTCGTGCATTGATTGAAGGAAAACGCGATCACACTCACGTTCACACGATTAAGTTGCAAACTCGGCAAGACGCACGACCACAGGTTTGGATGAAGGAACACGCGGGGCAAGCGTGTGTCGTGTGAATAGATTCAGAACTGTTCGACCGGTCCTTCTTATCGATGTGTTTTTCCAGCACCGACTTATGAGTACATGTACATGTAGTTGTAGAGACTGAGCCCGAATGTTCCGCGTCTCTGAACGCCGGTGTACGCATGCTTGCTCGTGTGAGGTGTAGGAAAACTTCGGAGATCGAGTCCTCGCAGAAACTGAGCGAGGCTTTTCGCGCATTCCATCCATGCGGGTCCCCGCGGCTCCCGAGACAAACAAGGGACATGCGGTTCCCTCTAATGCTCCTGCAAGTGGCATCATCCTTGCAACTCGGGTTGAAGCCAGCTGTAACCCAGCGCCTCATCAAGACGCGCATCGGCATAACGCGCATGACGCAGCAACACAATGATGGTGGAGATTGGCATGCGCAATGGCAGCAGCAGCAGCAGCAGGAGCAGCAGCATTGGGCTCACTTTCAGCAGCAGTGGTCTCAGCAGCAGCAGCACTGGCCTCAGCCGCCGCCGCCGCCGCCGCCGCCGCCGCAGCAGCAGCAGTGGTTTCCATCACCTGTTGACCAGAAGACCATTGAATACATTTCAGAGCGGCTTCAGGAGCCACAGTCCAGGATTGTGAGGGCTGTGGTCGAGTATTTGGGGACAGCGACTGCGTTCGACCTGCTCTCGCGCACAGAGCAGGTGCAGGCTCAAGGCGGCATGTCCGTCCCGGAGACAGGCCGGCCACGCACGAGCGGAGGTATCTTCTTGCAGCTGCTCAAAATGGCGACTAACTTGCCACGCAACGCGCAGGATGCAGCCCTGCAGAAAATCAAGACCGAAGGCAAAAGTGTCCCGTCCTGGCAAAAGGCACAGCCGGAAGGCTTCCCACAGCAGGGCTACCCAACGCCGCAAGGAGCATACAAGCCCCCAGGCTATTCGTCGTTACCTCTCTACATGTACCCACAACAGGGGTATTCGCCGTCAGGCGTGTCTCGCTGGTCTTGAACCTCAATCGATGATCAGATTGAGAGGGACGAATGCTGTGATTGGAGGGGTTTGCCGCATGTGGGGTTTGCCGCAGCGCGCAATCCGTTAGCAATCCGCACACAACCGCCGGCAACCCGGCGGGAGGTTCGGTACAAAAGCGGTACAATTTAGGGGACCGAGACGCGAGAGCGCGGTCAGAGAGAGAGAGACGAGAGAATTTAGAGTGCCGTGCCACGCACACGCCCTCTCTTCCGTATGGTTGGTATTAACAAGGTCGAAAAGGTGACCTTTACAGCCATCAAAATGCCCCCCATGCAAATCATCTGATATGCAGAAGTGAAAGGCATCCTGCTGCCGTGCGCACTAATCTGGTTTGAGATACACCACTTCCTTGCAATGACGGCACGCAGTGTGCCGTGCATGCCGGACGAAAAGGTAGCCAGCGCGCGCCAGCGCGTTGCCAAGTGCCAGGATCTCCGCAGGGCTTTTCAAGCGACCAAACCAGGGCAGACCTGGCATCTGGGTCTGAAAATGCATTTCGACGGCCAGCTGTTGCGGCACTAGCGTCGGGTTGGTCGATACAATGTCTTGCAGAGTCGTCCACTCATAGCCCTCAGCATCCATCTTGAGGAGCGCGGGTGCAGTGGTCAGTCCAGCGAATTTCATGAGGTCCGAGTAGTTCCCAAATGCGGCATGGGACAACCAAGCATCCTTCCACTGGCGGGAGTTCCACGTCTTTGGTACGTAGAGAAACTGTCCGCGACCTGCAGGCGGTCTTTGGCCTATGCACATACGATGCAACTGCACACGATCGCTGAGTGCCGGTGGCACTTGTACTGTGGCTGGGACCGTGCAGTCGAAGGTATGCACCCTGCAACTCGTTCGTGAGACAATGTCAGCCTCGAAGCTCCACTGGCCATTGCTGCCTATGGCAATTACCGTGCAGTTGGGCATTTTGCTCAAACCGCAAGTAATCTTGAATTCGGAATCCACCAGCTGTCTTTGCTGGCCTCTGAATCGCCGCTTCGCAGCCAGCTGTTTCTTGGACATGTACACGGGATCGGTTACAGTTCCGTAGATCTCCTCATCGATGCAGCGAGGGCCTACCGGGCCAAGGAGTAAGTCCCATCGTGAGTTGTCCCGGCGTAGATGAAAATCCTCCTCATGCGTGAACTTGTCGAGCAGCTGTTGACCGACGAGGCTCTCGAGCTTGGAGACTGCGTTGAATTCCTTCTCGAGCAGTGCAGGTAGAGTTCGCTCCCATTCAACCCGCTTGAGGCGTGCTGCCTCGATGGCGCCGGACACAAAGTGATTCATCGCAACCCACACTCGTTTGAGGCTGCGGGGGGCCGCGACGCGGCGTTTACCGTTTCAATAAAGTTCGCATCCACTTACCGGTAAAAAGACACCGGGGGGAGCCGGGAAACATACCGGTAGGGGCAGGGTTCGTCAAATGTCGAATTTTTCACCCCCTAAAGGCGCACTTGACTGATGAACCTCATTTCCTTCTGATTTCCTACCAGCACAAGAAAATGATGGATACCCAGGCAGCAGAAGATCCACGCCGCTGCAGCAGCGCTGATGCCGAGCGGTTATTTTCGATCACGCACCCGGTGCATCGTGCCTTCTGCATCGTGGGGATCGCGGTGTGTGGTAGCTCCACGTTCCTTGCCCCAGCGTTCTGGTACATAGGCGTGCTGGTGAGCGCTTTCTTCGTCGCCATTCTTGGGGCTCGCATGGTGGCCATAGGCCACGCTGACCAGCAGCATGCGATCACGATCTTCGGACGCGGCTGGCTCGCTGCAACGTTTGCCGGCTGCACGTTCTTTGTGGCAGGTAACATGGCGTTCCACTTCTGCACCAATGTTCCGAACGTCGCGGTGGGCACCCTTGGTGCACTTACCGGGACGGTCCCCATTTATTTGCAGCTTTCGGGCGTGCACGCAGTGCATCAGATGGTCAACAATGCGATGATCGCCTGGGCCTTCTGGGCCTCGCCTCACTGGTCGTCCATGCCACACGTGTCGTCGACGCTCATCATGTGGTCCAGCCTGATGCTCGGCGACCTCCTTGGGATCCATCTTAGGCAGGAACTGCTCCGGATCGTCTCGCAAGGCGAGTCCCGTGCCGCCGAGCCCGGCGCCGCGGAACCCGGTGCCATCGACGATCCGAACGTGGCAGGTGGCAAGCAGGAGTCGCCCTTGCCCTCGCCGCCCATCGCGATGGCGCGCTTCCAGATGGCTGCCCTCTCGCTGACCTTCGATGATCTCGCCTGCGAGGCCCAATACGTTTGCAGGACGAGCGAGCGGTCGCGCGTCGCGAGCTCGAGCGTGGCAGTGGGCATGACACTCGTCGCTCTTGTGAGCGTTGCCTCCGTGCGTGACACATGGACTGGCGTGCTCCTGCTTTACTGCCTGGGACTAGCCGCCCTCGTGCTCGCACGCAACGACGCAGCGCAGCAAGTGCAAATCGCGCAAAAGGACGACAAGGCGCTAGCGGAGGCAGCAGCGGATGGCATCGACGTTTCTGCTGCCACCAGCGCCTCTGCGGTGGCACCTGTGGAGGTCGCCAGCCTCCATGCAACCCTTCCGTCGCCCGCAGACCGCACCCTTGCCCCGCCGCCCGATCTCGTGCTCCTCCAGGCCCATGCTCGCTTCTGCAGTCGCTGCCTGTTCCTACGATGCCTTTGCGGAGCCTGTGCTCTAATGCTGCACCACCTGGGCAAGGGCACTTGCAAGGTGGAAGGCTCCAGCATAGGCGGGCTGCTGCTTTCCGCCTGCGTACTGGTGGACGCTTTCCGCCAGTGGCTGGTGTGCACTCCGCCGGAGATGCGAGCCATCAGCCGCGTGGCACTTCTCATCGGCGCATCGCTCTTCCACCTCGACGAAGTGCACGGGGAGGTCTCCTCCGGCGACGCCCTGAAATCCCTCGCCCTGTGCGCCTGTGTGCTCGCTCTCGGAGATCTCGGTGGTTACACGCTCGACTACGCTCGCCGAGGCGCCTTCGTTCATAGCCAACTCTCCCTGCACGAGCGGATGCGAGCTGCCTTGCGGATGCGAGAAGCAGCTGCCGAGCGGAACCGGCTGATGGAGGCGCAACGACTCGAGCGTGCGCAGCGCAACGCCGACTCGCGGCTGAACCACGTCATCAAGGGCCGTTGTGGCACAGCGCGCAGCACCATCGCCGCCTTCCTTCAGCTTCATCGGCGTGAGGTTGGCCACGAGCTGCCGCGCGCATTACGCGTCATGCTCGAGCAGACGATTGATTCACTCGGAGAGGCGATCCAATGGTGTCACCGGCGCCAGATGTTTGTGCAGCTCGAGGAGGGCACATATACCTCGCGCTGCACGCTTTGCAACCTCGAGGACTTACTACGTGCCTCGCTTGCCATTGACGGCGATCTCGGCGGGGAGATCGACTGCTCGGAAGCAGCGCTCTCTCTTTGGCTGGACGAGTCGGTGCTGCGCCTGGTGCTCGACGAGGCGCTCTCGAATGCGCGCAAGTACCGTGAGCCCCAGACGCCCATATTGATCACGGCTCGTCTGGATCAAAGGGCCGGAAGGGCTGGGTACGATAGGGCTGGATACGGAGCTGTGGAGGCCACGAGTACCGTAGGCGCCCGCGATGGCGCCCGCGACGACGACGCGGCATCGAGGCCGACCTTTTTGGACTTGGCGATCATCAACACGAATTCGGTCGGTGTGCATGTCCTGGGCGAAGAGGAGCTCGTGCGCGTCATGCAGCCAGGCTACAAAGCACGCCGTGTGTCCGCCATGAGCGATGGCGTCGGGCTTGACTCGACGGCGAAGGCATGCACGGCGGCTGGCGGCTTTGCCTGGCTCGAGATGAACAACACGCAGACAACACTGCATCTCAAGCTACCCGCCTCCACCTCAGACGGCTCATTCACCTCCACCTCCGACCGTTCGTACACCTCCGCTTCCCACGACAGGGCCATCAGCAGCCTCGCAAGCCACGAGCTGCCGACAACGTCTGTGCAGGAGCAGCCCCGGCCTACGCTGGAGCAGCCCCACCCCCCCGTGGCGGCCTGCGCCATGGCGGGGCTGCGCCAAAAGGCGAGATCGTGCGAGATCTTTGACTCACCGCAGAGCTCGACCTCGACCTCGACCTCGCCCTTGGAGGGCATGGGGCCTTTACGAGCGACCGACGCCGTGCTGAGCAGGGGGCCGTTACGAGCGTCTGACGCCGTGCTGAGCTCTTTGAGGGAAGACCCCATCCACCCAATTTGTCTCGGTCTCGACGAGGACTCCCCTTCGCGCAGCTTGCTCAAGGTCCTCTTTGTCGACTATCTGCACGCCGACCTGACCCATTCGGCGGCGCTCGGCGCAACCTTGGACGAGCAAGAGGCCTTTGTCGACGTGGCGCTAGGGCACGTGGCGCTAAACTCGGCGCTCACCTGCTCAGCGCTCAACGGCTCCATTGCATCTGCAGCCCTCGCTCGCTCGACACCCAAGGCAGCGGACGTGGTGCTGATTGATCAGAACGTCTACGATACCGGCAAGGTGGGCACGCAGATCGCTTCGGAGCTGCGCCATTTCGGGTTCACTGGCCTGATCTGCATGGTCACGAGCGGGAGCCCAGAGGTTATCCGCGCGTCTCTGGGGGGAGCTTCCATCGACCTTGTTCTCGAAAAGGCCTCTTCGCTCGACACGATGGCGGTGAGCATTCGGCATGCACTGCAGGCGCGAAGAGTCAGTAGCGCCGTCGCCGCGGGCTGGGTGGATCGCAAGACTCCATCGAAGGGACCGTCGCGGGCGCTGCCGTCGGCGACAGCCTCAGGGTCGCCGACATCAAGAAAACCACTCGCCATGCAAACCGTGCGAGCATCATCGGCGCCTGTCGCAGGCGCGGCGGCCAAAGCCCCGTCCCCCTGTCCCTTGCAGGTGCCCTCGGAGCCTGTGCCCTTGGAACCTAACTTGGAACCTGCGGCGGTGGGCGGTGAGATGCTCACGTTGATGGTGCCATTGGGCACAGAGCCAGTCACGCGTGGCGCCTCCGGGGCAGCGCATGCGCCGCTCGTCGATGATGCCACTGGGCTCGTATGCTTCGGGATCGATGACGAGCCCCTGCCACGGATGGTACAGGAGCTCCTCTTTATCCACCATCTGCACGCGGACATGTCGCGCTCACGCTCGCTCGGCGAGACTGTGAGTGAGCAGCTCGCCTTTGTAGACATCGCCCTTGGCCTTGTGGATCCATGGACTCTGGAGAGCTGCGGCGCGAGGGCGCCCGCCGATGTGGTGCTCCTCGATGAGAACATCAATCCGGAGCTGACGCCAGAGCCAGTGACCGGTAGCTACCTCGCGAGGAGGCTGCATGAACGAGGCTTCATGGGCGTGGTCTGCATCCTCACCGGGGCGAGCCAGGAAGTCATGGACGCCCTTCTCAAGCTGCCGGGGATAGACCTTGTCTTTGCCAAGGGGGCTGCGATACAGGAGATGGCCAAAGACATCATGGCTTGTTTACAGAAGAAGCGGCCCCTCCTTGACGACGCCCGCCGTTGAAAGGGAGACAGAAGCCTCGTACTCTTAGTTTGATTTGTTTGAGGTCGTCGATCTAATTATTGATCCTCTCAGTGTTTGCTGTATGCTCGTTCGTGGCGGGTTTGATCAACGCGGAAGGTAGCCTCCCTTGTTCATGGTCTTGTCTGGTCTTGCCTTGCATTGTCTTCCTCTGCTCGCTTTCCCGTCGCCCCGCTTGCAACGCCGTTTTTGGAAAAGTGGTGCTCCCGTTCAGGCACTTTTGGGACGATGCAGGCCGACGACGAGAAGGCGCGCCTCGCGGAGCAGGCGCGTTTATCGGCCTATCTGCGTGATCAGTTTGACAGCAGCACCGACACGGATGGTGCGGTACTCGAGCTAGACGGGGACAACGAGGACGACGAAGACCCTACGGCCTTCTTTGATTGGGATGCCTACGCCCAGCGTGTAGCGCAGTGGCGAGCTGAGCTTTACCCCAAGAGCAACTGGCGCCCACCAGTGCGCGGTACGGCGTCGCAACGTCGGGGGAAGTTGTCGCATCGTGTCTGGGACCCTGCCAGCACGGAGGATGATGGCTTCATTCCAGAGACAGAGGAGGAGGCGGAGGCGGCGGCGGCCGCGGAGGAGGCGTCGCGTGTAGCCGCGGAGGAGGCGTCGCGTGCAGCCATGGCGGGCACGCTGCTGCCGCTGGCCTCGCTGCTGCTCGAGGTGGAAGAGCTCGAGGGCGACGGCGAAGAGGAAGCTGGGTGCCATGTCACTCTACGCATCGAGCCAGCCGCGCAAGCTCAATTGGTCCCGGAGGCATGGTCCCCGACCGAAATGGTCTCCGCATTCGTGTCAGAGGCATGCACAAAGGCATTGGAGCTCTTCAATGCGCAAGCACCTGTAGCGTTTCTTAAGACGCGGCATGCTGAGGAAGGTGCTGAGCTACGGACTCAGGCCACCACCGCCGCAGAGCTGGTGGCGGAGGTCATCGCTGCGAGTGTGCTGGCCGTCACAAGCTTGCCTGCGAGCGGGCCAGAACGCCATGCAGCGGCTGCCTCTGCGTCTCTCATGGGGCCAATGCCAGCGGAGCCTGGCCATCTCCCCACGTGGTGGACCGTCTCGGCGTCGTCCCTCGCGAAAGTAGTTCGCACGGCTCCTGTGCAACCACCGAGGAAAGACGCCAAGCAAGAGGGCGGCGTGCCCGACTCGGAGGACGCGCTGGACGTACCCGTCTCGGAGGCGAAGATGGAGGACGCGCTGGCCGCGGAGTTGCCGGCCGCCTGCACGGCCGCGGGAGTGCTTGCGACCGGCGCACCCCACGACACCGAGGGGTTCGCGAGCGCACTGCTTGTGCAGATGCGACAGCGGGAGCAGTTGGAGGTGATTGCGACAGCGCGAGCAGAGGCCGAGGACTATACTGTCCCGCCGACTTCGCCTTTGCCACCCAAGCTGCATGCTACTACCGGGAAGCCTCCCAGGGCACCCTTTACGCCGCCGCCTGCAGTCCTGGGCAAGGGCATAGCGGGCTGTGTAGCAGTGAGGCCTGGAGTGCAGACGCCGCGGCCGGGTACGCTGCCCCCTAGGGCTCCATTCACGCCTTCGGCAGGCTTGGGCACGCCCTTGCCGGACTGGCGCGCGACAGATCAAAAGCCACAGCTGGGATCGAGCGCCTCCCTGGCATCCCGCATCGCCAGCCGCCGTCGAGACAGCTTCGACCGCAAGATGGCGGCCGCGAGGGAGAAAGCTTCTCTGCGAGCCTCCGATGCCGCTCTGCGAGCCTCTGAGGTGGGGAGCGCCATCGCGGTCATGTAGGGAGGCGTGAGGGCCAGGCTTCTGACACAGGGAGGCAGCGATTCCGAAAGTAGAGGACCAGTGGCCTAGCAAGTGGCCTAGCAAGTGGTGCCGAGGCGTGGTGCCGAGGCGCTTACGGGCAGCGCCAGCGGCGAGCGGGGATCAAGACGTATATTTAGACGCGTCCGACTTGTGCGTTTGCCGTTAGTTCCGGCGGGAATGCAACCGATCGATGGGCGCGGGGAGCCGGGGACTTATTGCTGGGGTTTGTGTCCATGCGAACCGTCCTTCTGGAGCGCACATACGCGGCATGAGTGCATGGGCACAGGCAATGCGCGCGCGGGTTGCGATGTCGGATGTGTTGTCGCGCCTGTCGCGGTAGTACGGCGGGTACGCCTCTCCCGGGCGCGGCCGGTTTTCCTTCTTATTACTTTGCCTCCCGTGTCGCATGCCGATTGTCCGGCCGCGACGCGCGAGCGCGTTGAGACCGCGCCTGGGCCCCCTCTCCCGCCAACAACTGAGCTATACGTGTGCTACCATACGCGTTCTT
>Ga0209550_10004457_pt1 | contig 13274 bp, 10 predicted proteins | sample LauGreSuBDMM15SN_2_FD_187567 | JGI IMG/M metagenome (GOLD analysis project Ga0209550, IMG submission 187567) | Freshwater lake microbial communities from Lake Michigan, USA - Su13.BD.MM15.SN (SPAdes) (version 5) | ecosystem: Environmental > Aquatic > Freshwater > Lake | place: Lake Michigan... | reverse complement strand
ATGTGCGCGTGTGTGATACATGACGTGACAGAGCCCGCGCGGCACTACGCTACGCTACCTTTCACTCCGCTCGTCTCACACGGCGGCGCGCGCCACCAGCGACTGACTCCGTGGGCGTCATCCCTTGATGAATTTCATGTAATAGTCCGCGGCCCTCTTGCCATCGAGCAAGGCATGATCCGAACCGCTTGACACGCGGAACGACATGAGCACCCTCGGGTTAGAAGCGAGCACATAAATGAAGCCGGCGACCCCCTCCGACTCTGCATCGAGCTCGCGGCGTACCACAATGGCCTTGCCCACATCGTCCGGCACGATTCCGGGCTGGGGTTCACTGACCAACTGCACTGGACACGGCTTGTGCTCGCCCCGAAACAGAGCTATGAAGTTGGGAGGGCGCTTCACGCCGTCCTTGAACATGGTGGACTCATCCCATAGCGCCTTTTGCGCGCGTAGGACGGTCACCTTCTGCTGCGGCAGGAGCGCCTCAAAGTCCACCTCCTGGCTCCTGCTGTTGGAGACGTTGATCGCCTGAATGTTGCACGGCTTTGCTCGAATCACCTGCTCCTGTTGCTGATCTTGCAGAGAGTCGATCCAATTCATCTTGAGGCCGTTCTTGGATGAAAGTGACATCGGCGCAAGCCACACATCAAAGCGGCCCGAAGGCTGGTCAAAGGCACCAACAAAGCCACACCGGCCATTCAAGTGAGCACTGCCACGCAGTCCAACAAGCACGCACTGCTCACCCCCCCGAAACGATCTGATCGTGTTGCTTGTAGGCACGTTGAACTCCGTGCCTCCATTGGTGGCTCCATTGACGCCGAGAGGCATCCCCTTCATGGTCGCCACCATCGCGCCCGGATATTCAAAGAGGTCCCGCGCGGCGCGTGAACGGGAGAGGTGTAGACTTGGGGTGACTTCACAAAGTCCATGAGACACGACAGACATGTGCCGGCATGAAAAGCTCTTGCCGCGCGCGCGAACGTTTCGAGTCCGCAAGTTTACGCGAAGCGTCGTTCATGGCGACTCGTTCGTGCATGGCGGGATGATGATGCAGCTCAATGCATCACCAACCCCTAGCCCAGAACTGGTCCGCGCACCCCCCCCTAGCCCAGAATGGGTCCGCGCGTCCCCACCTTCCGCTGCCACGCCCGCCTCACGTCGAAGGCTGGGAAAAGGCTGGGCTCTCGCCCGTAGCAAGATCCACGCGCGCCTCCTAGTCGCTCGAGCATTGCATGTAGCTCCTGCTATCGCGCTTCTCAATTGCTACAATCGCTCCCAGGAGTACCTCAGGAAGCTTCGCCACGGGGTGAAGGGTCTCCATCGCCTCGCCGACGCCCTCTCGGACGTCAAGGTGAACAACCAAGCCAAAGAATGGTCGAAAAGGCTGGGCGCCGGCGTCGGCGCAAACGGTGCCGGTATCCCGGACAGCGCCACCGACATTGACGGCGACGGCAAACGGTATGGCATCGATATTGATGGAGACGGAATCATCGACGCCGTCACCAACGTCACCACGGAGAAGGTCCTTGCAAACGAGGAATATTGGCAGCAAGGAGATGCGAGCCTGTACACGGAGGCGAGCCTCAGGCAGCGTTCCGCACTGCGTCGTCACAAATTGGTCCTCGATGCCTGCTACGAGTTTTGGAAGCTTGTGCTGCACACAACAGGCATGACCATCGCGCACCCAGCGACGACGGAGAAGATAGCATTGCGCGAGGCGTACGAAGCAATCTTTTTGCGTGCATACCGATTGCTGCTGGAGGACTGGGATGCCGACGACGCGGCTCAATGCATTGCGGCCGATTGGTTCGACGACACTAAAGCGGGAGACGGCCTCGGGCTCAACTACTCCGCCTTTTGCGACGCGCTGTTCATGGTTGCCGATATATATACGAGATCCATTGACGGTGAGGAGTATGCCGACTTCCTGTGGCGCCTGTACCAAGGCATCGCTCGTGCAGACCCCCCCCGCTTCAAACAGATGGATGAAGTCAGATTTGACGCATCGTTCGAGATGCGTTCAGAGGGTCGGAAGGCCTCCGCGTTCACCATCTTGGCACGGTTGGACGGGCTGAAACGGAAAGCTGCCACAAAGATAGCGAACCTACGGCGCAGGCAACTTGCGCGGAGAGAAGCTGCGGAACGGAAGCTCGCTGTGGAAAAGGTACAGACCAATGTAAGAGTGAAGATGGGCCGAAAGCGGGCGCAAGAGCGGCGACAAGAAAAAGAATCCAACGCAGCTGAAGAGAAGAAAGCGAGAGCGACAAAGGCACGTTTAGAAGCTGAGGAAGAGAAGCGAGCTGTGCTCAATATCCAAAAGAACGCAAGAGCGGCGTTTGCCCGTAAACGGGCGCAAGAGCGGGCGCAAGAGAAACAAATGCTGACAGAGTTACTTCAACAGAGGCGTACGGCCCCTGTCCTCATAGAAGCAGCTCCTGCCGTAGACTGGTCCCCGCTCCAACTCATCGAACTGCGACACGTCGAGGACTGGCCGCAGCTGACCCGGCGGCGCCACGTGACACCCCAAAGGAGGCCACGACGAGTGCAGCCTGGACCATCGGCGCATGGGCGACGTGTATCGGCGGCTGGACTGTCGCCAACGGCCGCCTTCGTCCGCGATGGCCATGGTGTTGCGCTGCAAGCTTCGCCCACCGACTCGAGCTGGAACGAGGTACCCAGGCTGTACTCTAGGTGGAGCAAGTTGCGAACCGACGTACGAGAGGAGCAGTTCCGTGAGGATGCGCGCGAGTGGCTCAGCGACTGTGATCCGCATCGATTTCCTCAACCACCGGAAGGAGTCGCTCCGGGGCTAGGCATCACCAGCCCGCGTCGTCAGTACTATCAGGCCCCGCCCGAAGTGCCTCCGCGTCGCGAGCTCCTCATGAGCCAGTTCCTTGTTGCCGCTAAGGCATCGGATGGGGAGCCGTACTCGAAGGATCCATCTGAGCGTTTACCGCCGCTGGCCGAGCAGGAGGGCCGTCACAAGTCCCCTCGGGTGGTGAAGTTCTCGGCGCTGCCACGCCTTTCGCCACGAGATCAACCGCCCATCCCAGGCTACGTGCGCCGGCCCGTCGGGCATGCCGATTCCATCCTGGTGAAGTTGCCCAATTCCACGGCAGAGGGTTCCGCTGCGAAAGGGACGCAGCTGCCCGTGCTGCCCATTGGTAGTATTCTTCTGACTTTAGCCGCGGGAGCCGAAGTTAGGGAGCCCTTGTAGGAGAGGTGTCGATCACGTACTGAATACCCTACCGGTAACCTTTTTGCATGCGGAAGCTTTCACATGAACGGTAAACATGGCCTCAGAAGCGGCCCGCCCTGTTTTGGTATGACCTTAGTCGTATTCTTCGCGGCGGCGGCACTTTCGTTGCCAGTGCAGCTCACGCCCATTGTAGCCGACATCAAAGGTGGCATCGAGGTGACCCTGTTCCGCGAGACCGGCTTCGAGTCGCCAGAGCACCGCGACGTGCGCTGCGGCTTTGGCAGCAGATGGGTCCCAGGGGTGCTGCGTCCGGACCTGAAGACGATCTTGTGCACGGTTCCGCCCGCGCCAGGCGGCCTGCCAGGCAACGTGACAATCCGTCTGCGCATCGACCCGCTCCCGGAGGACCAAGGCAGCGCACTGCTGGTCTACTGTAAGCCCTCTGCTGCCGCGCCGAATCGCGCTCACACTCACGCACACCTTCTAGGATGAGCAGGAGGCGGCGTCCAAGCCACCACACGCGCGGCAACGCGCGTGGCCTGCCGCACGGCCCCGATTCATCGCCAGCACGTCCTTCCGCCAAGTCCGCACGCCGCCCTGTCACTACGCCCTTCTCCTCATGCCTCGCACGCCACGCCGCTCCCGAGCACAGATGACGCATCGACGCTGCCCATCGTCTCGACGGTGAGCCCAACGTTTGCGGACGGGTTGAAGCCGTCGCAGCTGCGCGTCTTCGGGAGCAACTTTGCGCCGCTCTCCACCACGATGAGCTGCGCCTTTGGCGCCGACGGCGCATCACCGGCTACCTTCATCTCGACGCTCGAGCTCGCGTGCGCTTCGCCCCTGTCTGAGGGCGCCCGAACTCACAAGAGCGACCTGCGCGTCTCGCTCGACGGGCGGCTCTTCTCAGCGTCGGGCGAGGCCTCCGTCGTGCTCACCAACAGCCACGAGCCGCCGCATCTGAGCAAGCTCAGCCCAGCACTCGGGCCGGTCGCCGGCGGTCTCGAGCTTACCATATTTGGGAGTGGCTTCACACCGGTCGCTACCGGTCTTGCGTGCGCCTTTGGCCTCGAGGCAGGGGGCACAAGCACGCCGGCAACGTTCGCGTCCCCCGAGCGCGTCACGTGCAAAGCCCCCGTCTCAAGCGCGCCCGGTGCTGCAGTAAGCCTGAGCGTGCGTGCTGCGAGCGCTTCTGCCGGCGGCCCACCCGCCTCGGCGGGCCTCCCATTCTTTTACTATGACCCGTCGGTAGCGCCGGTGGTGAGCGCGATCGCGCCCATCCTTGGCGACATGCGCACGCCGCCGATCGTGACGCTGAGCGGCACGGGCTTCGCGCCCGTCGGTGCGTCCCTCCAATGCCGTCTCGGCGAGTTGCATGCACACGCCACGTTCATCTCGGGCACTTCAATCAAGTGCGAGGCGCCCTCAACTGCGAAACTGCCCAGAGGCGGGCTACCGGTACGGGCGTCCATCGACGGCGGCGTCACGCTCCTGCCGTCGCGTGCGTCGCTGCTGCTCTACGATGCCTCGGAACCGCCGTATGTTTCGTCCATTCTGCCTCCATACGCGAGCCTGGGAGGTGGCACGTCGCTCACCCTGACCGGAAGCAACTTCGCGCCGACGCCAGAGCTCGCGTGTGTCTTCGACGAGCTGGGGCTCACGCCGGCGACGCTGATCGATGCGAGCACGCTCACCTGCGCCTCGCCTGTCGCGCGCTCGCCCGCGCGCACCGCAATGTCAGTCACCCTCGATCAGCTCACCCTCTCGTCAAGTGGACTCACTTTCGACCTTCACGATGCCGACAGGCCGTCCACGCTCGTGGAGGTGTGGCCTAATGCGGTCACTCTTCATGGCGGCGCGCCGCTCACATTCATCGGACACAATTTCAATCCGGCCGATGATGTCGCCGCATGCGTCTTCTCATTGCCCTCTCCCCTTGCGCCCACCGTGGCGCCCACCCTCACCGCCGCCGCGACCGCCGCCGCGACCGCCAACGGCACCGACGACGACGACGACGACGACGACGACGACGATGCCGATGACGACGAGAAGCCGCTGTGGGCGACACCCGCGACGCTCGAGGCCGGTGCGCTCATGCGCTGCATATCGCCCAAAGTGGACGCCAAGTACCAGGGCACCCTTCGAGTCCATATTTGGTCAGCGTCGTCGGCGTCGTCGGCGTCGTCGGCCAAAGTCGGAGAGGTCAACCCTCTGCGCGCCCTTATGAGCCCTCTCGGAGCGGCCAAGCAAGCGGTGCGCGACTTGGATCGGGGACTCCCCTCGGTCGCCGACACGTCGCTCTCGGCGACGTGGGTGCCGCTCATGGTCTTCGAGCCTGGCGTGCCGCCGACGCTTGCGGCCCTCGTGCCCAACTACAGCAAGCTCGCCCCTTACGGCAACCCGGCCGCCGTCGTGCTCGTCGGTGCCAACTTCGCCACGTCGTATGGAGATCTGCTGTGCGAGATTGCAGCCCTATGGGCGCAGCAGCCGGCGCAGCGTCTCGGGCCGCCGATCTTTTACAATGGCTCTGCCATCCAATGCCTCGTGCCGCCGCCTCCTCGAGACGGCTCGACGGGCGACGTCAGCCTACGCGCTTCGTCAGACGGGGGTGTGAGCTGGTCGGCGCCGCTCAACTTCACCTGGTGATTGCCATTGATGGCCTATTGATTGCCATTGATGGCCATGGATTGCCAGCCTCATTTGGCACGACTTTTCGCGTCAGCCGATTGTGACGGGAGCGCCCGCGAGGATTGCTGCTGATTGCCATGGGTTGCTGTTGATGGCCATTGGTTGCTGCTGATTGCCATGGATTGCTTTTGATTGCCATTGATTGCCATTGATTGCTGTTGATTGCTGTTGATTGCCATTGATTGCTGTTGATTGCCATGGATTGCTGGTGCCTCCTCAGGTACGATCCGTCGCGTCCGCCGATTGTGACGGGAGCCCCCGCGACGATGGACGTGGCCGCCCCGTCTGCGACCATCCCGGTAAAGGGCGCGAACTTCGCCCCGACCGCCGAAAACCTGCGTTGCGGCTTTGGCGGCTTCGGGGCCCATGGGCAGGACTCTGCCACTGACCTGAGTGTGCAGGCTACCTTTGTGGCGGGCGGTGCGATCAGCTGCCCGCCCCCGCACCACTGGTGGCAGGTGGCGCACCTGCACGTGACCCACGACTATGGTGAGTCCTGGTCCGTCGAACCGGTGCCCATCCAATTGTACAACTCATCGCAGCTCGCGCTGGTCAGTGCTGTCGAACCCAAAGCGATCGCTCTCGTGCACGAGCAGGCGTCTGTGGCACTCGTGCTCCGTGGCTCTCACTTCTTCCGCCCCGATGCTGTGGGGGGCGGGCCACGGGGCCTGTCGCGCGTGTGCCGCTACCAGCCGCTTCCCGAGGGCAGGGTACTGCTTGCACCGGCCACCGTTACGGACGGCACGCATGCCACGTGCGCCACTCCCGTGCCCCTCATGCCCATGACAGCAGCCGTGGCGCTCAGCTTCGACGGTGGCGCCACCTACGGCACTGCCGCCGTGGTCACCTTTTACGACGAGCGCTCGCCGGCGAGCCTCGTCGCCGTCGATCCGCCCGACGGCGAGAGTCAGGCCTCGACGCCCGTGAGGCTCATCGGAGTCAACTTCAAGCCGCCCACCACGGCGGACGCGCTCGTGTGCCGCTTTGGCGCCGAGAAGGCATTCGGCACCTTTGTCGACTCGGCCGCGATCGCCTGCCAAGCGCCCGCCGCGGCACTCGTCGGCGCGGTGCGCGTGTCGCTCTCGACCGACGGTGGGAACACGTGGCCGGTGCTCTCGGGGGTGGAGCTCTCGGGGGGGGAGACACCCAAGGGGCTCAGCGCCGCCTTGGACGTTGAGGTGATCGCACCCTTGGTCACGTACGTGTACTACGACTCGTCGCTTGGCGCGAGGCTCTCGGGCGTGACGCCCGCGGCGGCCCCCATCACTGGCGGCATGCCGCTCACGCTCATCGGCTCCAATTTTGTGCCGACCACTGAAGAGGCGCGCCACCGGGCGGCGACAGTTACACCGTTGGGGACCACCGTCCCTGCACGGCGCCGGCGCGCCCTCGCCGACGATGCGGAGGAGGAGGAGCCGCAGACAGCGCAGCGGTGGCAGCAGCAGGAGCAGCCACGGCAGGCGCAGACCCAGCAGCAGACCCAGCAGCGACCGCCGCCGCCGCAGCCGCAGCCACCGCAGCCGCCGCCTCAGCCGCAGGAGCGGCAGTTGCACCCGCCGCACCCCACGCAATCGCCTCACCCGCCACACCCCACGCAACCGCTTCACTCGCCGCACCGGCCGCACGCAGCTGACAACGCGGCGGCAGTTGGCGGCGGCGCGCCTGCCACAGCAGCGGCAATGGGCGAGGATATGCACCGCGGCCGCGGCGGCGGCAAGCGCAAGCTCGCCAACTGGCCCATCGGCGCCGACACGGCGCCTCTGCAGGTCCTCATCGGCAACGGTACACGCGGCCATGTCACCTACGGGCGCGCCGTGTGCCTCTTCTCAGCTTCGGGTGTCGTGCTTGGCGCGACGCCCGCCTCGTTCATGTCATTTGCGCAAGCGACGTGCTTCTCACCCCCCGTGCGGTCGGCGGACTCCGACGCTACGATCAAGCTGGTCTCGGCCGACGGGCTCGTGTCCCTCGGAGTGCCTTTCACCTTCTACAACGCGTCGGCGCCACCCATCGTGTCGCGCGTGGTGCCGTACGCGCTGCAATTTGGCGCGCCGCCCACCACGATTGAAGTGTACGGCTCTGGCTTTGCGCCCATGCAGCTCCTATGCCACTTCACGGTCGAAGTGCACGGCGCCAAGGCCGAGCGTTGGGCGACACCAGCCACCTTCAAGTCTACATCGCTGGTGCTCTGCACGGCGCCCGCCATCCCGCATCCGGCCAACCTGCACGAGCTCCTCCTCGTACCACTCGCCATCACGCGCGATGGTGTGCGCTCGCCTGCCAAGCTCGAGGGTGTGGGGAACCTGGCCGCTGTGGAATACTATGACCGCGGTGGACTGCCGGCGACGATTGCGGCTGTGCCGCTCGCCGTCGACATCCGCGGCGGCGCGAAGCTCATGGTCTCAGGCAGCAGCTTCCACGACGGCGGCGCGTCGATGCATTGCGTGGTGGGCCACATTCACGTGCCAGCGCGCTTTGTGTCGCGCTCGGCTGTGGCGTGTGAGGTACCGATGGCGGAGGCATCCTGGGTGGGCGCCAACGCCACGCAGCCCGTGTGCGTCATGTACGTCGACGACGAGAAAGACGAGAGTGGGGGGGGCGCCGTCGTCATCCGGCGTCGCTACTCCGACTTTTGCGGCGCGCACGTCACCTACTACGACCCGACCCGCCCGCCCACGTTCACCGCCCTCGAGCCGCGCCTCGCCCCTTTGCACACGCCGACGGTGGTCGCGCTCTTCGGCACGAACATGTGCCCCACCGGTGCAGAGCTCGTTTGCCGCTTTGGGTCGATCGATCGGCCGCCATTACCCGCCTCCTTTGTAGCCGGCGATCAGGTGCGCTGCGAGGCGCCCGCCGTGTCGTCTCCCTCCACTGCGATCGTCAGCGTCTCTTGCGACGGCGGCACGACGTGGTCGAGCACGGGCCTGGCCGTGCTCTTTGCCTACTACGACCCCACCAAGCTGCCCACCCTCGTGTCGTTCTCGCCCACCGTCGGCGACACGGCCGGCGGCACTCTCATCAGGCTCACCGGTAGCAACTACGCACCGACCGCCGGCTTCGCCTGCCAATTCGGAGCGCTGCCACCCACCCCCGCCACGTACCTCAACACGACATCTGCCGTGTGCCTGACGCCGCCCTCTCCAAAGGTGCAGACACTTGAGCTGCATCTCTCTCTCGACAGCACGCAGCCCTCGTCGCACACGTCGCACGAGGCGAAGCGCTTCACGTTCTACGCCGCCGCCGAGCCTCCGACGGTGATTGCGATCTCGTCGGGATGGGGTGAGACGTGGCGCCCGTTGCTCCCCCCCGTGATCCTCACGGTCACTGGCACCAACTTCGCGCCGACTCCAAATGGAGAGCTGCAGTGTCTCTTCGAGCCGTTGGTCGACGAGGGCGCGCGCGAAATGTACGCACGCATGCGCGAGATGCATGCGCCGCCGAGGGAGCTTGAGGTCGATCTCCCGGAGCCGCCGCCTCCGGCCATCGTGCCCGCGACCTATGTGTCCGTCACCACGATCCGCTGCGCTGTGCCGCCCATGCCCACGCCGTGCACCGCCGCCGTCTCCGCGTCCCACGGCAAGATCAACGGCACGGCCGCCTTTGGCCCCTCCCTCGCCAGCTACACGTACTACGACGCGCTCAGCACGCCCATCGTCTCGTCCCTCTCGCCCGCGTACACGCCCTCTGACGAATCCCGGACGATCACCCTGTACGGCTCGAACTTCAATCCGAAGGGTGGCATGATGGTGCGCTTTGGCCAAATCGGGCGTCCCGTGCCCGCCACCTTTGTCTCCGTCACGTCCGCGCGCGTCAAGTCGCCGTTGCCTCCACGCGAGGGTCGCGAGTGCGCTCAGTTCAACTCGGCCAGTCGATCTCCGTGCATCTCCCTCTCTGTGTACGTGGAGGTGTCCGCCGGACCGTTCACACGGCCGCCGTTGCCTGTGAACTTGGGCCCCTCGATGGCCGAAGGGGGAGTCTTCACCTGGTGCGCCCGAGTGCCGCTGAGTGCCGCCGAGTGCCGCCGAGTGTTGCCGAGTGCCACCGAGTGCCACCGAGTGCGCCTGATGACCTCTGATTTGCAACGGGTCGGCTTGCACACAGGTGGGAACCTCGCCACGCCACCCGCCCATTTCTATCTGATGACCGCTGATGACCGCTGATTGCACCCCTCATCAGGTGGGACCCTCGCCACCCGCCCTTTCTAATCAGCCTCGAGCCCGAGACGCACCGCTGCTTCGACGGCGGCGCCTCCGTACACGATGTACGCCACGCGGGGCATGAGCTCATCACCGTCTCGAATCGCGCCTTCGTGGGCGTCAACGGCTCCAACTTCGCGCCCCTGCCCAACCTGATGTGCATGTTCAAGCGGCAGGGCGAGTCGGCCCGGGAGGCGTATGAGCACACGGTGCCTGCGCGGGCTTGTGCCACGGAGTACTAATGAGTGCCACTTCCTGGCCGCCGCGTGCCGCTGCGTTGGGTGTCGCTGCATGCCAAGGATTGCCTTCGAGTGCCTCCGAGTGCCAACAATGGATATCGATCGCTACCGCTCACCTCGCTTGCACAGGTGCCCGCCGACTTTTTCCATGCACATTACATCCGATGCCCCATCCCCAAGATGGAGTTGGGTGACGACGGCTCGGGGCTCTTTTCGGGGCGTGTCTCGATGATGTTCACCGTCTCCAACGACGGCGAGACCTACCGGTACACCAACCGCTCCTTCTACTTTGAGGGAGGGTGTACCGGCACATTGTCGCGCATGCTCGCGGGCCCGACACTCACCGCACTCAGCGTGCTCTTGGTGCTCGGCCTCCCCGTCCTCGTGATCCTCATCGCCGTCGGGCTGGGTGGTTGCGTGTACAGCTGCGGCGGACCCCTCCGTGGCGAGAAGAAGGTGGGCGCGAGCTCCTGTCTCCCCTACTGAGCTCCTGATCTCCGACTGATCTCCCCTTCTGAGCTCCTGATCTCCCCTTCACAAGGTGGGCGAGCTCCTGATCTCCGCGTGCGAGCTTGCATCTCCGTGCATCTCCCTCGGCGTCAAGACGATCCAACCGTACCCGGGGCACGACATGGTGGACGTGCGTGCCGTCTGGGGGGCGGGGGCGCCCGAGGTGTTGCCACAGGTGCGCCACCTTTGATCGCCGCTCGCATCGTCGCTCTCAATGCCTCTCCCCTTCCTCTCCCCCCTCTCCCCCCCTCTCCCCCAATCACCCCGCGCGCATTTCCCTCCGTCTCCCTTGATGCCTATCACCGTCGCATCTCGCCGCAATCTCGCCGCACGCGCGCTCGATCCTTGCTCTACGACGATCCTCGAACTGTCTCCCTCCATGGAAGTTTACACCACGCACTTGACTGAATGAATCTGAGAGCTTCCCTCCCATTGGCTTTGCCGCTGCTGATCTTGCAGTTGACCTCGTTAATGGCCGCCTCCGATCGCCGCTCCGATTGCCGCGCTGACTGCCGCTTTTGATTGCGCCGCAGGTGCGCCGATCGTACCTGCCTGCCACGCCGATCAAAGTCCTCGCCTGGATCTTCTCAGAGCTGTCCACAGAGCTGCGTGGGCGCGAGCGCGACACCGACATGGTGCGCAGTCAGTGGGCCCCTGACGAACCTGATTACAAGCCCAAGGGTTGGTGGGACGAGAAGCTGATGAACTTGAAACTCTCGGTCGCTCCGCAACCGCCGAAGCTGAGGGGTGACACCGCCGTTAGCAAGCTGGCCCCAAAGCCGCCGCCCCGAGGCGGCAGGGGTGGCCAGGACTTGCTCTGAGGGCAGGTGAACGGTATGAGGGTGGGGAGCTACTTTAATGAAGTGGGGGGTAGTCATTGTCGCGACTGTTCGGAGCGGAGGGCTCGTCGAGGGAGCGCGCTGAGGGGAGCGGGCACTTGAATGGCATGTTGTGCCATCCATCGAGGCCGACGTGCTATCGCATGCGCACCCAGATACCGACCCCGGTAGACCCCGGCCGTGTGTGCTGGAGGGAGCGGCAGCGCGAGCGCGAGGGGCACGCCCCCCGCCGGTGGCCACGACATGGGCCACGAGCAGGACCCTCTAGCATTGAAGCAAGATGGAGGCGGTGGGTGAAGGTTATGACTTGTGGTGTCACAGTGGGCATCATTTGCATGGTTTCACCGCCACGCGGTCGTCATGCTTGCGTCTTACATGACATGTACAGATAACAGTTCACGACAACTTCACGGATCACGCCACCGCCGCCCGGCAACGACGAACGAGTGTTACACTGACTCACAGTACACAGTAGTGCGTGTGCAGTCTCGCGACCGGACTGCGACTCCCGGCGTGCGGCGTGGGCGAGACCCGAGACCGACCTACAAATCGCCTGACTCGGAGCGACGTGTGGACCGGTGGACGTCCCAGCCGCCTGCGCGCGCGCACCCCCCTGCGCCCCGGTGTCTCTGCTCTCTCGTCCGCGCGTTGCGACGATACACGCTCATACACGCTCTCACTCTCTCGCTCTCCGCTCACTCGTCTCAGCAAAAACCAGCATCACACCAGCACGTCGATAAGACTCTATTAGCGTCATGCTTGGCCGATGCCCATGGCTCAATCAACGCCTCAACCCTGAGAAGGCGCTGTGAGTCGCTGTCGCTTTGGGATGCTGCTGCATGTGGGCCGCTCCTCCTCCACCACTTCCTCCTCGTTGTCCCCCTCACTGCAGTCGCTCTCGCCTTGATCCCCCTCCGCGTCGCTCTGCTCGACGTCTTGAACTTGATCATCGAGCTCTCTTTCGAGTGAACGGGCGCCCAGACGACGCTCAATACGACGCTCAATGCGACGCTCGATTGCCTGCAGCTGGTCTTTAAATCTCGACTCCACCTTTTGAACTTGCTTTCGAAGCTCGGCCTTGAACTTGTGCTCGAGCTGGACCATCTCTGCCTTGTGATGCGCCATGCTCACGAAGTTCTCATCGTGTGCATCTCCATCCTCCTCGCCCGCCTCTGCCGCCAGCGGCTGCGGCACAGCGTGGACCCTCGCCTCCGCCGCCGCTGCCGCCGCTCGCTCCGCCCCGATGTGCCTCGCGTAGCTCAAGGCCGCCTCCTCCGGCGTCGCGAATCTTCCGAGGTGGCAATGCTTGCCATTCTCGTAGATCTTCGCCTGGTACTTGGCTATATTCTTGGTCACGCCCTTGAAGCCCGTCTCACTGCTAGACGAGGGCACGAGCTCGAGCCCCTCGGCCGCGGCGGCTGCCCTGGCCTCGTCTGCCGTGAGCGGCTGCAGCACAGCGGCCATCACCTCCTCCACCGCCTGCGCCTCCTCCACTATCTCCTCCTGCGCATCGTCGCTCACTGCGACCCTCGCCTCCGCCGCCGCCGCTCCCTCCGCCCCAACATGCCTCGCGTAGCACAAGGCCGCCTCCTCCGGCGTCGCA
>Ga0209550_10004453_pt1 | contig 13276 bp, 11 predicted proteins | sample LauGreSuBDMM15SN_2_FD_187567 | JGI IMG/M metagenome (GOLD analysis project Ga0209550, IMG submission 187567) | Freshwater lake microbial communities from Lake Michigan, USA - Su13.BD.MM15.SN (SPAdes) (version 5) | ecosystem: Environmental > Aquatic > Freshwater > Lake | place: Lake Michigan... | reverse complement strand
TCATTTGTGGCCACCGCCGACCAAAAGCCGGCAGTGACACCCCTTCCCCGGTGTCACTTTCGTTAGATCCGTCGGCCGGCGGTGACCAGAGATGAGAGAAAAAGAAGTTAACAACCAAATAAAAGTTAATGAAAACTGATAAGTAAAGGAAACGGGGGAGTATATGAACGATGCAAGTACGCAACACATATCTGTAATGCTTGATCGCTGCATTGAATTGCTCTCCCCAACAGTTTTGCTAAATGAAAAACCAGTAATCATTGATTGCACTCTTGGTTTAGGCGGTCACACAGAAGCCCTTCTTGAAAAATTCCCGACCCTTACCGTTATTGGAATTGATCGCGATCAGATCGCACTCGATCGTGCCGGTGCGCGACTTGCTCGCTTTGGTGATCGTTTCAAGAGTGCGCATGCAATCTTTGATCAGATTGGTGAAGTAGCAGCTGCACACGGGATTGATAAGGTAAATGGCGTCTTGTTTGACCTTGGAGTTTCTTCAATCCAACTCGATGAAGTCGATCGCGGTTTTTCTTACTCCCAGGATGCACCGCTTGATATGCGAATGGATCGCAGCCGTGGAATCACGGCATCAGAGATCGTTAATACCTACGCACCTGGTGCGCTGGTAAAGATTTTGCGCACATTTGGTGAAGAAAAGTTCGCTACGCGCATTGTCGAAAATATTGTTAAAGCGCGCGCTAAAGCCCCGCTTAATTCAACACAAGAATTAGCCGCGTTGGTAAAAGAGAGCATTCCTGCCGCAACGCGTCGCACTGGCGGAAACCCGGCAAAGCGCACTTTCCAAGCACTTCGTATTGAAGCAAATGATGAACTTGGAGCGATTACTCGCGCCCTACCGCTTGCACTGGATCTTTTAACTATCGGAGGGCGTGTAGTTGTTCTCTCCTTTCAATCACTAGAAGATCGCATTGTTAAAGAGATATTCGTTGAAAGATCAACTTCTAAGAGTCCAAGAAATTTGCCAGTTGACCTTCCAGAATTCGCCGCCAAATTTGCCCTTGTTTCAAAATCTGGAGAAACCCCATCAGATCAAGAGCTAGCGCAGAATCCGCGTTCGGCTTCTGTGCGCCTGCGTGCAATTGAAAAGGTGGCTGCGTAATGGCCCTCCTCAACTCAACAGCAATCAAAGCTCCTCGCCAGAAATTAACCGAGAAATCGGTAGGAGCTTTTCTTAAATTAGTTCCAAGTGTTTCTGAAGGAACCCAAGCAACTCACCGATTCTTTGCAACCTTTTTATCTATCGTGGCAGGAATTGGCCTATTGATTCTTCTGGCAGTAAATATTCTCTTGGCGCAAGATGCATTTACGCTATCTGAGCTAAAGGCTGATGCAAAAATTGTGGCAGATCAACGAGAGGCGATTAATCGCCAGATCGAAGCGGCCTCTTCTCCGGAAGCACTTGCCACCAAGGCAAAATCGCTAGGGATGCGCCCTTCAAATTCTCCGGTATTTCTTAATTTAGATGAAGCGGCGCAGGCTTTGGCAAACGGAGATGTTAAAAATGGGTAATTTGAATCTCGCCGCCTCGCGGATGCGCATACTTATCATCTTTATTTTCATCTTCTTCCTCTTATTTGCTGTTCGACTAATTCAAATTCAAGCAATTCAAGCCAGTGACTATCGCAACAAGGCTGCGAATGAGATGGAGTCAACTCGCGCAATTCCAGCAGCGCGTGGTGAAATCACCGACATCAACGGAATTGCATTTGCACGAAGCGTCTCTGCCATCAATATTGTGGTTGATCAAACTTTAATTACTGACGCACCTCAGACCGCTAATTTCGCTGCGCCATATCTAGGGATGACAGTGGCACAAGTGCAAAGCGCAATCACGGGAAGCAAGCGTTATTCGGTGGTCACTAGGAACGCAGAACCAGCGGTTTGGCGTTCGCTAAGCGCGGCAATTGAGTCCTATAACGCAGGCTTAACAAAAGAAAAATTTGATAAACGAATAGTCGGCTTCTTCTCGGAGAGAAATTACATCCGTGAATATCCTTCCGGCTCGCTCGTTTCATCTCTCATAGGCTTTGTGCGTCAAGATGGCATTGGCGCAACTGGAATCGAATCAAGCATGAACTCCATCATCACGGGTACTGACGGCAGATATTCATACGCTCGTGGACTTGGCGCTGAAATTCCAGGCTCTCAAAACGAGATAATTGCAGCTAAAAAGGGCACAACAGTTCGACTAACGATCGATCGTGACGTGCAATGGGTTGCTGCAAAAGCTATCCAGGAGGCGGTAAGCAAAGCTCGTGCTCAAAGTGGCACCGTGATAGTTATGGATCCCAAAACTGGACACATATTGGCGCACGCAACAGCACCAACTTTTGATCCAAATAACACTAAGAAAGTTTCTGCAGCGTTGATGCGAAATCCATCAGTGCAAGATGTTTATGAACCTGGCTCGACTGGAAAAATTATGACGCTGGCCGCCGCCCTAGAAGAGAAGAAGATAACGCCGGAAACAGTTTTGAAAGTTCCATATTCACTCAAGCGCGCTGGAGAAACTTTTTCTGATCATGAGCGCCATCCAGTTCAGTATTTAACTACTTCTGGAATCTTGGCAGTTTCATCAAATACTGGAACAATAAAAATTGGTGAGATGCTTTCTAACGACACCTTGTACGGCTACTTATCCAAGTTCGGGATGGGAAAGTCAACAGGTTCAGGTTTACCTGGTGAATCAAAGGGAATTCTCCACCCGGTCAGTGATTGGTCTGGAACCACGGCTCCAACAGTGGCCTTTGGCCAGGGGTACTCAGTAACGGCGATGCAAGTTACGAGCATGTTTGCAACGATCGCTAACAACGGTGTTCGCGTTTCCCCAACGGTAATCGCTGGCACTACAGATGAATCAGGCAGATATACAGCATCTGTTCCTCGGATCAACGAGAGAGTAATTAGTAAAGAAACTGCTCAGCAATTGCGCATAATGATGGAGTCAGTTGTTTCAGGACAAGGCACTGCGCCAAGTGCAGCGATACCTGGTTATCGCGTGGCTGGTAAAACTGGCACTGCAAACCGTTACAACACGAATTGTGGTTGTTACAGCGGATACACAGCATCATTTATCGGTTTTGCACCAGCAGATAGTCCAAGATATGTAATCAATGTGACTATTCAAGACCCAAAGGGCGCACACTACGGCGGCTCACTTGCTGGCCCGGTCTTTAAAAAGGTAATGACGTTCGTTCTTCAATCTGAGCATGTGGCACCGACAGGAACAAAAGTTTTGCCTGTGGCACTTACGCAAAAGGAATTACTCAAGAAACAAAGCAAAACAACCGATGTAAAAGTTACGCAGGCGAGTGCGAAGGCGCGATGATGCGACCATTTAACTCTCCTGCGCTATCGCTAGCCAAAATTGCAGAATCTTGTAATTCTGAGAGCTCAACGGATAAAGATCTTCTCGCAGAAATTATCATTAGTGGCATCACGCACAGCGACAGCGAAGTAATTCCCGGGGATTTGTTCGTGGCAATTCCCGGGGCTAAACGCCACGGGGCAGAATTTTATGAGAGCGCTAAAAAAAGTGGCGCGCTAGCGGTGTTAACTGATCCAGCAGGTGCAAAGCTTATTAAGGGCCTCCCTGTACTCATTGTAGATAATCCCCGATTGATTGCCGGTCGAGTTTCTGCACTTTTATATAGCGAACCAATGCGAGATATAAATTGCATCGCAATCACCGGAACAAATGGGAAGACGACCGTAACCACTTTGCTACATCAAATCTTTGGCGCAGCTCATCGCGAGAGTGGGCTGATTGGAACTGTAGAAACTCGAATTGGCGATGAAGTTATTGCCAGCAAGCGCACGACTCCCGAGGCTACCGATTTACAAGCCCTGGCAGCGGTGATGAGAGAGCGCCATATGCGCCATTTAATTATTGAGGCTTCAAGTCACGCGCTGCAATTGCACCGCCTGGAAGGCGCCCATTTCGCCATAGCCGGCTTCACAAATTTAACTCAAGATCATTTGGATTTTCACGGAGATATGGAGAGCTACTTTGCAGCGAAAGCTGCGCTCTTTAACTTTGCAATGGCAGAGTTAGCCTGCATCAATATTGATGATCCTTATGGCGCAAGGCTTGCGGCTAGCACCGAACTTCCAGTTTTAACTATCTCACGCTCTAATCCGAAGGCTATTTGGCACTTCATACAGATTGATTCGGAAGCCAAGCGCGTTCAGCTAAAGATTCGTGGCTCCGGTGGAATTTTGATAGAGACTTCAACGACATTGCGGGGTGGATATAACTTCGATAACTTGTTGATGGCAGTGGCTATCGCGGTTGAATCTGGAGTTGATCCAATTGATATCGCGGCGATAGTCCCAAAGATTTCAGGTGCAGCAGGAAGGCTAGAAGAAGTTTCGTTAGGCCAGAACTTCAGCGCTTTCGTTGACTATGCGCATACTCCTGATGCAGTTACAAATGTACTCAAATCTATCCGTGAATTTACTTCCGGAAAAGTCATTGGGGTTCTGGGTTGTGGGGGAGACCGCGACGCGAGCAAGCGGCCGTTGATGGGTAAATCCCTAATTGAAAATTCTGACATCGCAATATTCACAAGCGATAATCCGCGATCTGAGGATCCATCAGATATCTTGAGTCAGATGGTTGGCGGATTAACTATTTCTGATCCATCAAAAATAATTACTGACCGCGCCAGTGCGATTGCCTACGCGATTTCTATTGCAGAACCTGGCGATACCATCTCAATTCTTGGTAAGGGTCACGAACTAGGGCAAGAGATAAAAGGAAAAGTACTTGAATTTGATGATCGCTTAGTTCTTGCGCAGGCAATCGAGGCAAAGCGATGATCGCGCTAAAAGCCTCCGAGATCGCCTTAATTGTTGGAGGCGAACTTCAAGGTTCAGATGAAACTGTAACTGCAGCACCGGTTTTTGATTCGAGTAAAGCAACGCCTGGTTCTATTTTCTTAGCGCTAAAAGGCGAAAAAGCTGATGGACATAATTTTATATCTGATGCATTCTCTAAAGGCGCGGTACTTGCCTTTGTCACTTCGGCCTCGCCCGAACGGTGCATTGTTGTACCGGATGTAATTAAGGCACTTAACAAACTAGCAGCACACGTTCGAAGCCACTTGAAGGACTTGAAAGTAATAGCTTTGACTGGATCTCAAGGAAAGACTACGACTAAGGATTTACTGCAGCACATACTAGAAAATCTTGGCACTACGGTTGCACCAACTGGTAATTTTAATAATGAACTTGGAACACCAATCACTCTTTTGCAATGCGATGAAGCGACAAAGTTCTGCATCTTAGAAATGGGCGCGCGCCACATTGGCGATATCGCCCTACTTTGTGAAATGGCTAAACCAAATATCGGTATGGTTTTACGTGTCGGAACCGCGCACATTGGTGAGTTTGGATCAGCAGAAGCGGTTGCTCAGGCAAAATCCGAGATGATTTCTTCTCTTACTCCTAGCGCCATTGCAATTCTTGGGCGATACGATGCCTTTACTCCGCAGATGAGTTCACTACATAAAGGAAAGATAATTACCTTTGGGGAAACCACCTCAGCAGATGTTCGCGCGACCGATATTGAAATACGAGAAGGCCGCCCACACTTTGATTTAGTAACTAGCGCTGGTCGTGCTGCAGTTGGATTGCGCATCGTCGGGATACATCAAGTAGCAAACGCCCTCGCCGCTGCAGCTGCCGCATCCGCACTCGGTGCATCAATCGATCAGATCGCAGTCTCTCTTTCCACTGCTGATATTCGCAGTAAGTGGCGGATGGAGATTGAAGAACTCCGCAATATCGTGTTGATAAACGATTCCTATAACTCCAGCCCAGAATCTGTCGAAGCGGCGCTACGCACTTTGGTGCTCTTTGCACAAGAACGTGGCGGTCAATCCTGGGCATTTCTCGGAAAGATGCACGAACTCGGCGAGTCCTCAGCAGGCTGTCACGCAGATATTGGCACCCTTGCTTCAGAGTTAGGGATAGATCATTTGGTCTGCATTGGCGCTCCGGAGTACTCCTCTCAGATTTCTGCCAATACTGCTACTGAAATCCATCTCTTCGAAGAGAAGGCAGACGCTGTGCAATTGGTGCACGAGATGAGTGCAGGAGATGTGGTTCTAGTTAAAGCCTCACGGGCGGAAAAGTTCGAAGAGTTGGCGAAAGCAATTTCGGCAAAAATTTCGGAAGTCATTTCAGCAGGTTCAGAAATCAGCGAAGAAGGGGAGCGTTGAAGCAAAATGAGAGAAATTCTTATCTCTGGTGCACTTGCACTCTTCATCTCGCTCTTCGGCACTCCTATCTTAATTAGATTCCTTGCCCGACGTGGTTACGGTCAAATAATTCGTGACGACGGTCCATCTTCTCATCACACCAAACGTGGTACTCCAACAATGGGTGGGCTAATCATTATCTTTGCGGCAGCAACTGGTTACTTCGTCGCACATGCGATTTCTCAGAATGCAGTTAGCACTTCAGCAATTCTCGTCCTTGGATTGATGGCCTCACTAGGTCTCGTTGGATTCTTAGATGACTGGCTAAAAGTTTCACGCCAAAAGTCACTAGGTTTAAATGCAAAGCAGAAGATTCTTGGCCAGGTTTTATTTGCTGCAATTTTCGCTTATCTCGGAATCGGTTTCCCAGATGGTGATGGCTTAACCCCTATCTCCCTAAATCTCTCCACTGTTCGCGATACATCACTCGTGCTCGGCGCAGGACTCGTGATTGTCTGGGTAGTTCTGATGGTGACGGCAACAAGTAACGGAGTAAATCTCACTGATGGCTTAGATGGACTTGCCACCGGTGCGGCAGTTATGACATTTATCGCCTACATCTTGATTGGTGTTTGGCAGTTCGGACAAAGTTGCGCGATCGCTCCTGGAGATAACTGTTATTTAGTGCGAGATCCACTTGACCTGGCAGTCTTATCTGCAGCTTTAGCTGGCGCGTGCGCCGGATTCCTTTGGTGGAATGCATCGCCTGCAAAAATATTTATGGGTGATACCGGATCACTCGCTCTTGGTGGCGCGCTAGCTGGTATCGCTACATCACTGCGCATCGAACTTTTACTTATTCCACTAGGCGGATTATTTGTAATTATTAGCGCATCAGTAATTTTGCAAGTGGCTTACTTCAAAATCACCGGGGGTAAACGCATCTTCAAGATGGCCCCGCTACAACATCATTTTGAACTTATGGGCTGGGGCGAAGTAACTATTGTTTTGCGCTTCTGGATCATTGCCGGCCTCTGCGTAGCGCTAGGACTTGGCCTCTTTTATGCTCAATGGGTTTCACAGTAGGCAAGCCGCGCTAACTATGGCTATTACTTTTTCAGATAAGAAGGTACTAATCCTCGGAGCAGGGGTAACCGGGGTAGCGGTTGCTCGCTCACTGGCTAAACGGGGAGCTGAAGTTTCGCTAGCAGATGATGTAGTAACCGAAGTTACAGGTTTTAGTGTTGCAGCGACCGATCAATTTAGCGCTTCAGAATTTGATGCACTTGTTATTTCTCCTGGTTGGAAGACAGATCACCAGTTGATAACTGATGCAGAAAAATCTGGCGTCCAATTGTGGAATGAGGTAGATCTAGCGTGGCAACTACGCTCCGAATTGGTACCAAATCAAAGGTGGATCGCTCTCACCGGAACTAACGGAAAGACAACAACCGTTGAAATGGCGGCAGCAATGTTGCGCGAAGGTGGTATTTCAGCAGTTGCCTGCGGCAACGTTGGCACAACGGTAATTGAAAGCGTAGAGAGCTCAGAAAAATATGAAGTACTTGTATTAGAACTCTCATCCTTCCAACTTCACTGGATTCGAGAAGCGACATTTGTGGCAGCAGCGGTTTTAAATATCGCGCAAGATCACCTCGATTGGCACGGTGGTTTTAACCAATATGCCGAAGCAAAAATGGCGATCTTAGATCGCGCCAGCGCTGGAATATTTAATGGTGATGATCCTGAAGTGGTTTCAAGAGCTACACATTGGCAGGGGAGAAAAGTCTTTTTCTCGCTAGATACCCCCGGTCCTGGCGAGATAGGCGTAGTCGAAGAGCTATTGGTAGATCGCGCTTTCGTTAGCGATTCGCAAGAGGCGGCGATGATCGCAGAAGTTGTAGATGTGACCCCTACAGTTCCTCATAACGTTGCCAACGCCCTGGCAGCGGCCGGACTGGCACGCGCAATCGGAATTTCTCACGAGTCGATTCGTGTGGCTTTGCAGAACTTCAAACTTGGTAGACATCGAATTGAAACAGTTTTTTCAAATAATGAAGTTAATTGGATAAACGATTCCAAAGCCACTAATCCGCATGCCGCAGCAGCTTCGCTGATGTCAACACTTTCGGCAATCTGGATTGCAGGCGGGTTGGCAAAGGGCGCTGAAATGGCCGATTTGATCAAGCGCTGCAAATCTCGCATAAAAGTTGCGATCTTAATTGGAGCCGATCGCGAATTGATAGCCACTGAACTGCGTTTGAGCGCTCCAGATGTAGAGATTGTTTATGTTGATGCTCCAAATTCCTATGTAAAAGGTGGGACAGACAATTCTCTAATGGAAGCTGTTGTGAACGCAGCCAAATCACGTGCAGTTTCAGGAGACACGATATTGCTAGCACCGGCTTGTGCATCAATGGACCAATTCCTTTCGTATGCCGATCGCGGCGACAGATTCACCAAGGCAGTACTTAAGGAGAATGCATGAGCACCACGAGACAGAAATTTCTAGCAAAACCGGTAAATAATTTTTATATCTTGGCAATCAGTGCGCTTTCACTATCGGTCATTGGGCTCATAATGGTCTTTTCTGCTTCATCTATTCACGCATTGGATACAAGGGGTAATGCAGTTGCAATCGTTCTTCGCCAACTAATATTCTTTGTAATCTCAATTCCTTTAGCGATTTATCTGTCACAACGCAGTCTGATCCAGTGGCGCTTACTTGCCCGCTTTGGCCTACTAATCTCGATTGCAATTCTCTTAATTCTTCAAATTCCAGGAGTAGGAAAGACTGTAAACGGAAACACAAATTGGATTTCGCTGCCCTTCGTGGATATCCAACCGAGTGAGTTGGCAAAATTTCTTTTAATTCTTTGGGCAAGTTACATGTTGGCTAACCAAGAACGCAGTGGAAAAACTCGCGTAAATGTATTTCTCCTGATCGGCCCTGGTTTTGGTCTCGTAATGTTTTTGGTGTTACTCGGTCGTGACCTCGGTACGGCCTGCGTAATTGCAGCGATTCTGGGCGGTTTACTTTTTGTCTCAGGCATTGAATTACGAGTTTTAGGATCCTTGATCGCAGTCGGAGCGATCGCCCTTGCAGTTCTGATCGCTACCGCGTCATATAGATTGCAACGCTTCTTAGTCGTGCTCGATCCATTTGCAGTTGAAGATTATAAAAATGCAGGTTGGCAGCCGGCACATAGTTTGTTAGGTCTAGCTAGTGGTGGAATATTTGGAGTAGGTCTGGGCGGGAGTCGACAAAAGTGGGGCAACCTCGCTGAAGCTCATACAGATTTCATTTTCGCGGTAATTGGTGAAGAGTTAGGACTGTTGGGAACTCTCGTAGTGCTCGCTTTGCTCGCCGCTCTAATTTTCGCAATCTTCAAAATTTCGCTGCGTTGCGCAGATCCAATATCGCGCTATGTAGGTGCAGGAATTGGAAGTTGGATCGCAATTCAAACGATTCTCAATGTTGGCTCTGCTACCAGCGTCTTGCCAGTTGTGGGTGTAACTCTTCCTTTTGTTTCTTACGGTGGCTCAGCGCTGATCTCGCTCTATATCGGCCTCGGCTATGTATTTGGTAGCGCTTTACGCGACCCAGAAGTTAAAGTTGAATTACAAAAGGCGATTGAACGGCGTAGATTACGCACATCATGAAAATCATTTTTGCAGGCGGTGGTACAGCAGGACATGTTGAACCCGCCCTTGCAATTGCTCGTCTTTGGCGGGATAAACACCCAAACGATTTAATTGAGTTCATTGGCACAGCAAAGGGGCTTGAGAATCAATTAGTCCCAGCCGCCAACTTTAAGTTAAATCAAATTCCCAAAGTGGTTATGCCACGAAAGATTTCACCATCATTAATTGGTGCACCATTTGCCTTCTCCAGAGCGCTTTCCGCATCACGCCAGATTATTAAAGGTTCAGATCTGTTGATCGGATTTGGCGGCTATGTATCTGCCCCCGCCTACCTGGCAGCAAAGTCACTCAACATTCCAATTGTGGTGCATGAAGCAAATGCCAAACCAGGTTTTGCTAACCGATTAGGTGCGCGCTTAACTTCCAATGTGGCGGTAGCCCAAGCAGTTGAAAACGGATCACTGAGCAGCGCTCTGATAACAGGAATTCCATTGCGATCTGATGTGGCAAGCGCAATTACCAAAAGCTCAGCAGATTGGGCAAAAGCTCGCGCAGATGCAAAGACACGCCTTGGTTTCTCTCCGAGCGCACCACTAGTTCTAGCATTCTTTGGTTCACAGGGATCAGTTGCTCTAAATGCGGTTATTGAAAAGTCTCTGCCAACGCTGCTCTCTAATGGCGGCCAGCTTTTCCATGCGGTAGGTAAATTAAATCCACTTCCAAAGGCACAAGAGCGCTACAAGTCGACTGCCTATATCGAAGATATGGCAACTGCTTATCTAGCCGCGGATTTAATTATCAGTCGCAGTGGTGCAATTTCCTGCTCGGAAGTAAATGCCCTGGGGCGCTACGCACTTTTCATTCCACTTCCTATCGGAAACGGTGAACAACGCTTTAATGCTAACCAAGTGATCTCACAAGGACGCGGTGAGATCATCGACCAAAAGCTATTTTCTCCATCTTGGGTCTCTAGCAATTTGAACCGACTCCTTGCCAAATCTGCGGATTCACCTCTTGCTGGTTCAGATTCAGATCTGAATTCGAGTGAGAAGATTGTTAGCTTTATGGAATACGCCTTAACTGGAAAGCGCGATTGATGGCTACCGATTTAAGCCAGTGGAATGGTAAACGCCTTCATTTCGTAGGTATCGGTGGTGCGGGAATGAGCGGACTTGCGCGAATCGCGCTCTCACACGGTATTGCAGTTTCCGGCTCGGATGCCAAGGACTCGACTGTATTGAGTGCACTTGAAGCACTTGGCGCAGATGTTCACGCCGCACATCTAGCGCCACAAGTAGATGGCGCAGATTTTGTAATTTACTCAACTGCTATTAACCAAAATAATGTGGAATTAGTTCGTGCCCGCGAATTAAATCTGCCAATCCTCACGCGCGCACAAGCGCTGGCAACGCTGATGTCGGACTCTCGCAGTATCGCCGTCGCCGGTACTCACGGAAAGACGACTACATCCTCGATGCTGACCGTTGCCCTTCAAGCTTGTGGATTGGATCCGTCATTTGCGATCGGTGGCACATTAACTTCCTCGGGATCTAACGCTCATCGCGGAACTGGAGATCTCTTTGTTGCTGAGGCCGATGAATCTGATGGTTCATTTATTGAATATCGACCATATGCTGCGATCGTAACCAACGTTGAACACGATCACGTCGATTACTTTGCAACCGAAGCAGATGTAACCCGCGCTTTCGCTGAGTTTGCCGCGACAATCAGTAAAGATGGACTTCTTGTTTATTGCGCAGATGATCTTGGTTCAGCGCACCTGGCCAGCTCTGTAAGCGGTTTAAAGCTAGTTTCGTACGGAACAAGCGTAGGAGCTGATTTATTTATAGATTCAATTCATTTGCTCCCAATGGGTTCAACAGCGCGAGTTCTTTGGAAAGGTCGCGCAATCGGGACCATGTCATTGCAAGTACCTGGACAACACAATGTTTTAAATGCTGGTGCAGCACTTGCCATGGGGCTTGCACTTGGAGCACCTGCCGCTGAAATGCTAAACGGGTTGGCAAGTTTTCACGGGACTGGCCGACGCTTTGAGTTGAAAGCGACGGTTCACGGAATTCGAATAATCGATGATTACGGTCATCACCCAACTGAAGTTCAAGTCACCTTGAGTGCTGCGAAGCTTTATGCCGGTGATGGACGCGTGTTAGTCATCTTCCAGCCACATCGATACTCACGCACCAAAGCATTTATGAGCGAGTTTGCTAAAGCGCTAAGCGTTGCAGATGAAGTTGTATTACTAGAAGTTTATGCGGCGAGTGAGACCCCAATACCTGGAATCACCTCCGAAACAATTGCTGAAGAACTGACAAATGGCCACTTCATTCCAAACTTTCTAGAAGCATCTGATTGGATGATTGCCCAAGCCAAACCAGGTGATGTGATCGTAACTCTGGGAGCAGGTGATGTTAATTCGCTTGCTCCAATAATTAGCGATGGACTGGCAAGGCGATTTAGTTAATGAAACTTACAGCGGGGTTCAAACCGTCGAAGAGCGCGCTGGCGATTGTGACAATTTTAATATTTTTTGGCGCTGGTTCTTATCTACTTGGGTGGTCCTCGTTGCTAACTGTAAAACAAATTGAGATCAACGGTGCGCCTACGATAAATTCCGAGGAGGCGATTGCAAAAAACCTAAATATTTCTCTTGGAGATCAATTAGCTCGAGTTGATTCAAGAGCCCTTGCCAATAGGTTAAAAGCCAACGATTGGATCAAGTCTGCCGATATTTCTCGTAACTGGTTTAACGGCAAAGTCTCTGTAGATTTACAACCAAGGACCCCAGTCGCTCTCTACACAGCGCCCGGTAAACCTCAAGTGGCACTTGATGCTTCAGGAGTCACCTTCCAACTGCCCGGAGAAGTACCTGCTGGACTTCCAAAGGTAAGTTCGTCTTCGGTGGCAAGTGGATTAATTGCAATCGAATTGTTTACAGAAATGCCTAAAGAATTTAGCGATGGAATCGACCGACTTACCGCAGCAAGCCCCACAAATATTCTAATTAATGGCAAATTTAGTGGCCGCACAATGCAGATTGTTTGGGGAGATGGCGAGGACATATCGCTGAAGATAAAAGTAATTCAGTATTTATTGGAACTGCCAGAAAATAAATCAATACGGCTAATTGATGTAACCGCACCGCATGCACCGATCGTTAAGTGATCTATAAAGAAATAAAATAGTTTGAGTCGGTCTTTGCTTTCACGCGCCTAACGCCTTACGTTCACCTACATCAGAGAGCGTAGAAATGTAATTCTCAAGTTGAGGTTTACAGTTCTAAAGGAGGCACTTGTGGCTGCACCACAGAATTATTTAGCTGTCATCAAAGTAGTTGGTATCGGTGGCGGTGGAGTTAACGCAATCAATCGCATGATTGATGTTGGTTT
>Ga0209550_10004452_pt1 | contig 13284 bp, 8 predicted proteins | sample LauGreSuBDMM15SN_2_FD_187567 | JGI IMG/M metagenome (GOLD analysis project Ga0209550, IMG submission 187567) | Freshwater lake microbial communities from Lake Michigan, USA - Su13.BD.MM15.SN (SPAdes) (version 5) | ecosystem: Environmental > Aquatic > Freshwater > Lake | place: Lake Michigan, USA... | reverse complement strand
GCACGTTACCCATTAAAAGGTACCAGTTGAGAGTGGTTGAACCCCAGACGTCCACAAAGCCAGCACGATACGCCGCGCGACACGATGCCCGTGACGCGCGCAACCCACACCCGCGTGACCCGAGAGACGCACGACCGGCGGGCGGCGGGGCGGACGGATACAGATACCGTACCGTCTACGGGTAGGGTACGTGATACATTACAGGTCGGGTCGTTCCGTCCACGTCTGCTCTCTCCGTTAGTCACGCGTCCTGAGGGAATACCCTCTGCCGCTCGCAGAGACTGTTCGCGCAAAGCGCACTCAAATACACCCGATTGAAGGTGCGGGCCGCGAAGCCAGCGGCGACCAGCTCCGCAGCTGGTTCATGAGGTCCTTGGCCCTCGTTAGGCCCTTGGCGCACGGCTGGACTCGAACGCACAGTGCACGATCGTTCGCACACCCGCACCGCAGCACCCCCGCCGGGCGTCCAAAGCCAAACAGCCCCGCGCCTCCCGTCGCCGCCGCCCTCGGCGCTCCTCTCCCCGCCGCCAAGGCTTGCCTTCCGTGCCCATCTCGGCGCCTTCACCACGTGGGCTGTGCCATCAGGTCGGTCACCTGGCGCAGGTTGCCCGTGCGCTGGAGCCAGTCGCGGAAGCCTGCGTGCAGCGTCGCCTGCACCTCGGAGCGCACGGCCTCCGAGCAGCGCAGTGCGGCGATTTCGTCACGGAAACGGAGCATCCGCGTCACGTGGCCGACGAGCGCGTCCGCATACTCTGTGGGCAATTCGCACACGGGTGCCGCGCCTTCGCCCTGCGCCGCCGTGTGGGGAATGTCCATCGGCACGTGAAATGGCAGGAAGCGCGCGGGCGGCAGCAAGGCGCACGCTGGCTCCGCCATGCTCTCGCCATGCTTCTCGCCATGCTTCTCGCCATGCTTCTCGCCATGCTCGGCGGCGGCGGTACCGAGGGCGAGTGGACCAGTCGACGAGACAGGCGTGTCCCAAAAATTGGCATGCAGCTGGGGAAGGACGCGGGCGGCAGCCATGTGGCGCGGCAACCCGTCGTAGATGGTGCCGAACGGCGCGAGGTGCACGCGGTGGTTCTCACCCATGAGCAGGGGCGGGCTATTGACGCACAGCTGGAAGGTGCAGTTCGTGCAGCTGGAGAGGCGCAGCGCTTGGCACGTCGCCACGAGCTTCATGTTCGCGCAGTGCGACACGGTGACCACGCGGCTCGCGGCGCCCACCACGACGGTGCAGCCGGTACAGCCGAGCAGCTCCACGCCACGCACGGGCGCGAGCGCGTAGACGTAGCAGCTGTGGCAGTCGATCAGCTGTAGCGCCCCGCCCCCTAACTCAGCTTCACGCAGCACGAGGGTCCGCCGTTTGGAGGCGTGAAGGCGAAGCACGCTGCCCGCCGGGCCCGCCTCGGCCGCCTCGGGCGCCGCGCCGAGAGTGCCGCTCACGGCGGGCTGCTCGTGCTCGTTGTCGTCCGGGGTGAGGACGGCCGGGCGCGCCGGGAGCACCGCGGGGGTGCACGCAGGTTGCCCGAGAAAGTCCATATTTGAAAGGCTGCCCGCCACCGCCGACGCACTGACGGAAGGGGTGAGCGGCGTGGGCGGCGGCGGCGCGAGCGGCGAGCGCGAGGGCGGCGCGGCCGCCGCCTCGGCTGCCGGCGAGGCGGGGCGCACCTCGACGAGGGCGCCTCGCATTGCGGGCAGCACCGTGCCCATTGTCGGCAGCGCCGCGCTTGGGTGCGTCGACCATATGCCAAGCGCCCCGGAGACTGAGTCCGCGCGCTGGCCCCGCGAGGCGAGGCGCGCGGCGGCGGTGCGATCGGGGCGCATCAACAGGCCCAGACGGTCGAGCTCGCTCGCGTAGACCCGCTCAGCTCCCGCGGCCACAAGCTGCAGCAGGGTCGGCAAGCTCCCTTGAAGCATCTTGCGCCGTCGCCGCATCGCCTGCATCGACTGCAGGCGCGACTGCACGGCGAGCGCGCGCGCGTTCGGGTGCGCGCCACCGTCGGCGGATCCATTCGGCTGCTGCAGCTTCGACGGCCATACCTCGCCGCTCGCGGCCTGCGACCGTGACAGATTGGTCGCGTTCTCACCCAGCTCGTGCTGTGCCCACTGAACCCAAAGCAGCAGCAGCATCGAGCCGAGCGGCACGCGAAGGGCCTCATCGGTCGGCATGTCGCGCTCGTCGCCGCGCGGCTGCGACAGCACGTGCGCGAAGCGCATGCATGCCGCCGCCTGCGACCGGCTCATGCTGAGGCCAGTCTCGGCGAGCACTGCCCAGGTGTCGAGATTGATGGGGAGGTCGGTCGACGCGGCCCGTGGCAGCTTCAGCACGTTCAGCAGCGAGCTCTCCGTAATCTTCGCGCCAGAGAAGTGCAGCAGGCCGTGCACCCACACCTCTGGCGAAGGCTCCAGCGCCATTGTGCAAAAATCCCGCGCTCTTGGATTGCGCCGCCTGCCGGTAAAAACCATCGAAGCCACAGCGGGCCGCGGGTAATAGCACAATTCGGGGAGCTGGGGCAATGAGCTGGGGGTACCCCTGGGGGCGTAGGCCTTCATTTTCGATTTGAGGCTGAGGGGAAGCTCACACCCGACCGTCACGCGACGCACTGACAGTCGCGCTCACCGCTCTCGTCTCAGGCCCGGTCACCGTCGCGCTCGCTCGCCGGCAGTCGCAATGGGCAGTCGCTCCACGACCTCCGTCCCGGCCGCCGTCCGTGCACCGCTGCACCCCGGACCCCCGGGCGCCCGGGGGCGCCGGCCGACAGACTCCATACAGCAGAGCATCACACACGCTACCCTGCATCTCACGTTGACTGATATAGTATATTACAGCGCGGCTGTTCATCTACTGTTCTTCTGCCACGCGGGCACGCATGTTCGTTGCGGAACGACACCTCTCGTAGACCAGGTACGGTATCCGAATAGGACGATTTGATTTGGCCATGCGGCTCTGAGGCTTGCGCTCTTCGCCCTCTCTCGGGAGCGCGCGGTCGACCAGTGGCCATTCTCGCTCGCGCCCTCGCCTATGCACATGCGCGGGCTGAGGCCGCTTCTCGCGGCCTCCGCCCGCGTAGGCTCGCCGTCGCACATGCTCAACAGGCCGCCCTGCTGTGTCTCACGTAGGCACCTGGCCGCAAGCAGGGATCGCGGGCGGCGGCGGCGGCATGAGCTCGGCCGGACTGCTGTTGCAACACTGTGCGGACTGCTGTTGCTGCTGCGAGTCGAGCGCCGAAGAGGCTGCCCAACACTCTTCGGGCGCACCTACAGCCTTCGCCGCCTCGCCGCCTCGCTGCTGCAGCAAGTTGAACTGACGCTCCGTCTCCTCGACGAGCTCTCCGAGGGTCTCACAGCGGTAAAACGGCAACTCGACGAGCGCGCCAATGTACTCGTTTCGCAGCTGTACGCCCAGCTTTTTCTCGAACTTTTTGAGTATTTTGCTCACGGCCGTGAAGTTGAGCGCTACGAAGTGTTGGAGGAGCAGCAGCTGGAAGTTGAGCGTAACCAGCGAGTGCTGGCATGCGCAGCGAAACTGCGGCTGCGGCTTGCCCACGCACTGCGCGCACGACAAACGGGCAGGGTTAGGATGGCCGAGGAGCCGTGCGGCACGTGAGACAGTTGGCCAAGATACTGACTGCGGCACTCGCTGTACTGGCCGACGTCGCAGTGCAGGTTGGGGCGGCATCTAGAATCAGGTTGGGGTGTGGCGAGGCCATTCGGCGGTGGCAGCGGCGCACCAGCTGGTCGGTGTACTGGCCCAGCGCGTGCAGCAGGATCACGGCGTCCTCGACGCGATCCATGTAGAAGGTATTGGCCTTCTCGACATAGGGGTCCAGCAGTGCGGTGAAGCCGGCAGCCACCTCCTCCGGCGGCCGTGAACCTGCGTACGTGTGCGACGGCGATGCCGGTCAGTCGAGGCCGACCGTCGAGGGCGTGCGGCATATAGGGTGCTCGAGCGAAGTGAGTTGATTTTGATCACGCGCGCACCCTGGGCCTCCGCCTCTCGATTGATCGCCTGCTTGAGCAGCTTGTAATCGACCATGTATTCGCTCCATTGAGGCAATCGGGCATCGACCGTGGCGCGTAGGATCTTGCCAAACTTCATTTTGCTCCCGGTGGATGCTCTTCGTGGCGCACGTGCGGCGCGGTCTCCGCTCTGAGGACGCCCTCCGCTCAGGATTCGGGAAGATCCAGTTGGACCGGATGACCCTCCCTATCGAAGCGACGAAATGCAATCTCCCCCGTTTTGACGTACAAATGACGAAATTTTGCTGCAATCAATCGGCAACAGGACAATGATTGCTTGAGTGTTCTCTTACATGTATCCGGATTCCGTACCAACGTCACCAACACATCAGAACGCGCGAGCTGTTTCAACATCAGTCAAATCAAGGCAATGACCAATGATGTAAGTTGTTAGTGCATTCGATAATAGTAGGGACGACACAGTACATGTGAACATGTTCTTGTCTAGTGTAAATTGGTTGTCTTTTGTTTCAATTGTTTTGTTTCTTTGAGAGACTCGCACGTGGATCATGGTGCCTAGTAACAAGAAAAAACCTTTTCCGCCGCGTGGTCGCACCTCGACGAAACATTGTGACGAAACTGACTCTCGCATGAATCAAAGCTAACGTATTCTCCAAATACAAATCTCACAAAAGTTTCAGTTTCGTCCCTCCTCGCCGAGCACTAAGATGGCGAAAGGAGATTGTGGCCTTGCCGGCCGAGCTCTCCGATGTTTCAACCCGAGGTGCGCAGTCTGCCTGACGCGGCTTATCGACGGCCTGCGAGCATTGCCACGCGCACACCCACATACAGGCGCATTCGCCGATTGCCTCCACCCAGCGCGGCCCGAAACCATTCCCCCGACCAAACTTGGGTCTGCTGGTTCTGGCAGGTGCTGCCTGTCTCCGGGTTCGCGCTGCCAACCACGCCGCAGCAATCGGCAGCTCAGATGGAGCTACCTCCGGTGAACCCCATCTCGCCGCTCTTAGCCATGGGACAGCAACACGCCTTCCCACCGCCGCCATCTTCACAGCTGCCATCTCCCGCCTTACATTTCGACGTGTCCGATCTGCAGCTCGCGCTCACGCGCTCGCGGCAGGAAGCGGGTGGCGCGGGCGGCCTTCGGCGCGCAACGTCGGCGCCACACTCGATGGACGCCCTCGGCCAGGACCCACGGGGGAAGAACGGCAACTCAAACCACGGTTACCTTGCGCCGTCGGGTGGGCCAATGCGCCGCGTGTCATCGAGCCTGGGCATGCGTCGCTCGGCCTCCTTTTTCTGGACGCCCGCCGCGCATCACGACTTTGAGCGTGCCGTCGCCGCCCTCATGGCGCGCGGCACCGAGTGCTCCGCCTCGGCGATCCTTAACGAGATGAGTCACCGAGCCAACTTGCAGCTCAGTGACGTCGACAACCACTTGCGCAAGCGCATGCTCGTCCAGCGACGCGTGCTGCAGACGCTCGTGGATCGGCCGCCGCTCGCGAGCGTCGCCAGCCAGGCCACGACGGCTGCGCCGGCGCCCACACATGCGACCACCGCCACCCAAAGCAGCAGCCCGACGGGTCACGTGCAATTTGGCACTCACAACCCACATACCTCGCCAATCTTTGCGCGCCCATCTGCGATGGCCGCGGTGGCTGAGGAGGAGCCTGGCACCGCCGCCGCCGCCGCCGTGCTTTCCGAGGGCCTCGCCTACCAGCTGACCACGCAGAAGCTACAGCACCTCCAGCTCGCCGCGGCACGCGAGGCGTTGCTAACGCATGCAGAGCGGCAACTCCTCTCGCAGCAGCAGTGAGCACCGGGCTGCGACGCGCGGACGGCGGGCGAGCGAGCACCGAGCGACTAGAGCCGCGCACGTGCAAGGACGAAGAGGCGCTGCGCAAACGCGGCCCCGGCAGACCCACGGACACAGACGGGCTCGGGGACGGCGCGGAGATGGAACACTGTACTCACTCGACACGTGTTCGCATGAGTCACATGGAGCTCCATGGCGGACGCCCAGCGGTGGCGACCACGTGCTATGCGTTCAACGATCAGAGGTGCAGCAGCAGGAAGCAGCGAGGATCACAAGAGAAGTTTCTTGATCGTCTTTTAGTCCGGCGCGGGCCGCCCCGGGCCCCTCGGTCCGGCCAGCGACCGGACGTCGCGCCGCTGCGGACGTGACCGCGGCGACTGTAGCGTGAGAGGCTGAGACGTGCCACGTGATGCGGTCCTCTCAGAGACTCCACTGTGCGACCTCATTTTTATCGTACCGGTAACGAGTTTACGTTATCTTATGGTCCAAACGGCGTTAGGCGTTTACCGCGCGGTTCCGGTTCGGCGCGCGACCGGATATTACCAAATTATTACGGTTATCGCTCGTACCGTTTACGCTTAAAAGCGCCTCGAATCTCACTCAAGACACCTCCGTCAGTGCGGAAACCACCTGCGCAAGAAGATGCGATCGATGCGGATGCCCATGATGGGTGGCAGTGGCAACCCTAGCCAGTCACGTCGCCGGGCGACGCCCTCGGCCTCGAGCTTATCGAGGTGCTTCTCGACGTTCCATGCGGCCGCGATGCGCAGCTTCCAACTGAGCGACGGGTAGATGGCGCGCACGATGCCAAAGGGCGAGAGGCCGGTGTACCGGAGCAGCGGGCTCTTGCGGATCTCCCGGAGCGCCGCAAGCACCTGCTGCTCTCGCGCCGAGCGATGATCGATGTACTCGCGCACCTTGTTGTAGCCATCGACAATGAGCGGGCCGTGCGCGGGATAGATGCGCCTTGCCTCGGGGCACGTGGTGGAAGCCGAGCCATTCGTCGGCGGAAAGGTCTCGAGGAGAATTTGCAGCGATCGCATGTACTGGCTCAGGTCCTCAAAGACCGCCGACGAGTCGCCGAGCACGCAGTCGCCCGAGAAGACGGCGCCCTCCTCGCGCAGCACGAAACAAACGTGATCGGGCGTGTGCCCTGGCGTGGCCAGCACGCGCACCGTTGCATCGCCTTCCTCGGTCGAAAGCTCCTGACCGTCCGTGAGCTCGCGCACGCCGGCCTTGACAAGGTCAAAGGACGGCCCGTGCTCGCCCTTGTAGGCAGCCTGGAACTTCCACGCCCGCAGGTCTTCACCAAAGGCTCTCCGCAGGCTCTTGAGGCCCTCGGAGTGGTCGCGGTGGTAGTGAGTGATGAGTACGTCAGAGATGCGCTCGACGCCATTCTGCTCCATCACCTTGTGGAGCAGCTCCACGTACCCAGGCATGTCCTCGCCAACGTCAATAAGAAGCCGACTACGCCCTGCTCCGACAAGATACGTGTTCGTACCTTGTAGAGTGAAAGGACCAGGGTTCAGGCCGAGCACCCGCACGACCAGTCGTGAGAGTCGGGAGATGTCATCGATCTTTTCCTGCGGCATTTTCCTCGTTGTCGGGAGCTCGGGTCTCACGCTCCATTGGTCGCCTGCTGCTCGAAGTTACATGTTTAGTTCAAAACTTACGCAAAAATCGGGTGGCGCCGGAACACGTATTCGGGTAGGCGTTCTCGCTTTGGGGCTGCTTTGGGCGGTTTGGGGAGGGCGGACTTGTTGCGACTGATTCATCTCGTGCGTTGATGCGACTCGGGTTCGTCCACAGCCAAGGGATCACTGAGCAGCATCGACTCCAGGACACCAGACCGTTCACACAGGACACAGCGCCATGCCTCAATCGTTGCTCAGAAGAGGTCCTCCTCCTTGTGCGTCTCGATCACGCAGTCCGACTTCACCTTGGCGGTGCACGTAAGAACCCACCCAGCCGCTTTTTGATCAGATGACAGGAAGGAGCAAGCGGACGCGTCCACGTTGCCCGAGACGACCTTGCCCGCGCATGCCGAGCACGCGCCGGCACGGCAGGCGTACGGAAGGTTTGCAAACTCGTCCGCGTTCGCAAGCTCGTCCACAGCGTCGAGGATGTAGTTTTCCGAAGCTGGATCGTACTCGAAGCTCTTGTCACCGTCGGGCGTCTTGAGCAGCACGGTGAAGGTGCTCTTACCGGCAACAGGTCGCGCCACCGGCGGTGCGCCCGCGGTGGGAGCGGGTGCTGAGGGTGCGGCCGCTGCAGGCCTCTCTTCCTGCTTCAGAATCTCCTTGACAGCTGCTGCAGCAGGTTTCACATTGATCGGGAACGGCAGGAACACGTGCGGAGCCCACTGCGCGCCAGCGAAATTGGCGGGCGGGCCTGGGACCTTGAAAGGGCCCTTTTCACGAGCCCGTTTCGACCAATTGGCCATCTCCGTCATATCGACCACTGCACGCTGCTGCGAAGGAGGCTGGACTCGCATCGGCGCCACAAAGGCAGCACCTGCCATGCCAAGCCAGAAGAAGTGAGACCATGGTGAAAAGGATGGACTTGTGCGCGAGTCGCTATGCCGCGTGCGTGGATGCAGTGGGCGCGTCGATTGTGTGCATCATTCTTGCGCACCTGCTGGTGCGAGCATCGCTAACAGCGCCGCCGTCAGCATGTTGATGACAAAAGTCGATTCCGCAGTTCACCGTTCGGACGGTTTTGATGAAAGTTGTGAAAAACTGTTGTGAAAAACAGCACGATACTGGTTTGTGCTCGGTGTGGTTCTCTAGGCGGGAAGTACAATGACTTCATGAAAGATTGAAAGTTGTCAGTCCTGTTCTGGAAAATCGTAGTTCACATATTCGCTATTTGTGTCTGAAGCTCTGGAGCGTAAAGGGCGACTCGGTCATCAGCCGGTGGAAGCGCGATGGTGTGCTCGACATGCCGTTCGAATGACCACCATCATCATCGCCTGCATCGTCTGCGCGCTCGCACGGGTCCACAAGCAGCAGCCGCTCATCGCCTGCATCACAGGCCGTCTCCAACGTCCATCCAGCTGCCTGCAGCAAGGTGACGAATTCGAAGACGCCCACACGTGCTGGCGTTGTTCGTGGGTACGCGTGCAGAAAGAGCCCTCCGGGCTCACACAAGTTGTCGAGCACTGAGACAAGTAGGGCAGGAGAGCTGTCATCGTACACAAGGTCGGCGCCGAGCACCACTCGCACGGGCGGTGGACGGAATGTGCGGCTGTCGCCATGGCCAACCAAAGACCAGTCGAGCTGAAGCACCTGCAACTCGACGGCCATGATCTCGTCCGCGTTGTTTGCAACATTAGTCCGGAGGTTGACGAGCGTGGATAGATTCGAATCGCTCAAGACAACGCGAGCGGGCTTGGCAAAGCATGCTGCGGCCAGACCTGCCAGCCCGCAGCCAGCCCCTAGCTCACAAACGGTCTGACCCTCGATTTGCTGACGCAACTCTGTCGAGCTTGCAATCCATCGGCCAAGAACGAGTGAAGCGCCCCAAATGATCCCGCCCGTCTGATCGGCGGAAGCAGCGCCCAAGCAATCCCCGGTGGTGCATCCCCCCTCGCGGATACGCAAGCTTGGGCAGTCACAGTGAGCGCCACGCAGATCGAGAAAGAACTCATGCGTGGAGTAGCATCGCCTCGCTGCCTTCTCTGCTGGGCTCGTTGCATCGTATAGCCTGATGCTGCCCATCAGGTCCACCCTTGAGGGCGCTAGATCGGAGGGGTCCGGATGCCATTCGAAAGTGACGACGCGCAAGTCATGTGCACCGCCTTTCCAAGCTTCGTCGAACAGAGTGAGCAAGCGAGACGTTGGTCGAGCGTTTGGCAACAAGAAGAAGATATATATCACCGATACGTTGGGAGGAATGCGCCAAGCTGGTTGTAGGATGTCTTCGGTCGCAAAATGGCAGCGATGCTGTAAGCCCTGTGCACGCGCCTGCGCACGCGCTTCCCTGACCAGCTGTTCGCTGATGTCCACTCCGAAGCAGCAGCAGTCAGTGAGTCGCGAAATGGCGAGCAGCACATTTCCGTCGCCGCATCCGATGTCCATGACAACATCCATGGGCCCAATGCTCGCAAGCTTCACAATCGCACGAACGGTGCCATCATCAGTCGGCGACTCCTGCCAAGGCACGTCAGGCTGCGTTGCAAGTCCGGAGAGGTAGCGCCGGCGCAGCTCGTCTGGATCTGACGCTACCCTTTGCACCTCATCTGCCGAATCTGGGCCAACTTTCCAACGACCACGGCCATCGTCGTCTCGAACGAAGGTTGCACCGCCGAGCTCCATTCCGCATTCCCCCACGCGCACGATTCGCAAGAACTGGAAATCTTACCGGTAATGATTACTCGGACCCGTTTTGGCGTCATCGTGGCTCCAAAGCACTTAGTTTTAGTCAATTCTACGCGTGGAGCTCCATGTGACACTATAGGAAGAGTTCGGTAGACGATTATCGAGCTGGCAGGTCGATGACGATTGGTGGCCAGCCAAGCTTGCGGCTGTGTTTCTCCTTCTTGCTCGCTCCCCCGGCGTTGGCTGCGTTCACAAAGGTCACGCGTTCGAGCGAGGGTGTTTGCCCCTTGCAGACGCCATGTGCCTGGTGTATGTGGCCGCAGCAGACAATCTGCGGCTGGATGCGCTCGATGTGCTCGAGCAAGTACTTGCAGCCGGCGCCGCCATCGACATGCGAGGCAGCCGGCCCGTGGCTGATGAGCACATCCACTCCCGCCGGGATGGCAGCAAAGGGAGGTTGAAAGAAACCCTCCTTGGGCCAATAGAAGGCGGTGCCCCATACGTGCAGCGAGGGGACAGCGCTCGGGGCGCTCAGCGGCAACGACACGCCGCTATCGCACAGGAACGTCGCGTTGCTCAGCAGCGCTCGGGATTCGCTAACCCAGGGCGCCAGGGCCTCGTGGTTACCGAGGACGACGAGCTTGTGGGAATAGGGCAGCGTGCCAAGCCACTCGTTGAAATCAATTGCGTCCTGCTTCAAGCCGAACCGAGTGAAGTCACCCGCGTGGATGAGGACATCGCCCTCGGGCAGAGTCAAGCCTTGATGCTGCCCGTGCGTGTCGCTGATCACGACGAGCCTCGTTCCTGCCCAGGCTCTGGCGGGCGGCATGGACTGCGGGGGCGTGCCGGCGCTAGCGAGCAGCACGGAGGGTGAAAAAGTGGGTGCGCCGAGCTTGGCACCCTCGCGACCTGCAAGGCGTCGGGCTCGCTCCACGCACTCGGCAGCTAGTTTGTCTGTCAGGCCTTCAGAGGCATCCGTGAGTATAAAGTGTTCTGCGAGTGCCGGTGGCGCTTGCTCGACCAGTGGCATATCGTCGATTGCGAACCAGATGGGTCGCTCTGCCTCCGTGTCGTACTCGTTCGCCAGCCACGTGGCGATCTCGTCGTACCGCGTGCCGACAGGAAAGATAAAATCACTCTTGCCGTAAAGATCGGGTGTCTGGCCGATCACCTTTCCAGCGATGCCCACCATCTCGAATGCGGCGAGCAGCGCCGGCCGAGCAATTTTCTCGTCTGACCTCCAGCTCGTTGACAGCACGATGCGAGCGCCAAGCGTCCGCACCAGTTCAGAAAATGTGTCGAGGCGTGCCTGCGAAAGCACGCACAGATTGTCTCGCATTTTCTCCTGCCACTCCGTTGGAAAGCAGCAATCGGATGCCGAGGCGACGGCGTCGGCATCTGTGGAGCCTATGGCATGCGCGCTGTGTGCGAGCGTGTTCAAAACGCCGTCGACGTCAATGAAAAGCAGAGGAGCGCAATTGCTCTGCGCTGCACTCATGTGCGCTCGCTATTGTGCGGTTCCCCACGAGGACTTCTCCAGACTTATTCCTTGCTCGTTCCCCCGACCCCGCCGATTAGAAAACACCGGGTGGAGTACCGTGTGCCTGTACCGTGAGTGTCCAGGCTCCCCCAAACTGCGTTTCATGGAAAATACGTTTCGTCAATCAAACTTTAAGTTTGGTTCATGAACTTTTGGGATCCAGTCGGGCTACAGGCAACTCACTGGACCACCCCTCGCGCCTCCGGATCGTCAGCCTCGAGCCTCGACACCGCACGCAGAGCGAACACCCAGCTTGCACGACCTTGAGATGCCCTCAAAGAAGTCGCCCAAAGGCAAAGCAGGCAGTCTCTCGCGTTCGGTGCGGAACATGTTCAGTAGCGCGCCAGCTGAAGCAGAACCAGTCGCGCCACCGCCACCGATGGCGCGGCGGAGAAGCTCTATTGTGGATGCACTAGCCGACAAAGTCCGCGAGAAAGTGGGTGGCAAACGCGAAAAGTGGAAGGAGAGTCACGTCGGCGCGTCTACCAACCTCAAGGCCGGGCGCGGGCATGCGAAGCACGCCGAACTGAATAGGTCCATGCGGCATCTCTTGAAGATCCAAAAGGAGCGTGTCGAGTTTCCATCTTCGTACTTTTTCGAGGAGTCGGAGCAACTTGAGGCATTCGCCGCTAAACTTGAGAAGTCGGTGGAAGAGATCGGCGACGACCTCGAGGCCAAGATTGGAAGGGGGCTCGAAGCACTCGGCATTTCAGGCAAGAACACCTCGAAGATGCTCGCTCGTGATGAGGCCTTCCTAGCATGGGACACGAACAAGGATGAGAAAATCTCCAAGATGGAGTGGCGCGTGCACATTCGGAAGCTGCCCGGCTGCCAGAACGACAGCATCCATAAGATCGATGAGCTTTTTGACAAATTCGACTTGAACAAAAGTGGATTCATCAATGCGGAGGAGCTCGAGCCAGCGCTCGCAGCGTGGCGCAAGCACACCGAGGACATCGAAACCGAGGCGGCCGAGATCCGCAACCGCTGCTCGGAGCTGCGGACAGTGGCCAAGGAGATTCGGCGAGTGGCGCGGATCACCGCGGAGCTCGAGGCCGAAGACGCCAAGCTCGCACTGATGAAGGGGAACGAGCCTACCTTGCAGAGCCGGATCGGCAAAGTACTCACCCTGCGGAACAAGAAGTTGGCTGACATTTCCCCGTCGAATGTGCAAGGCGGCTGGGACACGGACGGCAACGGCAAGGTCGACAAGCTCGAGTTCCGTTTTCACGTGCGCGCGCTCGGATCGGGCTTGCAGGCCGCCTCGGACGCTGAGCTTGATGATCTGTTCACGTCACTGGACTCGGATGGCAGCAAGGAGCTCGAGATGAAGGAGCTGCAAAGTGCGCTCCTAATGTGGCAATCGGCGGCAGCGAAGCACGTGGCGGACCTCGAGGAACAAGTCGTCGTTGTGAAGGCGATGGTGAAGCCAGTCAGGGAGGCGCAGGAAAGGGCAACGATCTTGATCGACAATGTGGACATGGACGGATACGGCTTCGGAGAGGATTCCCACGATTGCTAATCACAAGAGTGCGGCTACCTAGCCTGAGCATTGTTTGATCATGCATGTCCATGTGAGTGAGGAGTGCACGTCGTTCCAGAGGGAGCACGGACGTTTTGGTCTCGTTCCA
>Ga0209550_10004451_pt1 | contig 13285 bp, 11 predicted proteins | sample LauGreSuBDMM15SN_2_FD_187567 | JGI IMG/M metagenome (GOLD analysis project Ga0209550, IMG submission 187567) | Freshwater lake microbial communities from Lake Michigan, USA - Su13.BD.MM15.SN (SPAdes) (version 5) | ecosystem: Environmental > Aquatic > Freshwater > Lake | place: Lake Michigan... | reverse complement strand
ACTGACAAAGGGCAGGGGAATGCCGGTGATGGGTACCACCTTGATTGTCATTCCCACGTTGATGAAAAAATGTGTGAAAAGCATTCCCAAAACACCCCCAGCTAAAAGCCTGCCCGTAAAGTCCGGCGCCCTCCACCCAATCCAGGCAATACAAAGCAGCAACCCCGCCTGACCCAAGATAAGCGCCGCCCCACCCAAAAAGCCCCACTCCTCGCCCAAAACAGAAAAGATAAAATCATTGTAGGCAATGTTCTTGGGTAAAAATCCATAGAGGTTCTGATCCCCATGCAAATATCCCTTCCCCGAGAAGCCCCCCGAGCCGATGGCGATGATCGATTGACGAATCGTCCACCCCGCCCCCAACGGATCCAGATTGGGATCAAAAAAGGTTCGAATTCGGTTGTTCTGGTAGGTCTTTAAAAAAGGCAGCTCCTTCCCCAAGTGTCCTACGTAAAAATAGATCGCTAAGACCCCGGCAAGTCCCAGCCCCGCCGGAATTAAAAGATATCGCAACCGCGTACCCCCTACAAAGAGAAGCCCAAAACACATCGGAAGAAAAACTGCGGCTGAACCTAAATCGGGTTGCCGTAAAATCAGAAAAACTGGAATGAGAGCCAAGCCTACCAAGGCAAGAACCGTGCTAAATTTTTCGATCCGCTCCCGCAAGGTTACCATCAATGCACACGCCCCTGCTAAAAAGGCTAGCTTCATCACCTCGGCTGGCTGAAACCCAACAGGTCCGATTCGAATCCAACTCTTGGCCCCGTTCACTTCTCTTCCAAAGAGCAACACCAGCAAAAGCAAAAACAACCCTCCCCCAAACCAAAACCACCCCTGATCCACCCAGCGATGATAATCAGCCAATGCAAAAACAAAAAAGCATATCAGCCCTAATCCGACCCAAGCCGCCTGCTGCGTTGCCGCGTTTCGAAGGTCCGCAGCCTCACTGGTGTGAGTTGCGCTGTAAATGACCATTACCCCAAAAAGGCAAAGCCCCAACATCAGCAATAAACTGGGCCAATGCATTCCTCTCCAAGCTCGCTTAACTTTCATCGGCGCCTCAATCCCCGGCCTGCACCACCACCAAAACCCTCATCCAGCCAATTAAAGAATCCTCCCAAACCACCCGCGTCATCATCCCCTGTGGGACCCCCACCCGGACTATATGAGCCGTCCGATGCTGTTACCCCGTGAAAATGCCCCACGACCGGCGCTTGATACACCAACGCAGGAGGAACCCCTTTTTCCATTTCAAACAACTTGAAAAGGATCTCAGAAGCCAAAGGAGCGCAAGTTGATCCGCCAGACACCCCACCCTCCACGATAACAATCACCACATACTTAGGCTCTTTCAGCGGGGCAAAACCGGTAAACCATGTCCGAGTATCTTTGACCGTACTACCACCGATCGTCGTGACAAACTGTGCAGAGCCCGTTTTCCCAGCCACTTCGATATCTTTCACCGCCGCATTTTTTCCCGTTCCCTCCGTGACCACCGCACGTAATCCCTCCCGAACCGCCGTCAAATTCTCTGGCTTCACTCCTAAATCACCCCTCTTCACCGCAACCGGGTACTCCTTGGTAGCCTTCGTTCCCTTTTCAGTTGTTCGCCCCACTCCCTGAACTAAGCGAGGTTGATACACCGTTCCTCCATTCGCGACTGCCGAAACCATCACGGCCATTTGCAAGGGTGTCACCCGCACATACCCCTGCCCAATCGAAGTATTCGCCGTATGTCCATCACTCCACCTCTCAACAGCAGGTGGGGTGGGTCGCGGGACCTTCTGCCCTTCCGCCACCCACTTCTCAATTTTTGCTTTGTACGCTTTCTTTCTTTGCGCCATCCGGTTTTCCATCCACTCCCTACCCGGCATCGTTCCCGGGTCCTCCCCCGCAAGTGCCGACTCCCCGTCCTTGCGAAGCAAAAGTTTCTCACCAAAGCCAATGCGTCTTCCCATCTCGCTCATCGACTCAATTCCTGTCCGCACCCCGAGCTGATAAAAAAACGTATTGCACGACATCGCTAATCCGCGCTTCAAGGAAATGCTTCCCTGCCCATCAGGATTCCAGTCGTGCCAAGTCCGTCCCGCCATTTCAATCGAGCCGGGACTATGGATGATGGTCGCAGGAGTAAATTTTGCCGCAGGGTTTTCTAATGCCGCCAGCGCCGTTAAAGTCTTAAAGGTGGAACCGGGTGCGTAGGCCCCCAAAGCACGATTCAGCATCGGCTTGGTTTCTGCAGTCATCAACTGCCTCCAATCGGTCGACTTGCCTGTACCCCCGGGAACAAAACTATTTGGATCAAAGTTGGGCACCGAACACATCGCTAAAAGATCGCCCGTGTTAGGATCCATCACCACGCAAGCTCCCCGCCCGACCCGCCGCATGACCCCCTCAACAATCGTTTGCACCCGAGCATCCAAGGTTAAATACACATTATGACCAGGGACAGGAGCCTGGTAGCCCTGCTCTTCCATGATAAATCCTAAGTTATTTTTCTTAAGAATTTTTCCTCCTGGCACTCCCTCCAGATCGACTTCAAATCCTTTCTCGATTCCCTCTTTGCCAATCACTTCTGGTTGGAACGTCTCCAATGTTTGCTCCTCGGGTGCTCCGACAAATCCCATGACATGCGCCGCCAAAGCCCCGTAGGGATACCAGCGCACGGGCCGGGCCGCTTCTTGCACCCCTGGAATTCGGGGATCCCGCTCCGCCATTCGGGAAAGGGTGGCGAAATCGATCTGGGTCGCTAACTGAAACGGTGTGTTCGGTCGCTGCTGGCTATGCTTTCGCAGCTCATCCACTTCGTAGTTCGGCACGATCCCCAAATTCCGGAGCGGCTCCGTCGAGGTCTCAGCCACAATTTTCGCTATATCCACCTGCTTTTGCTTTCTTTTCTTATCACCCACACCCACCTCCACCATCGTCATGGGGAGTCGCCCCCGATGGGCCCGGGCGTAATTTCCTGTCAACTCACGCACATACAAATCAACGTCGTACCGAGCCCGATTTTCCGCCAAAGGCAAACCATTGCGGTCCAGAATCAAGCCCCGCGGGGGAGACAAAAGAATCGGAATCGTAGTTTGCTGAAGCAACGTCTGCGCGTGTTTTTGCCCCTCGACAACCTGCACGACAAAAAGTCTCTGCAATAAAATCAGCGCAGCCAAAGCCACGACAATCATCGCCGCACTCATGCGTTTCGGCAGGTTGGCCTGAGGGCGAACTAACAACATTACCGCATCCTCCCCAGCCCACCGACCCGAGCCCGCTCAGCGATTGGCTTCAGCCAGATACCCAAAAGAACTGAGACCAGACCATTCGTCATTCCCGCAATCACCAGAGCCACATTCAGAGAAAAGGGCCACGCCCAGGCTCGGACCTCCCAGCAGTGTAAAAAACGGTCCCACGCAAAAAAAGCAACTGCCGCCAAAATCGATCCTACCGCTTGCTCTCCCCACGATGCACCCACCCACCACCCTTTTTGGGTTCGGACCAACATTCCCACGACCCCTAAGACCAGTGCGTGATGCCCCAAGGCAGAAAATGTCGCGAAGTCCCAAAAAAGCCCCATCCCCAGCGCCCAAAGACATAACCCCGGAACCGACAGATTTAGCCCTGCTTGAATCACCACTGCCCCCATTAAATTGGTCCCAAGAGCTGTCACCCCGTACCAATCGGGGCCCGCAGCCCTGACCAACCACGCCCCCAACCCAAGCAAAATGAAACGAACAAAGTTTGTCTTCATTTTTTGGTGGGAGCTCCCCCCGTTAAAATAAACAACTCTCTTAAATCATTTAAATCTGCTGCAGGCCCAACTTTTCCCTCGCGATAAAGGCCCGAATTTTTTTCCGCCGTCAATGGGGGTGCCTCACTGACTGTTCCCACCAAAAGATTCGGAGGAAATGTTCCCCCCAATCCTGTGGTTAACACTCTCTCCCCCACTTCAAACTTTGATTCCCTCGTGACAAAGGTCATTTTACACACAGGAGCTCCCCCATTGAGTGGAGTATCCCCTAGTAAGATCCCTCTCGCTCCAGACGCTTCAGTAAAAACACTCACTTTGCAGTTTTCATCTGAAATGAGCATCACTCGGGTGGTGGTTCGCCCGACGGTGCCCGTTTTTCCGATTACCCCACGGGGGGTTACCACCGGCTGATCTTGCGCCAAATTCGGGTCATCATTCCATCCTCGATCGACCAACACCGAGTTCCACCAGTTTGATGCATCTCTTTCCACGACCCGACATGCCAAAAGTCGATAGGACTGCTGGTCCCGAAAAGCCAACATTTCCCGAAATCGATCATTTTCCGTTCGCAAATAATCCACCTGCCGAATCTCCGTTTGCAAGCGGACGTTTTCCGCACGTAGGTTTCGATTTTCCTCATCCAAAGAATCTGCCCGACGCAGGCTTTGCCTAAAGTCTCCGAGACGCACCTTCAGATCGCTCCATGTTCGGGCCATGGGAGAAATTGTTTCCAGAGTTACCCGCTCGGTCCGACGAGAGCTGACGGGCGCAAAAAAGATCACAGCCCCGCCCGCCATAACGGCGAGACCCGCCCCGACCCAAACCCACTTCCGCGACATTTTTTATTTTTTTCGAAACGATCTCTTCTGGAAGCGGTTACCCGCGCCCATCCGAGGTAGTTAGTTTCGTTAAAAACTCCAGTTCATCCAGCACTTTTCCTGTGCCCTCGACAACAGCGCTCAGCGGATCCTCCGCCACATGGATCGGTAGTCCGGTTTCCTCCGTCAAAAGTCGGTCAAATCCCCGCAACAAAGCTCCCCCACCCGCCAGCACTACTCCACGCTCCACCAAGTCGCTCGATAACTCGGGCGGGCATCTCTCCAAAGTTAGTCGGACACTTTCGAGAATAATCTGAACCGGCTCGAGAAGGGCCTCCCGCACCTCTTGCGAGGTAATCGTCAAAGTTTTGGGTAGCCCCGCCACTAAATCCCGACCCCGAACCTCCATTGAAATTTCTTTCTCCATCGGATACACCGAGCCGATTTTTACTTTAATGTCCTCTGCGGTTCTTTCCCCAATCATTAAATTATAAGCCCTCTTTAAGTAATTCATGATCGCTTCATCCAGTTCGTCCCCTGCCACGCGAACGCTTCGGCTAAATACAATTCCACCTAAGGAAATGATCGCCATCTCCGTCGTTCCACCCCCGATATCGATGATCATGTTGCCCGAGGCATCTTGTACCGGCAGACCTACGCCAATTGCTGCGGCCAATGGCTCCTCAATCAAACGCACACTCCGCGCCCCCGCATGGGCCGCTGATTCACAGACCGCCCGACGCTCCACCTCGGTGATTCCGGAGGGCACCGCAATAACGAGGCGAGGCCTAGGCCTCCAGCGGTTTTGGGATTTGGAAGCCTTCTCAATAAAGCACTTCAACATTGCCTCGGTAACTTCAAAATCACTGATCACCCCATCTTTGAGGGGGCGCACAGCAATAATCGATCCTGGAGTCCGACCCAACATCCTCTTCGCCTCATCCCCTACGGCCAGCACCCGCCTAGACGCTTGATCCATCGCGACTACCGAGGGTTCCCGTAGTACAACCCCCTTACCACGCACGTAAACAAGGGTGTTGGCTGTACCCAAGTCCACACCCATGTCGTTCTCTAGAAAAGGGAAAAGCTTACTCAACATAAACAAGTAAAAAGTCTCCACTTTGTTCCTCTTTTCGTCAATCCCCAAAAGGGCGCTTTTTTTGCCCTCGCCACTACCAATGACCCCAACCCAGTGTATGAATAGCCCATGAATTTACCTGAACAGGTCGGCGTTATGGTCCTTCCCCAGACCGTTTTCTTTCCCCACCACCTTCTCCCTCTCCATATCTTCGAACCCCGCTACCAAACTATGTTGCGACAAGCCCTTGAAGGATCGCGCATGTTTGCCGTCGCCAGCGAACTCCACCCCGTCGCCAAACCTCCTCAAGTGGCCGGCCTCGGCCTCATTCGCTCTTGTGTTCAGCAACCCGATGGCACCTCAAATCTCGTACTCCAAGGATTAACTCGAGTCCGCCTCCAACACTTTCTCCAAACCACCCCATTCCTCATCGCATCTCCTGAACCAGTCGAAGATCCCGAACCCACTACCCCTGCCTCTCTTGTAACCCGAGAGGCTTTAGTCGCCAAAATTCTCGAGAAAGTTGAGCAAATCGATAATCCCATGGGCCCACCCCTCGATGATCTTAAAAAATTTATCCGTCACCTCGAAGACCAGCACGCCTTTGTCGACTTAATTGCTGGCTGTTTTGTACGAGATCCTAAGATACGCCAGTCCCTCCTACAAACTGCTCCCATCACCGACCGCCTCCGCCTGCTCCTCCAAATCCTCTAGTCAGACTGTCGCTTGAAAACTAATACTTTGTTTGACAGTATTCTTATGTATGTTACGTTTAGGATATGAATTTTAATACGCTAGCTAGCAGTGCTTTACAAGCAAATTCTTGGTTCTATCTAGAGCGTAATTCCAAATAAGAAAGGTGACAATTTTATGCCAATGACTCCCACCGCTTCTGACGTATCCAGCGATATTCGCCCTCCCGCGAGGCAGTCGGTTCCATGGAAAAATACCCCCCTGGTAGTTGGCACCATCTCCACCGCCCCAGGCCTCTCCCACCTCATGAAAGCACCCGAAGGTATTGATCTTGTGGAAGTCCGCCTCGACCTGCTCCTCTCCAAAGGGGTCCACCCAGACAAGATTCAAGAGGCCATGGCCAACCGCTCAGTTCCTACTCTTCTCACCTTACGGACCCGAGATGAAGGCGGGGCCTTTAACTGGCGCTCCCGCCAAAGGGTTCTTTTCTTCTTAAAATTTATTCCCTTTGCCGACGTAGTGGACCTTGAACTGATTAACATCCCACGATTAAGCCGCGTCTTGCGAATGGTCCGCCGAACGAAAAGAGACCTCATCATTTCTTCCCACTCCCTCAAACGAAAACTAACTACTCTGCGCCTTCGTCGACTTCTTTCTCAATTTCGCAAAACACGAGCCCGCCTTTACAAAATCGTTGGCTTAGCTCGTAGGAAACGGGATCTCCTCACTTTGGCTGAACCCCTCCTCAACCAATCCCATATGCGACTTGCCATTATGGCCTCCGGTCCTCTGGCCACCGCATCCCGGCTCTCCCTACCCGCGCTCGGCTCCCGCCTGCTTTATGTCCACTTGGATGAGCCCGCTGCCCCCGGCCAACCAGGCCATAACACCGTCTTCACTATCTCTGATCTAAAATCCAATTTTTCGCCTAAAAAGGCCTAATCTTATCTCAAGAAACACTGCGCTTCGGTCGAAGCGCACCAGGCACCGAGTTCTCCACTTTGCCCACACTTGTCGAGACAACGGGGAACCCACCCATTCCAGCCCCGCCCCTGCCAATAAAGCCAACCAACAAACCGTGTAACCCCAAGAAAATAAAAAGAACCGCAACCCCCCCCGACCCCTTCTGCGCCCTTTGCAAACGAGTCGACATCTCTCCCTTCTCTTTTCCCCTCAACTCCTCAACCGCTTTCAATCTCTTCTCTAACTCTGCCCCCAAACGTACCCGTTCCACCCGCCACTCCTCCATCTGACGCAACCTATCTTGCTTCTTCCCCTCCACCTCACGACGACGGGAGTCCGATGCCCCCTCTTGCAATTCGATCCCCTGCGCCGATTCCCGATCCAGCTGCGCCATTTTAGACTCAACCTCTTGCAGTCGATCCCGAATCGGCCAAGTCGTCTCCACCCCAACCTCACCCACCCCATCGGCTGGGAACTCCACCCCCAGGGGTACCGCTGCCAAACCATAAATGGCAGCTGCCACCAAAAATCCTAAATTTAAAAACTGAAAACCCGCTACTCGTGCCACGCTTCGCCTTGCTGGAAGTGGCCCTCGCAGAAAGAAAAGCCCCACTAAAAAGAAGGGGGCCAATCGAAACATCGCTTCTCGGTTTTCTAACAACTGCTCCTTCGCCGCTAAAATCCCGCCCGCCTCCCCCAACTGCCAAATCGCGAGAATCAGCAGGCACAAACCCGCAGCCCGAAACAAAAACCCCTTGTCCCCTGCCTCGTTCATCCGCCTACCCTACCAGGAACACCAATCTCCTCGAGCAAAAATCACCCACCCCATTTCCGCATCTTTACTTCTCTTTTCCTCCCACCACAACCATCGCCTCCTTACCTTTGTCCAAATCCTTCTTCTCTGGCTCCTTCCCCTCCCCAGCTAACTTCGCTTTCAGCGCCTTTTCAACCCGTGCATACAGCGCCGGATCTTTTCGCAACTCCTCCTTCGCCGCATCTCGCCCTTGAGCCATCTGCTTGCCTTCAAAAGCAATCCATGCCCCCTTCTTCTCCACCGCGCCATGTTCGATCGCGGCATCAATCAGAGATCCCGTTCTTGAGATTCCCTCGTTATACATGATGTCGAACTCCGCTTCGGCAAAGGGCGGCGCAACTTTGTTTTTCACAATTTTAACTCGGGTCCGATTTCCCACCACCGTTCCATCCGGCAACTTGATCGCCGTGATACGCCGAATGTCCACCCGCACACTCGAATAAAATTTTAAGGCACGTCCGCCAGGAGTTGTTTCAGGGCTGCCAAACATAACCCCGATCTTTTCCCGAATCTGATTCGTAAAGATCGCCACCGTTCGAGCTCGGCTGATCAGGGCGGTCAACTTCCTCATCGCCGCACTCATCAAGCGCGCCTGCGCCCCTACGGTGACGTCCCCGATCTGCCCCTCTAGCTCATGCTTCGTCACAAGAGCCGCCACACTGTCCAGCACCACCACGTCCAACGCGTTCGAACGAATCAACGTCTCCGCAATGTTGAGTGCTTCCTCACCCGAATCCGGCTGGGAAACCAAGAGCTCATCCATATTCACTCCCAACTTTCTCGCGTAGGCAGGATCTAAAGCGTGCTCCACATCGATAAAAGCTGCCGTTCCACCCTGCTTCTGCGCATTGGCAATCGCCGTTAAGGTCAGAGTTGTTTTTCCAGAGGATTCAGGCCCGAAAATCTCGATAATGCGGCCCCTCGGAAAGCCCCCTGCCCCCAAAGCCTGATCAATGGCAAAACATCCCGTTGGAACTACATCGATCTTCAGCTTCGCTGCCGCATCCCCCAAACGCATAATCGCATTTTCCCCATACGTTTTGACGATCGACTGCAGAGCCAGATCCAGATTTCGCCGCTCTGAAGCTTTCGCACTGTCCTTATGTGCCTGAGTTTCGTTTCGTTCGTTTTTGTCGGTTGCTGATGTTTTGATTGCCATAATAGATTAGACCTCCGTTTTTTGAAAAGGGTTCGCTAAAAGTTTTACTCTAAGCAGATTCAGGGCTGCCTGGGAAGCCATCGCCTTAAATGTCTTCCTCTCCGGAACCAACTTCTTCTCAATAGTTTCCACCCCACCCACCCCCGCGATCCCTAAATACACCAGCCCCACCGGCTTCCCCGGACTCCCTCCCCCCGGGCCCGCAATCCCCGTCACCGCCACCGCCCAATCCGCCCCCGACCTCCTCCTCGCTCCTTCCGCCATCTCCCCCGCGACCACCCCACTCACTGCCCCATACCTTTCCAAGCTCTCCGCTTTTACCCCCAGCTCCCGCATCTTCCCCTCATTCGAATAGGTCACCCAACCCCCCATAAATACCTCCGATGCCCCCGCCACATCCGTAATCCGACTCGCCACTAACCCCCCCGTGCACGACTCCGCTGTCGCCAACTTCACCTTCGCCACCCGCGCCAACCCCACCACCACCTGCTCCATCGTCTCCCCACCCTCCCCATATACCGCTTCCCCTAAAAATTTTCGCAGCATTTTTACCCCGTCCTCTAAAATCTTCAAATCCGCGCCCCTCAACCTCACATCCACCTCCCCAGGCCTCGCACAATATCCGATCTCTCCCACCCCCAACTTTCGTAACTCCGCTTCGCACCGCTCCTGCACCGCAGACTCCCCAATCCCCGCAACTCTGACCACTTTGGTGATTTGCGCAGGCTTAGCCCAACCTCGCAACCTCGGCTCCACCCACGCTTCAAACATCGGCCCCAACTCCCTCGGCGGCCCCGGCAACAAAACTAAAATCTTTCCCCTCTCCTCCCACAAAAGCCCTGGAGCCGTCCCCATCTCATTAGGCAAAACCTCCATCCCCTCAGGCACCATCGCCTGGAGTCGAACCATCTCCGGCGCCTGCAATCCCCTCCTTTGAAAATAACCCAGAATCTTTTCCAGAATTTCAGGATGAAACTTCATCTCCTTCCCTAAAAAACCCGCCACCGCCTCCCGCGTCACGTCATCCGAAGTCGGCCCCAGCCCCCCCGTGACAATGACTAGATCACTCCTGCCCCACGCCTCCTTCACCACCGCCCCAATCGTCTCCTTCCCATCGGCGACCGATGTCTGCCTGGCCAACGCAAGGCCCATCGCCGCCAAGCGACCCGACAGATACCCCGGATGGGAATTCAACACCTGCCCGAGCAAGAGCTCTGACCCCGTAGTGATGCACTCGATCTTCACCCTGCCTAGCATACTCGCTTTTGGAATCTGCCAAGCCCGACCTCCAGCTTTTCGCAGATCCACCCGAATCCTTTTGCTCTTTGTCATGGGAAGAGCATCGCATCGACCCAAGGACATTGGCTGTCCTACTCAAAACTTTTATTCTCCTTCCCACCTTTCCGTGTTCCTGCTCCCCATCCAAGCTTGAGTTCCCCCCCGACCAAACCGATGCTTCTCTATGCCCAAAAAAGAGACCCGCCCGTCCAAGGATCTCTATAGGGAACTCCGCCTCGTGCCTTGGCTCCGCTTGTGGCAAGAAGAGGTTCCCCGCTACCTTGCCTCCTCTCCCGACGAAAAAATCCAACGTGTCGCCCTCATCCGCGCCATCGGCGCCGGCTTTTCCGAGGCCGACCAGCCCACCCTCAAAGAGCCGGTCCGCCAATGGCTCCTCTCTCTCCTTCAAGACCCAGCAGAGAAAGTTCGTCGCTATGCCATGACCGCCCTCCCGAAAATCGGCGCCGGCCGTGCCGAAGAGCGGCAACTCCTCACTCTTCTTTCCAAAACCTCCGCCGATCGGGAAAAGAAGTTCCTCGGCAAAGCTCTCGAGAAAATCGGCGGCTCCGCCACTCTCGACCTCATCCGTGCCCAAGGCTCCTCCCTCCCTCACCTCAACGAACAGCGGGCCAAGGCCAATCTCGCCCGCCAACAAAAGCCCAGCACCATTCGCCTCACCACCCCCTTCTCCGATATCGCCCCACTCCGCCTTCACCTCCGTTGCCGAACAGGACTCGAGCCCATCTTATCCGACGAAATTAAAGCTCTCGGAACTCAATTTCGAATCATGGAAATTCGCCCCGGCCTCCTCACTCTCGCCCCTACCTCCCCCTTCACTCTTGAACAGCTGTACTCCCTGCGCATCTTCTCCACCGCCTCCTTTCTGCTAGGAACTCTGCCCAAATCCACCTCTCTCATCGAACCTCTCGCCAATCTGATCGCCTCCCCCCTGAGCCGCTCCCTCTTTCAAACCTTTACCGACGGCCCCATCCGCTACCGCTTCGAGTTTGTTGCCAAAGGCCACCAGCGCGGCGCCGTTCTTCAGATCGTCCAACGCGCCTACACCCTCTGCCCCGACCTTTTGAACGATTCTCGCGAAGCCCCTTGGGCCATCGAGGTTCACCCCAGCCCAATCGGAGACTTCGTCGAACTACGCCCCCGCATCTCACCCGATCCCCGCTTCCCCTACCGCCAACAAGATGTTCCCGCCGCCTCTCACCCCCCACTTGCCGCCGCCATGGCCCGACTCGCCGGACCCTTTCCCGACGAAGTTGCTTGGGATCCCTTCTGCGGCTCCGCCCTCGAGCTAATCGAGCGTGTTCGATTAACTGGTGTTCGCCGAATTCTTGGCACCGACCTCTCCCCCGACGCAATTCAAGCCGCCCGCGCCAACTGGAGCGCCGCCCACTTTCCAGGGATCTCCGCCGAATTTGTTCCCCGCGATTTCCGCGAGTTTGAAAAGATCCCGGGATTTGGCCCTTCCAGTATCTCCCTCCTCATCACAAATCCCCCACTAGGAAAACGGGTTCCCATTCCCAACCTTCGTGGCTTGTTCGATGAACTTTTCACTGTCGCCGCCATCGCCCTGCGGCCAGGTGGAAGAATGGTCTGGATCAACCCACTCAAAATGAAACCCCCCGCCTCCTCTCTTCGCCTCGAATTCCAGCAAACTGTCGACCTCGGCGGCTTCACTTGCCGTCTCGAATTACTTCGCAAACGCTAGCCCACCCTTGCCACCCTCTTTCTCTTCCTGCGAAGATTGAATCGTGGATCGGAAAATCATCAACTTCTCCTGCTACCAGTTTGCCCCTCTCGATCACTTGCAGGACTGGAAATCCCTTCTCAAAACAAAGTGCCTCGACCATGGAATCAAAGGCCTCATCCTCCTCGCTCCCGAGGGAATCAATTTTTCTCTCTCAGGCGCTGCCTCCCAACTCGATTCCATTCTCCAAATCATCCGCTCCATCCCCGGCCTGGCCACCATTCGACCCAAAGAAAGCCTGGGCACCGATCGACCCTTTCAACGAATGCTCGTCAAAATCAAGAAGGAGATCGTCAGCTTTGGGGTCGAGGGAGTCGACCCCGCCCGCCATCCCGCCCCCAAGGTTTCTCCTCAAGAACTCAAACAGTGGCTGGACGAAAAACGACCCGTCACTCTTCTCGACGTCCGAAACGAATATGAGGTCCGCTTGGGCACCTTCCAGGGCGCGCTGGATCCCCACATCCACAACTTCCGCGATTTCCCTCAAGCGGTTCACAAACTCGACCCTTCGCTCAAATCCCAACCTATCGTCATGTTCTGTACCGGTGGAATTCGCTGCGAAAAAGCAGGCCCATTCATGCAGATGCAAGGCTTCCAAAACATCCACCAACTGGACGGAGGCATTTTGAAATATTTCGAACTCGTCGGAGGGGACCACTATCAGGGCGAATGTTTTGTCTTTGATGAACGCGTCGGCGTCGATTCCCAGCTCAGGGAAACCGACTCCGTCGTTTGCTACAACTGCGAAATGCCCCTTTTGGCTTCCGACCTCTCTCACCCCCACTACCTTTTTGAGAAATCGTGCCACCACTGCTTTCACGGCAAACCCAAAGGCCGTGGCAATACGGCCTAAAAAAACCGAAGCTCCTTACGTCGGTCGCTCTAAAATCTGACCCCGCTCCTTCAACTTTTCCCTCAAAGCCACATCCCCTATCTCCTGTACCGCGGAGCGTTCTTGGATCGCCATCGATGCCG
>Ga0209550_10004449_pt1 | contig 13287 bp, 16 predicted proteins | sample LauGreSuBDMM15SN_2_FD_187567 | JGI IMG/M metagenome (GOLD analysis project Ga0209550, IMG submission 187567) | Freshwater lake microbial communities from Lake Michigan, USA - Su13.BD.MM15.SN (SPAdes) (version 5) | ecosystem: Environmental > Aquatic > Freshwater > Lake | place: Lake Michigan... | reverse complement strand
ACATGTTGCAAATACGCTTTGTTGACCCAATTTGGCATGGGCAGCTTTTTTACTAAAAAATAAGCTTAGTTTAACTACGCAGCTAATTAACGCCTGAGTTCATATCTAGACATGCCGAACTGCCTGGCGTTGCCAGCTTGCAGCCATGCCCTGCAAAACGAACACTGTTGCCAACCCGAGGCCTGCTGTCAGCCAAAGCGCTGCGCCCCCCCAATGCGTGATGGCCAAGCCAAACAAAGCAGGTGCTGCGGCCTGGGCGAATCGTGCGGGGGCCATCAGCCAGCCCTGGCGCTCGCCATAGCCTGCGGGGCCAAACACCACCAGCGGTAGAGTTCCTTTAGAAATGGTCAAAACGCCGTTGCCTGCACCGTGCAAACTAACAAACACCCACGCTGCGGCTGGGCCAAAGACAACAATCGCCAGTACGCCCAGCGGGTGCGCCGCAGCAGCTAGCCTTGCCGAGTGCAGGGGGTGGATATGATGCAACAGGCCAAACTCTAGCACACGCGCTATCACCTGCGCTGGCCCCACAAGCATGGCAATGCCCAAGGCGGCGCTGGCTGTCAAACCCTGCATTTGCAGCAGCATGGGCAAGTGAGCGGCCATGGCCGTGCTGGTAAACCAGGTGATGGCAAAGACAATCGCCAGCGCGCCCATCATCCAGCGCGGTGTAAGGCGCCCGGCTTGCGGTGCGAGTGATTCAGCCACGGGTTGCGGCACTGGCCGGATACTTTCAAGCGCGACTTTGGGTAAACTCAAGTGCAGCGGCAAACCCAGCAACAGATGAAAGCCCGCCCAGGCAAAGCAGGTGCCGCGCCAGCCCAAGCTTTCAATCCACCAGGCCGTTAATGGCCAGCCCACGGTGCTGGCAAACCCTGCCACCAAGGTAATGCCCGTGATGGCGGTACGCGCACTGACAGGGTAAAGGCGCACGACGGCAGAAAAGGCGGCGTCATACAAGCCGCTGCCCATGCCCACGCCAATCAGGGCCCAGGCTATCCACATTTGCCACTCAGTCTGCGCCATGCCAAGGGCAGCCAGGCCGGCTGCAAACAGCACGCTGGTGGCAGACAGCACGGTGCGGCCACCCCAGTCGTCCAGCGCTCGCCCTGCACGCGGGCCAACCAGTGCCGACACCACAAGCGCCAAGGTAAAAGCTCCGAAAACATGTGTAATGGGCAGACCCAGATCAGTGGCCAGCGGCGCAGCCAGCATGGCAGGCAAGTAATAGGTTGAAGCCCAGGCCAGTGTCTGTGTGGTGCCGATCCGGGCCACCACACCATACTGGCCCACTACAGTCATTCAGGGCTATCCGCTGTCATCAACTGTTCAAGCCGTGGAAGATAGTGCTCAAGAGGCGGCACGGCGCGCCCGGCTACTTTGGCTAGATCGTCGTAGCGGCGCAGTCGCGCAGCAGCTTCAGCATGCGGTTGCTGCAAAAAGGCGTGAGCCTGATCAGCACTGAACACGCCGCCCTGCAATGCCAGGCTGTGAACCGATGCAGGTGACAAAGAACCAAAGTATGCCGTATCGGACTGGCAGAGGTAGCGTTTGGCGTCCACATGCAGGCGAATCGGCTCCAGCACAGTGTCGGGCAGCTTGCCGCGTAAAAATGGCATCAGGGTGTATTGATGCAGATCGTCTCGGTCGGTATTGATCTCCATCGCTGTGCCGCTTTCAGCCATGAGCATATGGCCCACGTCGTGCAGCAAGCTGGCGATGACAAGCTCGTCAGGCTCGCCTCCCAACTCAGCAAGGTGGGCACATTGCAGTGCATGCTCAAGCTGACTGACGGCTTCGCGGCCATACTGTTTTGCGCCATGATCACTCAGCAATCGAACAATGTCTTTGGTTGTCAATGCCATGTTGTGCCTGAATTAAAAGTACATTAAATCAACAAAAAAGAGACGGTGCCGATATGCCCATGCGCTCAATGCACGACACCGGCTGTTTCACGCGCACCACCAATCAGGCGGCGGCGTACCAGCTTCGAAATCCAGTCAATCACATAGACTGCAATCAGGATCATGATCATGATGAAGCTGGCTTCTTCCCACAACATGGTGCGGATGCGGTCGGCCAAATAAAAGCCGATACCACCAGCTCCGACGATACCAAGGATGGTAGCCGAACGGGTGTTGGACTCAAAGATGTAGAGCACGTTAGACAACATCACCGGCAGCACCTGCGGGATGATGCCGTGGCGGATAGTCTGCACGGCGTTACCGCCACAGGCACGAATGCCCTCTGCCTGTTTTTTATCTGCATTCTCGATGGCTTCTGAAAACAGCTTGGCAAGTGTTCCGGTATCGGAAATGATGATGGCCAGTATGCCCGCCAGCGGGCCAAGGCCGACAGCGCGCACAAAAATCAGCGCCCAGATCACCTGATCAATACCGCGTAGGGTGTCACTGGTGCGGCGGAACAAGAACTGGGCGATGCGCACCGGCATAATGTTGCGTGCGCACATAAGCCCAAGCGGCACAGCGAGCACTGCAGCGATGATGGTGCCAAGAAAGGCCATGGCAATGGTCTGGAACAGAGCCCACAGGTAATCGTTAAATGCATCACCAACTGTGGGCGGAAACATTCGCGACGCAATGTCCACCAGGGTGCCTGAACCTTGCCAGAGGCGAACTGGGGAGAGATTAAAAGTCCAGAAGCAATAAGCAGTCAGGACGAAAAAGGCTAGCCAGGTCGCGCGGATGCGCAGGCGCACGAGCAAAGGCGCCTCAAAAGCCAGCGGGTAGCGGGCGCGAGTGGCGGCGATGCTTGCAACGTCGAAGTCGGCGATGTTTTCACGCATATCAGTGGTGCTCCTTGCCAATCATGTTGTGACGCAACTTCTCGCAGCCGTAGTCGATCAGCATGACGGTAATGACCAGCAGCAACAGCAAAGCGCTGATGTCTTCGTAATACAGCCTGGCGATGGCTGTGTAAAGCTCTTGGCCAATGCCGCCGGCGCCGACAAAGCCGATCACGCTAGCGGTTCGCACATTGATCTCAAAACGCCACAGGGTGAAAGTGGCAAAGTTTGGCAACACCTGCGGCAGTATAGCAAAGCGCACCACCTGCAGCCAGTTGGCGCCTGTGGCGCGCATGCCTTCCACCGGTTTCATGTCAATGTTTTCAACCGTCTCGGCGAATAACTTGCCGGAGCCGCCCATAGAATGCACAGCGATGGCAAGAATGCCAGCCAAAGGTCCGATGCCGAAGGCGAAGACAAAGATCAGGGCGTACACCAGATCAGGAATCGTCCGCGCAATTTCAAAAATGCGGCGCACCAGCCAGTAGCTGACAGCGCCACGTCGCATGTTATGGGAAGCGTGAAAACACAACGCCAGCGCGCCAACCGTGCCCAGCAGGGTAGCAGTGTAGGCAATCAATATGGTCTCCAGCAGCAGCGAAAGCCATTTACCTGGCGCATAAAACCATTCATTGAGGTCATGCCACAGGTTCGCCATACTCAGCGTCGGCAGTGTCTTGACGGCGTACTCATGCACACGGGGCAGGCTACGCAGCAACTTGAGTGGGTCAAACTCGCCAACCCATGCCGATAACCCGAATGCGACAAGCAAAATGGCACTGTAGGCCAGAGTGACAAGCCGCTTGCGAGTTCCAAGCACACGGTAATGCGCTTCAAACTCAAGTGCTGTGGCGCTGGGTGATGTCATGGGTAAAGGGCCTTGTAAGCGTGTCAATGCAGTTAAAGACCGGGTTACATTCGATGGCTGCCCCGGTCGAGTTGATTAGATAGGTAGCTTACTTTTTGCGGTTCTTGCGCACTTCAAGTGCAGCATCGAGCACCGGCTTGTACATAGCGTGATTGACGCTGACGAAGCCGGATGTCTTGCCACGAGCAGCGGACTCAGCAACTTGCGGATGGGACTTGTGCAGCTCAGTCCAGAAAGCTAGCATGTCGCGCCGCATGTCAACTGGCATGTCCTTGCGGACGACGACAAGCGGGTTGGGGATCAGCGGTGATTCCCAGATGATGCGAAACTGGTCCATCTTCAGTACGCCGCGATCCACCATGGCGCGAATCTGGCCGGCATTGTGACCTTTCGACGACCAGGTGAATGCTGAATCGAACTGGCCGTTGATAACGCCCAGCACGCTTTGCTCATGACCTCCTGAAAACAGGGTCTTGCCAAAATACTTGTCTGGCTCGATACCAGCACCGCGCAGGCTCACCAGCGGAATGAGGTAACCCGAGGTGGAGTTGGCATCGGCCCAGGCCAAGGTTTTACCTTTGAGGTCTTCGAGTTTTTGGTAAGGGCTGTCGTTTTTGACGATCAGAATGGAGTTGTAGCCAAGCTGGCCATCGAGTTCCTTGTTTGCCACCAGAGGCTCGACTTGACCTTCGGAATCAATCCAAGCGGCGGAGTAGGCGCTGGCACCCATTTGTGCCATCTGGATCTGTCCGGAAGTCAGCGCCTGCACTGTGCCAGAGTAGTCGGAAGCTGTGAAGATTTTCAACTCAACGCCCGTCTTTTGTTTAAAAACAGTAGCAAGATCTTTGAAACGCGCCGTGGTGGCGGCCTGGTTTTCAGCACTCACCGAACTGAAATAAACCACCGGGAATTTCTTCTTCCAGTCTTCGGTAGTTTGAGCCAGTGCGGCTGAAGTTGTAAGGGCAAGGGCGGCAATGCCAAGCGTTATGTGATGCAGACGGAACATATTGAATCTCCAAAAGTAGTGAAGGGGATGAACGTAGGGAAAAACTTAAGCGGGGATTGGAACCAAGTGCGGCACGTTGCCGAATGCAGTGGTTGAGGTGGCGGACTCGTCAAAACGGTTATCGCCGTTAGCCACGCCGTAAATACGCCGAACCATGACATCGTCAAGTGCTGACGGTTCACCATCAAAGATCACTTCGCCGGCAGCAATGCCAATGATGCGGTCGCAATACTTACGGGCTGTGTCAAGGGTGTGCAAATTGCACAAAACAGTAATACCGTCTTCGCGGTTGATACGCCGCAGGGCGTCCATCACCATGATGGCGCTGTGTGGATCAAGGGATGCAATGGGTTCGTCAGCCAACATCATTTCTGGTGACTGCACCAGCGCACGTGCAATCGCCACGCGCTGTTGCTGCCCACCCGACAGTGTCTCTGCCCGTTGCAGGGCAAGCTGGGCGCAATCTAGGCGCTCTAGGGCATGGATTGCCATGGCCCGCTCAGCCGGAGAAAATATCTTAAGAAGCGAAGAAAGCGTGCCCTTGTGGGCCGCTCGTCCGAGCATGACGTTTGTCAGCACATCAAGGCGCGGCACCAGATTGAACTGCTGAAAGATCATGGCGCAGCGGGCACGCCAGGCAAGGAGTGGTTTACCGCGAAGCGCCGAGACGGCTTCGCCCCGCCAAACGATGTCGCCATGGCTTGGTTCAGTCAGACGGTTAATCATGCGCAACAGGGTGGACTTGCCAGCGCCAGAACGCCCGATCACGCCGACCATTTGGCCGGTGGGTATGTCCAGTGAAACGGACTTCAGCGCAGTGGCTTCGCCGAAGCGTTTTCCAAGATTTTTAATTTCAAGCATGACAGTCTTTCAGTAAAACTACAAAATAATCTTAGACAGGTAGAATGACAGCGCAGTGACAGGGTAATGACAAAGTAGTGACAGTTTCCAAAAGCGCTTGCTAAACTGACTCGATTTTTTTCTTCCCGATTAACAGGACTACGAGCTCATGGACGTGAGCGCGCAACGCCACAACCTGGTCCTTGATCACCTAAATGCGCTAACCACTTATTTCCGCTCTGACCCCACATAACAGCCCGAGTCAAAGAAGCCCAAAAGCGCGCTAAATAAAGCGCTAATCTTCGCGACACCCCACGGAGCAACTTCTTCATAGGTTTGAATGTCGTAGGGAAAACTGTGCATAAAAAAATACCGGTACGACTCTGGCGGGGCCATGTTCATCGGGCCTTTATTGATTCGGTTCAGAGGTTCAAAAGGTGTGGTCATGGGTGGCGTGGCAGAAGCTCGGTGCGGTTGACGTCGCTGACAACTCCGGCGCCGAGGATGAGATGGATAGGAGTGAAGTCGTGATCATGGACTTACCGACTGGCCGACTAGCCGGGGCCGTCGCTCGAGGCTGCGAGCAAGGGTACCAAGATGTCGCTGATTGGCATTGGGATGCCGTAAACCCGGCCGCGACGCAAAAAGACACCGTTACGAATATCCCATTCGAGTGGCTGGCCTGCTTCGCGGTCCGTGAGGATGGAGGTACCCATGTCGGCGGGAAACGCCCGAAACTTGTCAAGGATTTCCAAAGGCACCTCGTCGCCCAGTTCAGCGCCTTCGGCACGTGCCACGGCCAGGCATTCCCGCAAATAGGCGAGTGTGAGTTCGGCCATATCGGGCCGACCGAACATACCCGAGCGGCGGTGCGTAAGCACCATGAGCCCCGCCACCGCGTTTTGCAGAAGCTTACGCCAAGCCAGAGCGCTGAAATTCACGGCTAGGTCTACCAAACACAAGGTGCCTTGCAGCGCCTGAGCTACCAAGCGGGAATCCGATGTGTCAGGCAGGCTTAGGTATGCATCTCCGCGCAAGAGGACCGAGCCATCAGTTAGTGCCTGCGCAGGGAACCAGACTACAGCGGGAACGACCCGCCCGCGAGGGACATGCGGGGTTACACTCTCCAACTGTTCGACCCCATTTTGCAAAACGCAGATGACGGTTTGCGGGCCACTCAACGCCGCGAGCCATTCAGCAGCCGCGTCGATTTGCGTTGACTTGACCGCGAAAAAGACAAGGTCGACCGTGCGATCGATCTGTGCAGGCTGGGTTTGGACCGGCCCGGGCACGGTGATGCGTTGATCGCCAGCCTGTAGCGTCAAGTGATCGCGGGGCCTGCGTCCGCACAGGAGCGGCGTTCTGCCGACTTCGTGCAGCGCCGCAGCGATCGTTGTACCGATGGCACCCGGGCCCACGATAGCGATGGTTTTACTGATTTCTGTAGTCATAAAAACGGAGCCCTAGGACTTCAACAAGCAGTTTTGGAACGTTAATAAAACTAAGTTTCTGATTCGAAACTTTAGAGGACTCTTTGCCCATGCCGCCAGGCATCGCGCCCCACGCGCACCTACGACACGACAGCGCGCAGGCAAAGTTCGATGGCGCCGCGGTCGTGCAGGCGGGTGGCTTGGGCAGGCTCAGAATTTCGCAGGCAATTAAGGCTCTTTTTAAATAACGCGCTGACCTTCGCGCCAGGCCGCACGGACAATCGGCTGGCGGCCACCTTGGGGCAGGTTGACCAGCTTTACCTGAATCAGATCGGCACGCAGGCCTTGCTTGATATCTCCGCGATCCGTCAGCCCACATGACAGCGCAGCGTTGCGCGTGACACAGGCAACCGCCTGCGGCAGGCTCAAAATATCATCGTCAACCAAACGCACCACGGCACTGAGCGAACTACCGGGTACGTAGTCTGATGAAAGAATATCCAGCAATCCCAACCTGGCCAGATCTGCTGCAGCAACGTTGCCAGAATGAGATCCGCCACGCACCACGTTGGGACCACCCATGACATTTTTCAAGCCATGCACATGAGCGGTGCGGGCCGCGAGTACGGTGGTCGGAAACTCCGAAATGGTTGCACCTTCTTCGTGAGCCTGGATCACATGCGCTTCTGTGGTGTCGTCGTGACTGGCCAGCGCTATTTCATGCACGCGGCAGTAGTCAACGAAGTATTCGCGATGTGGCTTGGCATAGCGAACCTGCAGCTCGGCTGCATACTCCACCTGACGCAGAAACTTTTCCAGACTCCAGCCTTTTTTTCCGGTGTAGTAGATTCGCGCCTGTTCAATATTTTCCCACTGGCGCTGACCGGGTGTGTGATCCATCAGCGAAATCAGCGACAGGCGCTCGTGGTTATGGAATGGCTTAAAAAGATCAATCGTGTTTGGTGCGGGCAGTTCGCAGCGGACATGCAAATGATGATCTGCGCGCAATAAATCCTGCCCGGTGTAATGGTCAATGGTTTCAATCACACTGCGCCACGTGCTGCTGCGCAAGCTGTCGGCATCGGTATCACCCACGCCAAGCGAGTCAAAAACTGTGGTGATGCCAGCGGCTACTATTTCCGCATCATGGGCCAGCAAAGCCGGTAGCTCAGCCCACCGAACCTGGGGGCGGGGCAGTAAATGCCGCTCAAAGTTATCGGTATGAATTTCCACCAGGCCGGGCATCAAATAGTCGCCGTCTAGGTCATGCCCGCTTGAACCTGCACCGTCGCCAGTGCCGCTGTCTAAGCTTGCAATGAGCCCATCTTCAACCCGGACACTGCCATGCACCACCTCATTGCTCATTACAATGCGGGCGTTACGAAATGTCATGCTGGGTTTCATAGATTGCTCCTGAAGCAGGAAATGTCAATGCGCCGGGTGGCGACATCGGAACCCACATCGGGGTCGTGGAAGATACCCACCACAGCGCTGCCGCGCGCCACGGCTTCCCGGATCAACTGCACCACAGTGCGCGTATTGGCAACATCGAGTGAAGCCGTCGGTTCATCCATGAGCAGCAATGCGCGTGGCTTGATCAGACTGCGGGCAATGTTGATGCGCTGCTGCTCTCCGCCGGAAAATGTGGCCGGGGGCAATGTCCACAGTCGCTCTGGAATTCGAAGACGCACAAGCAGTTCAGCTGCTTGTGCCCGGGCATCCGCAACCACCGCTGGACTGGAGATTTCGCCATCGGTTAACGCAGCAGCGACCACATCAAGCGCGGCCACCCTTGGAATCACGCGAAGAAACTGGCTCACATAGCCTACCGTTTCACGGCGCATTTGCAGCAGTTCGCGGGCGCTAGCCTGAGTGACTTCAAGCAGTGTGCCTGAATTGCCCAGCACTTGAATGCGCCCTGAGGTAGTACGGTAGTTGGCGTAGGCCAGCTTGAGCAGTGTGCTCTTGCCCATGCCAGAAGAGCCGTCGAGCACAACACACTCACCCGGATGAACTTGCAAATCGACGTTGTCGAGTACGGGTAACTCAACGCCATTTTGATGGTGGAGGGTAAAGCGTTTGCTCACCCCTTGCATGGAAAGGACGGGTGCGGTCATGGCTGGAGTACCGAAGAAACTAAAAGCTGGGTATAGGAATGCTGCGGGTCGTCAAGCACCTGATCGGTTAGGCCCATCTCGACAATGCGGCCACGCTGCATCACCACCATTCGGTGCGCGAGCAACCGGGCCACGGCCAGATCGTGGGTGACGATGACCATTGCCAAGCGCAACTCTTGGGTCAACTGGCGTAGCAGATCCAGCAGTCGGGCCTGTACCGAGACATCCAGACCCGACGTGGGCTCGTCCATAAAAATCAGGCGGGGACTTGTCACCAAGTTGCGGGCAATCTGAAGGCGCTGGCGCATACCGCCCGAAAAGATGCGTGGTGTGTCATCAATACGCAACGGGTCAATCTCGACGCGTTGCAGCCATTCCTGCGCGGTAGCCCGGAGTTGCCCGTAGTTGCGGTGGCCCAGCCCCATGAGCCGCTCGCCAACATTGGCGCCCGCTGACACATCCATACGCAAGCCCTCGGCTGAGTGCTGATGCACAAAGCCCCAGTCGGTGCGTGCGAGCAGGCGCTGCTCGGCCTGAGTCATGGCATGGACATCTTTGAGCGCGCCGTCGCGCATTCGGTAGTGGACTGATCCATGGTCGGGCTGCATCCGAGCTGCAATCACATTGAGCAGCGTGGTTTTGCCAGAGCCGGATTCGCCTACCACAGCCATGACTTCGCCGGGCCATAAGTCGAATGCGGCTTCATGCAGGGCGGTGAAAGAGCCGTAGCGTTTGCTTAAGCCTTGCACGCATAGCAAGGGGGATGCTTCAAAGTGCGTCATGCTTCACTCCAGCGCTGGTTTGGTCAGCCTGGCGCTCCTGGCAAAAGTCTGAGTCCGAACACACATGCATGCGTGAGCCCTGGTCATCGGTGATGATCTCATCCAGAAAACTGCTGGCAGACCCACAAAGCGCGCAAACGGTGTTCCATTTCTGGACTTCAAACGGGTGGTCGTCAAAGCCAAGACTTTCGACACTTGTGAAAGGCGGCACAGCATAAATACGCTTTTCGCGCCCAGCACCAAAGATCTGTAGCGCTGGGCTCATGTGCATCTTGGGGTTGTCAAATTTGGGTATGGGTGACGGTGCCATCAAATAGCGGCCATTGACCATTACAGGGTAATCATAGGTGGTGGCAATGTGACCGCAGCGAGCGATGTCTTCGTACAACTTGACATGCATCAGGCCGTACTCCGCAAGGGCGTGCAGGGTGCGTGTCTCGGTTTCACGTGGTTCCAGGCGCTGCATTGGCTCAGGCACGGGCACCTGATAGACAATCATCTGTCCTTCTTGCAAGGGCGTTTCAGGGATGCGGTGGCGCGTTTGAATGATGCTGGCCTCGCGCGTAAGCGTGGTGACTTGCACGCCCGTGGTGCGCTGGAAAAACCGGCGAATATTTACGGCATTGACGGTGTCGTCGGAGCCCTGGTCAATCACCTTGAGTTTATCTTCTGGGCCGATGACCGAGGCAGTAACCTGAATGCCGCCTGTACCCCAGCCATAGGGCAACGGCATCTCGCGGGAGCCAAATGGCACCTGGTAGCCCGGAATCGCCACAGCCTTGAGAATTGCTCGCCTGATCATGCGCTTAGTGCGCTCATCAAGGTAGGCAAAATTCACGTCCGGTGCAGTCTGCACCTGAACTTCTGGCTGACTCGCTTTGATTACATTAATTGGTGAAGCCGAGCTCATGCGAGATCCTTTTTGCAGCCAGTTGCCACCAGAGCAGCCTGTGCCCGCATGCGCCGCACCAGTTCCAGCTCGGATTGAAAATCAACGTAGTGCGGTAGCTTCAAGTGCTGCACAAAACCCGAGGCCTCTAGGCTGTCACTGTGTGACAGCACAAATTCTTGCTCCTGAGCAGGAGCCTCAATCGCCTCGCCCAACTCGGGCGCACGCAGCGAACGGTCTACCAGGCTCATGGCCATGGCTTTGCGCTCGCAATGACCAAACGCCAGTCCATAGCCACGGGTGAATTGCGGCGGCTCGGTCTTGCTACCCGCAAACTGGTTGACCATCTCGCACTCGGTCAACTCAATATCACCTATCGAAATCGTGAAATCCAGTTCTTCGGGCATCAACTCGACGGCCACTTCACCCAGCCGGATTTCACCCACAAAGGGATGGCTGTGCGAATATCCGCGCTGGGTAGAATAAGCCATGGCCAGCAGGAAGCCCTCGTCGCCCCGCGCTAGATTTTGCAAACGCGTTGCGCGATCAGCCGGAAACCGCAGAGGTTCACGTGTGAGGTCTTTGGGGGCTGGATCATCTTGCGGCGTTATCTGAATCTCAATCAAGCCCTCCTGATTGAGCAAGTCCATCACGCGTGGCACAACCGGCGGCTTGCCTGATGTGATGGCCAGGCTTTCAAGCGTGCCAGGCGTGGCCTGCTGCTCAGCCATGAGTGTGAAGTCCAGCAACCGCTGGGTGTAGTCATAGGTAGGCCCCAGCACCTGGCCGCCTGGCAAGTCCTTGAACGTCGCCGAGATACGCCGTGACAGAACCATGTCGGATGTGCTGAGTGCGCAGGTTTCGCCCAGGCGCGGCAATGTGGCACGGTAAGCACGCAGTAAAAAGATGGCCTCCACGAGGTCACCACTGGCCTGCTTGATGGCCAATGCAGCCAGATCCGGGTCATACACGGAGCCCTCAGTCATCACGCGATCAACGGCAAGCTTCATCTGCTGGCGGATCTGCCTGACGCTGAGCTCTGGCACCGTTTCGTCACCACGTCGCTGCTGCGCAAGCAACCGATAACTGTTGAGGATGGCGGTTTCCCCGCCTTTGACGGCCACATACATCTAGACCTCCAACATTTCAAACGACTGCAGCATAGTGCTACGCGGCAAACCCAAGACTTGTGTGGCGGTTGTCAAAAGGATATCCACACCACGCGGAAACGTCGCATGGTTGCCAGCCCACTGGGCTGCAAAATCTGCTGGCAAGCCTTCTGCAGTCAAACCCACCGGCGAAGGTATGCCTGGACCTGACAGTGACCAGGCCTGAGAGTTTGTGCCTGTCTGGATACTGCCGGTTTCCATAATACAGGTGGCGGATTGATCGGGGTATTCATCGGTTCCAGCATGCATGTCACTTATGAGAGGCCAGCGGTCTTGCGCACACAGCCATAAAAAGTTACCCTGCGCAGGCTCCTGCACAAAGTGGCAGCCTGAGTGAAAGCGCAGCCATGCCTGTGCGTCCGTGCCGGCAAGGCTAGGCGAGAGCCACAACCTGCAGTCGCTGTCGACCAGCGCCAACAGTAGCAGAGCAGATGCGCTGTGCCCTTGCCTGGGTACAGCGGCCAGATTTGGTAGGTCAACCAGACGACCAGGCATTGACAACGCCTGTAGAGCGCGTCGAAACACCAACTGGCTGTTCAGGACTGGACTGTCAAAGCCCGGTTGCATCTTCTTCAAGTCGTCAGCGTTCATGTGCCCTTCTCGTCAGCTGTGTCGCCGGCTTCGCGCGCGACAGTAAAAAAATCAACCTTAGTCGATTGCGTTTGGGCTTCATGCTGGGATTGCAATATGCTGAGGTGTTGGCGCACAGCTGTGAGCAGTTCATGCGCCAGATTCTGGTGATGCGCTGGCTCTTGCAACAGTGCATCCGCCAGAGCTACCAACTCCGCTTGACGATGATTGCGCCCCAGCACATATGCCACACCTACCGCGCCTTGGGTTCCATCTTCAGCTTTGCTGCGCAGTGTGCAGCGCGTTACGGTGATCTCACCCAGATTGAAACGCTCACCAGTACCGCCCACACGACCTTGCACCATGTACAGACCGGTTTCCGGGCGGCGTAGCCATTCCGTGCGACGCTGCTGCACGTGCATTTCAAGGGTTCGCTCCAACAGGGGCATTGGTGCTCTTGCCAGCAGTGCCATCCATTGCGCTCGTGCCTCTTGGTTCAAAGCTACAGAATTGTCAAATGATTGAAACATAATTGCGTTAGGCTGTGGCTTAATCTGTATAGACAACATTATTGGCCATTAGAGTTTAAAGAAAGTATGTGTAAATTTCATGACAAAATTTTTAGCGCTTGGAGCTCATATCAACTTGCTACCTGAACCAACTTACAGTTTTTGGGCACGGGTTGCGCATGAGATTGCCTGTGCGATTGGCAAAGACATTTACGCTTCGGGTGAACGTCTGCCGTCTGAGCATGAACTGGCCGAGATACATGGTGTCGATCGCCACACCATTTACAGGTCACTGTCATCG
>Ga0209550_10004448_pt1 | contig 13289 bp, 13 predicted proteins | sample LauGreSuBDMM15SN_2_FD_187567 | JGI IMG/M metagenome (GOLD analysis project Ga0209550, IMG submission 187567) | Freshwater lake microbial communities from Lake Michigan, USA - Su13.BD.MM15.SN (SPAdes) (version 5) | ecosystem: Environmental > Aquatic > Freshwater > Lake | place: Lake Michigan... | reverse complement strand
AGTGCCATTTAAGTAACTCCCGCGAGTTTGTATAAGAAGAGCAACGTCTTGCCCTCTATTAGTTAAGACACCGCTAGGGGGCAAATGTTGTGCCCTTGGCGGATTTATTTTTACCTCATATATGGGGGGAAGTGCGAGCAGGGCTTTCGCCGAATGGCAGGGTGAGACAACCCTGCCGGAATCAGAGTCTTAGTCTATGGGGTGGGCAAGGGTAAAGGCGGGATTGAGGGTTTTGAGCGTGTCTGAGCACAGCAAACAATTTGAACTGGCAAGGGGGTTGTCTATATCACGGCTAGGGTCTGGGAATTCGCCCTTTAACACCATGTGGCTCGGAAAGACCCCTTGTTTAGTTCGAAGGCATTATCGGGATAATTCTCAATTCCTGGGAGGGTTGAATGTGACAGCAAATGTAGCGATTAATTGACACTTATATTTGATAGTCTCGGAATACGATGCACAGCAGCACTAACAATTCACGATACAAACTTTTAGATAGCTGTATAGCTTGCGGATCAGGTGACTTGCAATTAACTTTGAATCTCAAATCTCAACCATTGGCAAACAATTATGTTCTGAGACAAGAGACACTTGAAACTTTTCCCCTAAGCATTAATACATGCAAAATGTGTTTTCATACACAATTGAGTGTCTCGGTCGAACCAGAAATTATGTTTGAGAACTACGTATATGTCAGCGGCACTTCAAAAACGCTTTCAAGATATTTTGATAAGTTTGTTGAGAACATAATCAAAACACATGGGGGAAAAGGAAAAATACTCGATATCGGTTCCAATGATGGTTCATTCCTAGAAAAATTCAAGAACACACACTGGGATACTATCGGAGTAGATCCAGCTATTAATCTAATTATGGAATCCCACTCAAAAGGTGTTTCGACTATCCCAAGTTTCTTTAATAGCCGCATCTCGAATGTGCTGGCAAATGATTTTGATGTGATAGTAGCAATGAATGTTTTTGCACACACCAAAGATCCTCTTGAAATTCTCAAATGCATCGAACTTTGTTTGAGTAGTAATGGAACAGCCTACATACAAACTTCCCAGGCGAACATGTTTGAATATGGCCAATTTGATACTGTCTATCATGAACACATAAGTTTTTTCAATGTTCGCTCCATGAAAGCTTTACTCGCAAGAACTAATCTAACCTTAATTGATGTTCGAATTGAAAAAATCCACGGTGATTCTTATTTGTGGGTGATTAAGAAATCTAGTGACAGTGAATCTACGCTAGAAAGAGAGATATATGAAGAGAGTATTGGTCTATATAATCTTGATACCTACTCAGTCTTTGAGACTAAGGCGACACACGTAGTTGAAGAAGTCAAGAAGATTTTGGAAAAATTTCGTGATCTTGGATTCCAAGTTGTAGGATATGGAGCTGCGGCAAAAGGGAATACTTTTCTGAATTTTTCAGAGATTGACTTAGATTATTTCTTTGACGATACGCCGCAAAAGATAGGAAAATATTCACCTGCTGGAAACTGTAAGGTGAGTAATCCAATTGAAATGATGGAAATTGACAGGCAATTGTTGTTTATAATTCCAGCCTGGAACTTCAAGAAAGAGATTGTTGATAAGATTGCAACTTTGCGGAAGAATAAAAATGATGCCGTGCTTACCTATTTTCCATTTATTGAAGTCTCGGAATTAAATACTTAGTTTGAACTGGAGAAGAGCGGTAGCTGGCTTTCTTCAAGTAGTTGCATGAGAGTCGGTGCGTTTGAATCCTTTAAAGACAGAATGTGAGTGCCTTGAGGCCAAGGAATGTTAAGTTCTTTATCCAATGGGTTAATTGTGCGATCATCTTTAGGGTCGTACTCTGTTGATAACGCGTAACTCAAAACACTTCCATCTTCTCTCGAGTGAAATGAGTGTCCCAGTCGATCTAGGATTAGTACTCCAACGCCATCGCCAGCCTGCAGTTCAAATGAAATGGATTTTCCAAATGTTTCTGAATCAATCCGGATATCAGTGACAATGTCCAAAATGGAACCTCTAATACATGTTATCCACTTGAATTGTGGAATGGGGCTTAAGCTGTAGTGAACGCCTCTAATGACTGACTTATTTGAGGAAGAATAACTCAATTGCTTAATTCCGAACTCTTTGCCTGTATTGTGGAAAACGGACGACTCCTTAAAGCTTTCAGCGAAATTTCCTCGCTCATCATAGAATGGGTGAGAAGTGGTTTTCCATACATCGGCAATACTTGTCAATTCGATAATCACGAAATCCTCCTAACTTCAAGTAACTGAGAATGAATCTGTTGGATTACTGACTTCAATGCGATTTCCCAAGTTCTCATTGGCTTTAATCCTAATTCTCCCCAACTAGTTTCCTCAATTATTGGGAAAAGGGGTCTCTTTGCTTTCTTATAAACATCAAATGTAAAGACTGGCTTTACTCTTTGGGAACTCAGATTAAGACTCTCCAGTATTACCCTGGAAAACTCAAACCAATTTGTCACTCCACTATTTGTGCAATGATAAATGCCTGCCTCTAAATCATGCAAAGAAATATCAATAATTTGATCTGCGAGGTCTCCAACGAAAGTAGGTTGACAGAATTGATCCGAGACCACTTCAATGACTTCATTGTCCCTGTAATACCTATGCAAGAGTTTATTTACAAAATTGGTTCCCTTGGGTCCATACAGCGACGAAGTTCTTACTATGTAAGAGTTCGACGAATATTCTTGAATTGCAAGCTTTTCTCCTAACTCTTTGGAAACACCGTACTGATTTACGGGGTTACTCTTAGCATTAATTGAATACTCTCTCGCTAAGTCTCCAGCAAAGACATAATTTGTTGACATTTGAAAAAATTTAGAATTTAATCTTTTAGCTATTTTTGCTAATTCAGCAACTGCATAGCCATTTACCTGCATGGTGCTTTCCTGATTCACTTCGGCAAGCTCCACATTTGTCCAAGCTGCAGCATTGATAATTACGTTTGGGTGAAATTCGGTTATTTTGATTTCGTGTAGCTTAGATTTCGTGATATCAAAATCTGTTCGGGATAAAGTTAAAGTCTGAAAATTTTTTTCCTGTAATTTCCTAGTAATTGATGTTCCAAGCTCACCATTACCTCCAAGAATTACCCACCTTAATTCTGATTTGTCCAATTCTCTCTCCAAATTCAACATTGATTAGTGGGCCCAGACGGGCTCGAACCGTCGACCCACGGATTAAAAGTCCGTTGCTCTACCGACTGAGCTATAGGCCCTAAAGAATTAATTTCTTAAATTATACCTCAATTAACATCATTCTAATCAAATAGTTCTCAGGTTTTGCAAATTAAGGTCTTTATCGGAAAATGGACCCAAAGGAAGTACTATATATAGATGACCAAAAACGAAACCACTATTTTAATCACTGGTGGCAGGGGTTACATAGGGTCAAATTTGGCTCAAGTTCTTTCAGATTCTGGGTTCACACTGCACGTGATAGATAAAAAGAAACACTCCACATATAACATAAATTCAGAAAACATAAACTATTTGACTTTTGATTTAGCAGATTCCGAAAAGCATGAAGAATTAATCAATTACATGAAGAGCCTACCAAAAGATACAATTGTGATTCACCTGGCCGCGGATAAATCCATAGAAGAATCAATTAGCAATCCAGAAAAATACATGAGAAATAATGTCCAATCAACAATTCAGTTAATATCTGCAATGAAAAGTGCACAAATTAAAAAACTGATTTTTGCCTCAACTGCAGCTGTATACGGACACAATTCTACAGGAATACCGCTTTCAGAGGACTCACTTATTGATCCTATTTCACCATATGCCAAATCAAAAAAGATTTGTGAAGACCTAATTAATGATGAGGTCTCGTTCAATGTGGCAATAATCCGCTTCTTTAATGCTGCGGGTGCAATTAATAGAGGGTTAATTGAATCAAACGGCTTGAATCTTTTCCCTCAAATTCTGCAGAGTTATAATATGAAAAAGAAGTTTGATGTATTTGGTGATAATTATGACACGCCAGACGGTACTTGCATCCGTGACTATATTTGCATTGATGACTTAATATCAGGTATCCAGGGATGTTTTCCATTGCTTGAGAACAAGACTTTAGGGACAATAAATTTAGGTAGTGGGACGGGATTTTCGGTTATGGAAGTCCTAGAGGAATTTGCATCTTTTCTTGGTCCATTGGATATCTCTGTTACTGAGCCACGTGAGGGTGATGTAAAACAAGTAATAGCGGATATTTCAAAAGCAAAAAAGACCTTGAGTTGGGCGCCGAGTAAGTCACTCAATCACACGGTTAGGTCTGTGGTGGCGGGTGTGCCAACAAATGGGTAACGCAACCTTGTAGGATATTTCAACACTCCAAAAATATGAGAGAGAAATCAAAATAATGAAAAAGTTTTATAGGAAAATAGAAACTCTCAATAGCTCTTTCGCACTGCTGATAATAATTCTGGTATGGGTAATTTCCGTGTCAGCAAAATACTTATTTAATGGAATGGTCTACGAATTTGATTATGGGATTTTTCAGCCCGATGGAGTTTACTACACCTTAAGGACCTACATGTTTATGGGTGTTGACATAAACGATGCCGCGACGAACATCGCTAAGTTTTATAGTGAAAATTCAACTAAAAAAATAATCTTTGATCCGACAACGATACTACCCGAGAATAATAACACTTGGGGGTTAGTCTATCCTCGAATTCTTTATCCCCTATTGAGCGTTCCATTTGTTTATCTTCTGGGCATCAAAGGCATGTTGGTAATTCCTGCATTAAGTCTCTTTTTTCTCATGTACTTTTCGTACCGAATAGTAAGTTCGTTTTCGAACAGGTTCGTTGCAATTTTTGTGCCAGTATTGATTTCAAGTTCACCCACGATCATGCGCTGGATGTTTAGTAATTGTACTGACTCTCTATTCACCGCTCTTTTTGCTTACGGAGCTTTTCTCATTATGCAAACTGATAGAAGTAATCATCAGCTTAAATTATGTTTGGTAGTTGCAGCTACAAACCTCACAAGAATAGCCTTCCCTATTTGGGGCGCTATTAGTCTTGTTATGTTCATTAAGAATAGACGTAGGCTGGCTGGAATCATTTTCTTGATTAATTTGGTGACATCTGTACCAACATTTTTATTGAGACCAAGCAATGCCGTATTACCTCGCGAGACAGATTTACATGGTATCGATAAATTTTTAGCGCTCCCTTTAAGTTTCTTGAGAGTTACTTTTTATGAGTTCGCAGAATTGTTTGTACTAGATAGACTCTTGGCTTGTTTGATTATCGTTAGCATTTTAGTTTCTCTTTACTCCGTGAAAAACGAGGAATCTCTTTACCTCTTGGGAGTAACTTTAGCTGTTTTCCTTCTAGGGGCCATAAATGGCAGTATAGGAGTTAATTTTCGTTACCAGTTGCCTGTCATACCTTTTGCGATTTTATCGATTCTAGCTTTCTTCAAGAGATCTCGAAAATGAGTCCTTTGGTGTGTTTTGTATATCGAAAGTGAAGAAGTTCAGCAAGAGTTGAATTCCTGAGATGACAGTGACTGAGACTAAAATTAACGAACTCGGGGGTGTCGGTCTATCCAAACTAATTGAATGTACGAAGTTAAATAGGCCATAAATTAGCCCGAAGCAAAGAAGTGGTGCTCCTATTAGAATAGAAATTGAAGCAATATTGAAATCTCTCAAAAAGTAGTTGTAGGCGACTCTCTTCATAAAGTTTCGAATATGTTTGTATCCAAATTCAAAGATTGACTTGAAAACATTTAGGCCACTAATTTCCTCACCATATTTGGGAGGCATCGGAACGTCTTTTACAACCGCTCCCAATAGGTTCAATCTGAATAACATATCTGATTCGAAAAAATATCTTTTGCTAACTTTATCCAATGGGAGTGACTCAAGTGTTTTTCGGTTGATAGAGGTAAAGCCATTATTTGGATCAAATATATCCCAGTATCCGGATGCGAATTTTGATAGGAAACTTAACATTAGATTCCCTATCAGCCTTATCTTTGGAATTCTATCCATTTGTTCTAAGTCAAAATATCGATTTCCTTTGGAATAGTCCGCATAGCCTGTCCTTAAAGGTTTTGTGATCCTCCCAATCTGTCTTGGATCCATCTGTCCATCACCATCTAATTTCACAAAATAAATGCAATCACTTTCAAGCGCTCTCTTGTAGCCCGATATCATAGCTCCGCCAACACCCTGATTAAATTCATGCTCGATTAACACCAACCTAGGATCATCGAATTTCTCTAAAATGAATTGTCCAGATTTTTCTGGGCAAGCATCATCAACAATAATGATAAGGCTGACTTCGGGTCCGATCTCCCTTAAAACTTCAAGGATAAAACTCTTGACCTTGTAGCACGGAATAATCACAGCGATATTCGAAATCTGTTTTTCCAAATTAGCATCTAGACTCACAATTGACTCTCCTACTCGTCTCACTTTTGACCTAATGATTTAACACTTGTAATTCAAAGATTGATTCCGCTTAAGCAATTTTTTTATCATGGCTTAGGTACCACTCGATAGTCTGAGCTAGATTAGATCTAAAAGTCTCCGTCGGCGTGAATCCTAATCTTTTATTTGATTTTTCTGTATTCAAACTATACCTATAATCGTGCCCTTTCCTATCTTGAACAAACTCTATTTTGCTCGAGGTCTTTCCCATAATTTCCATGATGGTTTCTGCGATATGTAGATTCGTGTGTAATTCGTTACCTCCAATATTATATGCATGTCCTGTTTCTCCAGATACTAGAGCGCTGTAAATACCTCGACAGTTTTCTGTAACGAAAATCCAATCCCTTATATTGAGTCCATCACCATAGATTTGGACAGGAGCATTATTAAGCACCTTACTAATGATGTTGGGAATGAGTTTTTCTACATGCTGAAATGGACCAAAATTATTGCTACTTCTTGTGATGACAACATCGGTCCCATGTGTCTTAAAACTACTAAGGGCCAATAACTCAGCGGAGGCCTTAGAGGCAGAGTAAACTGAGCTAGGTTTTAAACAATCAGATTCTATTGAAGAGCCTGTAGAGACCGAACCGTAGACTTCATCGGTAGAAACTTGCAGAAATCTAGCATTGCCTGACTTCTCAACATGCGAGATCAAATTTTGAACCCCGACTATGTTACTCAGTACAAACTCGTTTGGATTCTCTATACTTCGGTCTACATGTGATTCTGCCGCAAAATTAACTACCGAATCGAATCTACCGATTATTTCTCGAATCAATTCAGGGTCGCAGATGTCTCCCTGAATGAATTGAATAGCGCCGTAGTCAACTAGGTCTTTAATGTTGTTAAAATCGCCAGCATAAGTTAACTTGTCTAAAACTGTGATTTTAGAAATTTTTGGGTACTCCCCTTTGGTGAATTCTCGAACGAAATTCGATCCGATGAATCCTGCACCGCCAGTTATCAAGACATCCATGCTCTAGGTCCCCTTTGATTACTTTTGGCTTACTTTACCTCTAAACTCACGGCATGAAGGGTATCGTTCTTGCTGGTGGCACTGGGTCGAGACTTTGGCCATCAACGCGGGTCACGTCCAAGCAATTATTGACGGTTTTTGACAAACCAATGATTTATTATCCAATAGCAACATTGATGCAATCAGGAATAAGAGAGATTCTAATTATCACCACTCCGCGTGATAGATACACGTTTGAAGAACTTTTGGGAGATGGTTCGTCATTAGGAGTTAAATTCAGTTTCGTGATCCAAGAACAACCCAAAGGTATTGCAGAAGCGTATATTTTATGCAGTGATTTATTGGATGGTGAATCATCAACTTTGATATTGGGTGACAACTTATTCCAGGGTGAAAATCTCCGAGAAGTGATCAGAGTGCACGCAACGGATAAGGGCTGCCATATTTTTGTACACGAAGTAGCCAACCCAAAATCCTATGGGGTTCTGGAGATGGATATTGACGGCATTCCGATCTCAATTGAAGAAAAGCCAGAAATTCCAAAATCGAATTTGGCGATCACAGGTCTCTACTTATTCGACTCTCACGTTACGGAATATGTTAGGAGGCTTTCACCCAGCTTAAGAGGAGAACTTGAAATCACCGCACTAATGGAGGAATACATGCTGCGCGGGAATTTAAAAGTTAATCTAATGTCTGCGGGCTCTACTTGGTTGGATACAGGAACTCCCGAAAGTCTCCACGACGCTTCTTCCTTTGTACGCGTACTCGAAGAGAGGACTGGCCGAAAAATTGGATGTCCAGAAGAAATTGCTTTTAGAAATAAATGGATGGACAAGGAAATGTTGAAGTCTAAAATCTATGAATATGGGGGTAACTCATATGGGAGATATCTTGAACATATCCTTAATGCACCATCTGAGGAAACTTGAAAATTGCATTCCACAATCTCAGTAGATATTCTCATCCCATATTATAAGCAATTTGAATATTTTCAGATTGCTTTAGAAAGTGCAATGAGCCAAACACACAGAAACTTGCAGATCATTGTTTTAGATGATGCTTCAAATTGCATAAAATTTAATAATTTGATGCAAAATTTAGGTGATGAAAGAATTACAGTTATTAGAAATGAAATCAACCAAGGCATTTGTCGATCTTTTCAGAAGTTGCTCGATGCATCATCATCATCCTTTTTGGTATTCCTAGGGCAAGACGATTATCTCCAATCAACTTATGTTGAAGAGATGGTCTGGAATGCTCAATATTTTGCCGATGTAGCCTTCATTGTTCCAAATGTTTCTGTAATTGATAAGGACGGTAATATTTTTGAACCATTACCTGATCGCATTAAGCGACTCTTAAAAGCACTCTGCATTATATTCTCCAAGAAAGTTTCTATCGAGGGAAATACTTATTATTTGGTCAAAGGACCTATTTCAATTATTTTTTTACTCATCGGAAATTTTTTGTATTTCCCATCCATCTTTTTTCCTAGAAAATCAGTAGGGGAGTTTAATTTTAGGAATGATTCTCCTATAACTTTGGATTTTGATTTGATTTTAACCATTTTAGAAAAAAATTCTACTTTTTTGATTTCTGAGAGTAAACTCGCAAAGTATAGGAGACACGAGGAAAGTCTTTCAGGGTTATCTTCTTCATATCCATCGAGGTTAAAAGAAGAAAAGCTCTTCTATCGAAATAGAGCAGAAGGTTACTTGCAGAAGAAACAGTTTTTATTTTATGCTTTAGCTAGGCTGAATCTAACATTAAATCTGCACATTCTTTATAGGTTCTTCACCCCAAGGATTTCGCTTTCATTTGGCCTTTTTAAAGCGTTCAACTTCAGAAATCATGGGAAAGAAAGAAAGAAGATGGGATGATCGAAAATCGCTTATTTGTTTGGGATTGGGTACGTCTCATTTGTGCAATTGCAGTGATTTATAGTCACTCGTTTTCTCTCTTTAATGCGAATGGGGCTCAAGATTTAATTCGAGTTTGGACGGGAGGATTCACAAATTCAGGAGAAGTGAGTGTTTGGATTTTCTTTTCAATTAGTGGGTTTCTTGTTACTAGAAGTGGAGTTAAGAGTTCGTCTTTGAGTGTCTTTATACTCAAGCGAATTGCTAGAATCTACCCCGCACTATTTGTCTGTAATATATTTACGGTTCTTTTCATCTTCTTTTTATACCCTGAAACCAAAATTCTTAGCATACTAAAGTATTTCAGCATTAACTCGATTTCGTTAACTAATCTTTTTGAATTAGATGGTGTTTTCAGGACAAATTTGGTTAATGCAATAAATGGTCCCCTCTGGACTCTCGCAAACGAGATCCGCCTTTACTTGGTCGTGTGCTTGATTCTGTTGTTTAAACATTTATTTACCACTGTTTTTAACTTCAAGCTTATCTACATCTCTATTGTGACTCTTTTGCTAGTTGCGCCTGATCTTGTTCCTGCAATTGGTGGTCATATTTTGGGCGGATATAATGGGTTTATATCAAATTCAATTTCATTCTTCCTAGGTGGCTTGGCATATTTGTTTGGATTCCAAAAAATTGGGTTTGCCCCACTTTCTTCCGTATTCTTAGGTTCCCTCTTTCTCTTTACGTTGACTGAATTAAGAATTTTTATCCTCCTTGTAATTCTATCTCTGTTGATGTTGGTCACGAAAATTTCATATTTTTCAAGTCGGCCATTATTTGGTGATTATTCCTACTCCCTTTATCTGTACGGTTGGTTTTGTGCCCAATTAGTACATTTAAGGTGGCCTGGTTTAAGCCCACTTGAAAGTTTGCCTCCAACATTTCTATTTTCATTTACTTTAGCCATCTTGAGTTGGCACATCCTAGAGAAGCCTCTTATTGCGTTTGTGCGCATAAAGATTAGAGAATAGTTTTTATTTCCGGGGACCAAAGGCAGCTTTCCCCAGTCTGTCTCTGATTGCGATTCCAATTCCGGAGTACTCTGGCTGGTATACAACAATTTCTTTCAAGCCAATTTTGTCAGCATTCCGTAAGGCACTGTACAGCCCTCTCGCAAAATCAACATTTGTATTTGGGGAAAAAATACGAATAACGCCTGGGGGTGTTGGAAAACTATCAAAAGCAATTAATCCTTGACCTTCCTTAGGGTCAATGTCAAGAATAATTCTTGCATTAGGGGCATAGTGACTTTCGAAGTTCCCACTAACTCTTGTCAATGATTCGACACTTCTGAGGGTCAAGTTAGAAATAGATGCAATATCTTCGTGACTTATGGAACCTGGTCGCAGTATTTGCGGTGCGCCTGTGGTGCAATCGATGATTGTTGATTCTATTCCAATATTTGATCTACCTCCTTCGAGTATAAGATCAAAGTCACAAAGGTAATTGCTTAGTTCTTCCCTAACATCCGAACTTGATGTTGGAGAAACTTGTCCAAACCGATTTGCACTAGGTGCGGCAATTGCAGAACCTGAAATTCTTTCAAACTCTTGAATCAGTGCAAGTGCGATTGGATCGCTCGGCACACGTAACCCAACTGTCTCTTGTCCACCTGTAATAAAATCTTGAGCAATTTCTGTTCGCTTCAGAATTAAAGTCATAGGTCCTGGCCAAAAAGCTCGTGCGAGATCGATGGCATATTCTGGAATTTCTTTAGCCCACTTCTCTAGCTCACTTATAGAAGAGATATGAACAATAAGCGGGTGGTCTGATGGTCTTCCCTTTACCTCATAGATTCTTTTCACTGCTTCAGGATTTCTGGCATCTGCACCTAGTCCATAAACAGTCTCGGTTGGAAATGCCACCAGGTAGCCGGCCTTTAAAGCTGCGGCGGCTTCACGAATGGCGTCTGCTGTGCAGTTGGAAAAGGATCGAGAGTTGCTCATTAGATTGCTAATTATCCACTAACTTAGGGAAAGATAAAGCCATGAAATCAAACCAACCAACGAGGGTAATGCAGATAATTGCCCGCATGAACGTGGGTGGACCAGCCATATTGGTAGCTGATCTCATGCGAAACCTAGATTCATCCAAGTTTGAAACAAGGCTGGTGACGGGTTACTGCGACGAAAATGAATCTGACTACTTGGATGAGGTCGCAACAGACATTAGCGCTATACGAGTTCCAGGTTTTGGTAGATCAATTTCTATTGGAAAAGACTTGAAAGCATTTTTTCTCTTAATGAGAGAGATCAGACGGTTTCAACCAGATGTAGTTCACACCCATACTGCCAAAGCTGGAGTACTAGGGCGGGTAGCAGCTTTTTTTGCAAGACCGAGTGCTAAACGAATTCATACTTTTCATGGTCACTTACTTCATGGTTATTTTGATTCTAGGAAAGTACAGATACTGATTCTTGTTGAGAAAATACTTGGACTACTTACTTACAAGTTTGTGGCTATCGGCAATGTGGTTAAGGACGACCTAACTAAAGCAGGCATTGCCAAAGTTAATAAATTTGAAGTTATTTACCCAGGATTGCAGAGTCTGAACCTCTATCCAAAGTTAGAAGCAAGAAGGACTCTTGGTCTAGATCCTGAGAAGATTTATCTGGTTTACGTAGGACGCTTAACTCAGATTAAACGTCCTGATCGACTCATCGATTTGGGACGTTTTCTCAAAGCAAATCATCCAACAGCACACATCATCATTGCCGGTGCAGGTGAATTGCTTGAAGAGTTGAAGATGCTCTCTGAAAGTGAATCGCTACCAATCACATTTTTGGGGTGGAGAAACGATATCGACATGATTTTAAGTGCTTCAGATACCGCGTTGCTTTGCAGCGATAATGAAGGAATTCCCTTAACTCTGATTCAGGCTTCCCAGGCGGGTCTGTCTATTGTTAGCACCAATGTGGGGTCAGTAAGTGACATTGTCCCCGATGGGGTTACTGGCCTACTTACTGAAGTCTCTGCGAATGGTGTAATTCAAGGAGTTTCCAAACTTCTTGATGATCCCGATCTAAGGGCTCGGCTGGGAGAATCAGGACAGATGAGAGCAAGGGAGCTTTTCTCCTCCCAAACAATGGTGGAACGTCACGAAGAGTTGTACTCACAATCTCTTTGAACCGCTTTCTTGGTTAAATCACAGAAATTTAGAGATACTTAATCCATGAAACCAACAAAACTTCGCACAATCGCATCCATTATGACCGTATCTGCTGTCGCAGGTGTTGTTGCCCTAGCAATCCCAGCCAACGGCGCTGGTACCACAGATAACCGCTTCATCACCGTCACAGGTGTTGGCACGATTTCTGTTGTCCCTGATGCAGTTCGCTTTAACGCGACAGTCTCAGCACTTGCCTCAAGAAATGCTACTGCACTTTCATCTGCTAGCAAATCAGCAGCTGCTGTCCGTGCAGCGCTTAAGGATGCAGGAATTGCAACAAAAGATATCCGCTCTGCAAACATCTCCGTCTATCCTGAATACAACTGGACACAAGAGGCTGGCACAAAGATCACTGGCTACCGGGCCTCACAATCATTTGATGTTCTAGTCCGCACAGCATCAAAGGCTGGCACCATCATTGAAGCAGTTGTCACAGCAGGTGGTGACAACGTCCAGCTTGGTGGAGTAGTACCAACAACTCTTAATCCAGCAACTGCCACAGAAGATGCACGGGCAGCAGCAGTAGCTAATGCAAAATCAAAAGCAACTTCTTACGCAAAACTTCTTGGCACAAGCATCGGCAAAGTCCTGTCATTGGAAGAGCAATCTTCACCGGTCTACTCATCTCCTTTCCCAATGGCAAAGGCAGAAGCAGACTCTGCAGTGCAGATCGATCTAGGCGAGCAAGATGTGACAGTGACAATTACTGTTCGTTGGGCTCTTAAC
>Ga0209550_10004447_pt1 | contig 13290 bp, 15 predicted proteins | sample LauGreSuBDMM15SN_2_FD_187567 | JGI IMG/M metagenome (GOLD analysis project Ga0209550, IMG submission 187567) | Freshwater lake microbial communities from Lake Michigan, USA - Su13.BD.MM15.SN (SPAdes) (version 5) | ecosystem: Environmental > Aquatic > Freshwater > Lake | place: Lake Michigan... | reverse complement strand
CCCCCCCGTGCACCAAACTCCGTGATACCACCCCGTGCAAAGGACCCCGTAATTCGTGCGTCGAGCCCTATGATAAACACCGGGAAAGTAAATGCAAAGAAGCGCCAAGTATTCAAAGATTCCAAGGATCGTACGTATGTGAAGCAAGACGGCAAGAAAGTATATGTGAAAAAACTGTTCACTCCTCCACGTGCTCCACTCCCTGTAGTACGCGCACACCCCCCTGTGATAAACACTGATAAAGCGATTGTCAAGAAGCGCCAAATATTTAAAGTATCCAAAGGACGTGAGCGTGAGAAGCAAGCGGCAATCCTGAGAGAAAGCCCGCGAAAGACGATGCCGATTGCGATACCCTACGTACCCAAACCCTATGTACTTTCACGAATTAAGCTAGACTGCTCTACTCCTGCTGGTCTTAGCCAAACCATGAGCACATGTTGGTTTAACGCGTCTTTGAACGGGTTCATTCTCGCAGAAGCCACCGCCAAGATGATATTCGATAAAATTAAACTGATGAACTCATCCGAAATAGCCGCTCTGGCTAAAGACTTTCCAACCGACTCGTGCCCGATCACATTGTCGAGGAAATACGTATTTCGTTATTTCTTGAAGATACACAGCGGTACCCCAATAAATGGGATGAAGGGAAATGCTGCGTTGGGGTTGATGGACAAGATGTTCACCCCCAAGGCCTTGACAACGCCACGCGCCAGAGGAGAGCAGGGGGCGCAACCGTCCGAAGCGGCGAAAAGAATCCTTGCCAAAGTATTCACCCCCGGTGAAACGGGAACATTGCACAATTGGGACATAGTGTGTCCGAATGATTTTAGTAAGTATACCATGGTATACAGAGAAGGTTTCTACTATCAGAGAAGACAATGGTTAACCCCTGACACACACCCCCTTGTTATCAAAACGGAAGACGGAAAAACGAAATTCAAATTGTCTCACATCGTTTATATAGTATCATGGCCCAAAGAGGGTCGAATTGGATATCATGCGCTCGTTGGTTATGTGTGTGGGGGTAAAAAGTATTTGTACGATTCGAACGAACGCCGTCATCTGGAAATTGATTGGTCAGACCCTAAAAATAGAGGTCAGATTCTCGCATACTCAGTGGCCACTGAATTTGTATATGTTTCCTATACGTTGTATGTCCGTGGATAATATCTTGTATCGACAAACTGATTTTTCATACAAGCATATACTTTTCATACGAACACATGATGGCCATATGAAAAGCATATCGTCGGGACAAGGTGTTTAATCAACTTAATAAAATCAATGCCACCATAACAATTAACCTAATGGCTTTTCGCGCTGACATTGTCAAAATGGTAGAGGATCTTGTCACCAAGATCGAAGATCATCACTTCAAAGTCAATTATAGTATGAAGCAAGACTTCGTCACGTTTATCAACTCGTTCTTCAAGTTTCACCTGGACCAGTCGGACATTAATTTCACTTTGAACGCCAACCTGTTGTACGCAGACACAGATGGTGTCAAGGTGATCATAGCCACCGATAGCACGATGGCCTTTGCCGTCCCGGGGTGCACGATCCCAATGCGCGACCAAATTGAAGCATTCATCGTCGTGGACGAAGTGGTTGCATATGATTCGTACAAGATGCGCCGTTTCAGACAAGCGACCCGAGACCCATCATCGTCGGTACAGGTACAGAACGCGGCGGCACCAGCACCAGCGCAGATTGCGGCGACACCAGCAGCTCCCCACAATATGTTTACATCCCCCGCACCAGCAACGTCAATTTTTAATTCCCCAGCACCAGCAACGTCAATTTTTAATTCCCCAGCACCAGCAGCTTCTACACCAGCGACTACGACTTTCTCTATACCAGCGACTACGACTTTCTCTACACCAGCGACTACGACTTTCTCTACACCAGCGACTATGACTCCCGCACCTTCTTCTTTTAATTTGTCCACGCCCTCTGCTAAACCCCCAACTTCCGTGACAAGCTTCCCCACGCCCGCTGCTACAACTCCCGCACCTTCTTCTTTTAACTTTTCTACCGCGCCGGCGACGTCTTCTGCGTTTCATCTTTCAACAATCCCAACTGCGAAAACTTTCGGTTCTCCGACAAATCTATTCAGCACCCGTTAATTTATTTGAATCATGAAAACACGTTTTGTCGATACGAAAAATAATCATATTGACAAACCGATCAATTTATTAAAATGATGTGTATGTATTTAAATATGAGTACGCCACTTGAATATTATTTCGAGGATGAATCTCACGTAATTTTCAACAAATATACGATTGATACATTAGGAGTTGTCATGGAAACTTATTTGATTCGATAATGAGATGTCCTGCGACCAAAATGAATTGCCATGTCATGCACGAATGCATCGATGATTTCTTCGGACACATGGTCTAAGCAAATGACATGTGACCTATCGCCTACAGTTGCGATCGACCACTTCCGAATTATTTTATCAGACGGTCTCTTGAATGTAACTATTGGAACTCTATCATTTGAGTAAGGTAAACATTTTGATACGGCTTCTTCGAGACGCGTTTTGAGATAATTAGCCAGGAACAGGCATCTTTCAACATCCTTCCCAAGGTCTACAGTGTCAAAAAAGTGATTCAGGAAAATAGCCGTATGACCGTTGCGGCTTCCAGAGATAGTAACATCCCGTTGGTTAATAACCTCCTCGAAATTATCAATATGGGAAACGTGATCCGTCACACTGACGAAGACACCTCCAGGGAAAGGAACTCCGGGCCATTTGTGGGAACTTACCGAAATAGAATCCATATATTTGTACCCATCATAACCCGGAAACAGTTGCGGCATCACGAACCCGAAGAAAGCAGCGTCTGCGTGGATATACACACCATCCCCCAATATATTACGGATGCTTTTCACATCATCAATACCGCCCAAAAACGTAGAACCGATGTTGGCAAGGATGATGATCGGCCTAGAATAATCTACGGCATGTGTGAGTTCTTCCAGGTCAATGGCACCTGTAGAATCGCTCGGGATAACGACTGTCTCTAGTTGAAGGATCTTGGCCATCTTTTTGATAGAATAATGAATTTGGTCAGAGAAATACAACACGGCGCCTGGGAATTGTTCGCGTGCCATCCACAACCCCTGGAGATTTCCCTCAGACCCTCCGCCGGTCGTATATCCCCAGCATTTTTTCTTGTCAACTTTCCACATATCACACACGCGGTCGATCAAAATACGCTCGTCATCGTGTCTTTCGCGTTCGTAAGTTCCCTTTTCTGTATACGCGTCTCCTGCGTTATTGTAAGATTCTCTCATTGTAGGAATCACTTTGTCATAGTTTCTCCCTAAAGCAACCGGATACCCAATTTGCGAGCGCAGCGCTGTTTTGTGAACAAATGTGTTTACGTGTTTCATCATTTTGTTACATATATACGTATATTTAAGTTATTTCACAGTTTTTTTTCTAATTTTTTTTATCATGTTTATATAATGTCATCTACTCCCACCCGCATTACCACGGGAACTGTAGTAAAGGTTCTCGGCCTCTTTTGAGCAATCCCATAGACCGGAGGCTCGAAAGTTGAGTGAACCCTATTTTCCCGGTTTTTTTATGTTGATGCAGTGCTGTTTTAACGGATTCAACACTCGAAAACGGACTTTTCTTTACAAACGAAGGGCGGATTTTATATGGCTTCGAAGACATACATAATACTAAGAAATTTTGAGAACGGCGTTGAGGGTAAACATACAAAGCATGAGGATCTCGTGATTCTTATCGTAATTCTTTGGAAAATCATACGAAGCTTCGGTTTTCTTCCTAATCACGTCTACAATCGCATCATTACCATCTCGGTCCAGCTCGTAATTAACGTTCAAACGGAGTTTCACCTTTCCTTCGTCCGAAAAAACAATAGTTATGGAAACCTGTGGCGTATTTTTAATGACATTCGCCCCTGCGTACACAACCGCGTCCAAAAGTTCTTCTACAAGTTCCTTTTTGAAGTCCATGGTGGCATTCTTCTCGTGCAGGAGACCGTTCCCATACCTCTCCCAGCCAATTACCATGCGCTGCTCGATGAGATCAAGAGTATCCGCCATTGTGATTATGGCGAACGAGTGTGTATTTATAATTACAAGTGTTGATATAACACATATATTGACATTTATACTAATTTAACTGTCATACGCGTCTGTAATTCAACCACTTCATAATGTCTCACGATTGGTCTGAAATCGTGTCTGACGTGTCCGAGCAGACCGACTATTACTACGGCGACTACACCGAACCCCATACTCTCATCGTCCACGATGTTCAAGAGATCGCTGTCAGGAGTTACATCTACAATAATATTGGCAAAACTGGCACATTTGTCCTCCACTTTGATGATCTGAAGTACTCGTTCCCGACGAGCATGGTCAGTGGATACGGCTGTATTACATTCAGAGGTGCTCTGATCCGGTACGAAGTTACACCGGAAGGCACTGCTCTGCATTCCGAGGGGCGTGAGAAACTTGTAGCATTTGTCCTGGCATCTCTGGATGATCATCTGTGATAATAACTTATGATATAGAGTTTTTACATATCAATGACTCTATCAACATCGGAGATCATACTGCTGACTACAGTAGCCACCCTTGGCATCGCGTTTGTTGTAACATCTAAAATTACACCGGAAGAAGAAACTCCAGTCGTCCCAGCCGCACCACTGCCGCATCCGCATCCAAAAAATACCATAGTAATTGAAGAAGTTTTTGACTAAAATCACAGAGCCATCGTAGCGTATTTCATGAATATAACAATTGCATGTACAAGATCATGGATGCTCTTATCATGGATGTTGTCCACCATATTGGATAGCATGTCACTGCTCACGATATTTCCGATGGCCATAGAGGGGATAGTCTTAGCAACCTTTCGCGGGTGCACAAGTAGCGCGCATTTTTTCTTCTCGATGTATTTTTTGTTTGAGATGATATAATTAAAAACCGGGACAGCCTGTACAAGTTGCTGGGGGACAAACGGAGATGCTGCGAGAATAGCTTGATCCTCAATAACCCTGAATGTTGCGCGTTGAATGCAGACTTTCATTTTTATACTGTAGTAGCAATATAAAAATGACGATATTAAAATCAACCAAAAATTACTACTTATAGCACGAGCATTACCCGGGATCAAACGATAATTTATAAAAAAAACTCAGACCCTGGCAGGGGTTTGTGATCTGTCAGTTTGGGGAATGTAATATTACTAGTGTAGAAACCGGGGACCTCGCTGGCCATACTCGTGAACTTCTCTTTTTTATTAAAGAAGTGATCAAAACTGAAGATGTTGCATTTGGAGCATTTGCCGTTCACGCATACACACTTTTTTTTCATGCTGAATGCCACGAACAGAATGATCATTAGTACCACGAGGGAAATGGGTAATACCAGCTTATTCATATTATTAACTTAATATACTGAAATATTTTTTTTCAAATATGAGTATTTTGAAGGCCATAAAAGAAAACGATATTCACAAATTCGAGAAGCTCCTGGTTACATACGTTCCCTATAGTGGATTTAATATCTTGCACGAAACCGTCATCAGAGAGAGATTGCACATGGCAGAGTTAATTGTAAAGAATTACCCAATCTTGACAGTCGGGCAAGATTTCCCCACAGGGCGCACGCCTCTCATGTACGCGATCATACACGGCGATATGGATTATATAAGCTTGTTTGACGGATGCGAAGAGGCGTATTTAACAACCGACTTCGAAGGAAATACCCCACTCCATCTCGCGGTTTCGCGGCTCGAACTAGAACAAATATCCCATATATACAATCAATACCCTCGTGCATTATATTCCGTAAATATTAGCGGAGAAACCCCTCTACACACAGCATCTCTTCACGGGGTAGACGTAGAAATAGTGAAATTTTTGTACGACAAAGACCCGGGAAACAACATCCCGGACTATTACGGAAATTATCCTATACACGCATACGGGTCTAACGCCGCCGCCGCGCGTTTCTTAGATTATTACCCGGAACATGGCGCTCTTTCTTTTCTCGCAAACGCGGATAAAAGCACGCTTTTAAAGCGAAACCACAAAGGGAATATCCCAATCCACGAACTATCGGTGTTGTTCTGTGTGAAGAGCAGCAAGCTATTTTATGAAATTTGTCATGTGATAGACACATGTCCAGAGGCTCTGCTGGTCAGGAATAATATCGGCGAACTCCCAATTCACATTTCGGCCTTTCACCACGATGTTGATATTACATGCAAGATGATCGAGACATCCCCTACCCTGATTTACGAAACTACGACCGCTGGGAAAAACATTCTGGACATGTTTGGGAAAACATATGTCGCGGATAAATTAGAATTAATATCATGTATACTCCAAACAAAAGTATATCTGAGACGTTCCTTCTGGAACTTTGTCCCCCAACCTTTGCCCGGTGTTGAAAATATTTTGATTTCTCTCAAACCCGGTGTTAGAACCAAGATGTTCCATTACCTCACAAGAAAAGCGAAGAAGAAGATTCAGAATATGTATATGGCAGTTGGAACATATACAAGATCTCGGAATATGCGTTTGGAACAGGAAATCGTCGACAGAATAGTCCTGACCAGTGTCTCTAAATATGTGTGAGGCTGGTGAGGCTGTGTCTGTGTATGTGGTTTGTCGATACGGGGGTTTACACCAGCATTGACAATATACCAGTTAAAGAATATTCCAAGATGCTCATAGCTTTACGCACTTTCCACGCGGACCGCATCTCTTGCCAATTTTAGCACAATCAATCCTACACGCCCCGCCGCCAGAAACCGCAGGGGATTTGTAACTGCACTGTTTTGTGATAGGGTTGTATGTCATCCCCCGCTGGCGACAAACCATCTTTTGCCTCTCGATGTCTGCGAACAGTTTCTGAGTATTTTTCTTCTGACCATATCCATACACGGCAGCTCTATTGGCGTCAGTAAATTTACGAGAAGACGGTGTGAAGAAAGCACGGGGAGGAGACTTCTTCTGAGGAGGCGTTCTGGGAGACAAAGGTGATGAGCGACTCGGAGACTGTCTTTGGGACCCACCTTGCTTCTTCTTTGCTGACTCAGCGCGCCTTGCTGACTCTACACGCCTTGCCGATTCTGCACGTCTTGCCGACTCTGCGCGCTTCATTTCTTCCTGCTTCCTCTTCGCAGACTCTGCGCGCTTCATTTCTTCCTGCTTCCTCTTCGCAGACTCTGCGCGCTTCATTTCTTCCTGCTTCCTCTTCGCAGACTCCGCGCGCTTCATTTCTTCCTGCTTCCTCTTCGCAGACTCTGCGCGCTTCATTTCTTCCTGCTTCCTCTTCGCAGATTCAGCGCGCCTGGCGGATTCGCTCACAGAACTTTGTTTAGGGGCGGAATCACGGGGCGCTGTCGTCGAAGACCTATATGTTTTGGCAAATGAGGCGCGCAGGGTTGGAGACTGGCGGGTTGACTGGGGCCGCGATTGAGGACGGGTTGACTGGGGGCGGGATTGTTGTGCCCCGATTGGGACTCCCCACGCAGCCGCTCTTGCAGCCGGTATCTGGCTTCTCAGGTTTTTTGGCACTTGGTTCCACAAGGTTCGTAATATTTTATAGTCCGGGTTGTACCACGGGAACCCTTTAGATTTCATCACCCCGTTTGTGTAATTTATCAAACGACGCTTACCATCTACCGGCTTTTGAGTCCAGATGTCTCCAAGGGAATCCATGTCTCCTCTGGCAATCTTGTTATATATTCTACGCCCGAGAATCGCTACAAAAGGCGGTGGAAGTTTTAACGCGAACCCAAAATCAATTATTTTCACCGCAAACGTTTTTGTGTCAAGCATTATATTCGCCCGATGGAGGTCGCCGTGAATGTATCCGGTCAGCCACATCGCACATATTGCCCGCTCAATTTCAATGAATAGGGCCACGGGAATGCTTCTACCTTTTACGAATTTATCAAGATCTGTGTTACCAGCGGGGTCCATAACGGTTAGCGACCTATGATTCCTTGGTTTTCCGATGATACACGACATGTAAAACTTTGGGACGTATTTAGAGATACACAGTGGCTTCGTGCCTATTTGTAGACATTGTGCGGTGTACAGACGTTTGTGAACTAAATTTTCGCGCACGTTTTCTTTGTAAAAATCAGAGTCGGACGTGTTTCCAGACTGCTTTGTGATTTTTATAACTACGAGAGCCGGTACATGAGGAAATGCGGTGATAATTTTCCCCCCGCCGTATTGAAAAAGAGCGGCAAGTTCCCAGTAAATTTCATTGGTCATTCTCACGAGATATACAGTTCCGTACGCTCCTGCTCCCAACTTTTTTGCGCCATATTTTTCGGGATAAAATACGTTTTGTCTCGTCGCACGTTGTTTCGCAAGTAAGAGTGCTTCCTGTATTGGAAGATTTTGGAGCTGTTCGATCGACGACCGGATCTTATGAGACTCGGCACTCCCCGGGGGTTCAGGTGATGACGCATACGATGCCATTTAATATAATCATATATATTATTTGAGAGTGCAAAAATTTGAAAAAAATTATTGTGTTATATTAATAAAATTATATGTCTAATATCTCGGCGCCAGATGTGTCTGACGACATTTCGCTGAAACAAATAGGAACAGGCAAATACTCCGACATTTTTGCCGTTTTCAAGGGTGGGGAATCGTTTGCCATGAAGATTTCATACTACACGGAAGAAACGATTGACAAATTCATAAAGAAGAAAAGGTATGGGGATCTCGAAGGCGCCAAGCGCGAGAAAGAACAGGATTCGATATTAGTATCAGAGAAGTTTTCTAAGGTGACGGCTGTGCTCTTGAATAAAAAAATAACGCCACATTTTGTCCGCGTATTCGAAGAACAGGATGTGAAGAATCTCGCGACTAAAATCCCAGGGTTAGAAAAGAGACTTGGAAACCTCTCTGTGCATCAGAGGATGTACAACCATGTAGCGTTCATGGAGTTGTTCGACAATGACCTAACGCACTTGTTAACGCGTAAAGTTATCAATGAAAGTGAAATTAAGATTTTTATTTTTCAGATTATTTATACGATAGCTGCCACGCAACATGCATTGCCTGGGTTTAGACACAACGATTTATCGACCAATAATGTATTAATTCGTAAAAACCGGGAAAAGACAATTACTAGATATGATGTAGATGGTATGGTTTTTTATACACCGACAAAGTATACAGTCGCGGTGACTGATTATGATTTTGTACATATCCCAACAATCAAGATCCTGAATAATAGACGGGTGTTGTCCGGGAATTACAAGGTGAATGATGATAATAACGTGTCTTACGACGCCCATTTGTTTTTAAAATCAGTTTACAAATGTTTTACAAAAGCGTATGAAAAAACTCCGAATACGGAAACACATAGGTTTTTAAACAGCCTCGAAACTTTTGAAAACGACAGACATCCGCACGAAATCCCATCATTAAACCCTCGGGTTATTTTAAAACACAAGTATTTCGATTCGCTCAAAGTAGCGCCACCAGACGCGGTGAGTGAACGATATGGCTTTTAATTTACAATACAAGCAATTTATTTATACTATTTGGTCGATATGTGGAATACCTTCGTATCGACAAAATGATTTTACTTTATTTTATTTACTTTTTGGTTTCTTCGATCATTTTTGCGAGTCTATACAAAACCTTGTTCTGCTTGTCAAGTATGTCGTTTTGCTTGTCGAGAGCCTCAGTGTGCTTGTCAAGAGTCTCAGATATCTTGGCGAAGATATCCGCAACAGTCTGGCCGTCTGACGACACAAACAGACCTCCTAGGGCGTCTACGATGCGCTCTACATCACCACCGTCACCATCCGCATGGATGAATTGTTCATCATCTTCGTCGAAATCAAACTCACTTCCGGACTCGGACTCGGTCTCAATGTCCTCGGTCTTCTCAGGGATAATTTCTATGATGTCTTCAACAATGTGCTCCATCGTGCTTGTTGCTTATGCTTAGAACATATATTATTTGCAGTTTTTTAACGAACTACCAGTCTGAATCATCGAAATCTATCGGAATCCCAGAGTATATCTTCGCGGCCTTGGGAGCTGCCTTTGGTTCTTTTATCGTATAATTGTAAAATACGTCACCCTCTTCTAGCTCACTGTCAATATTTGATACATCAGAAACGTCATCGTCAAAATTAGCCTCAGAAGAAGTGTCATCATCTGGCACCTCGGACCCCACATCGTCGGGAACTTCGGAACCCGCGTCGTCGTTTATTTCAGCATCCTTCATGAGCTCGTGCCATTCTTGATCTTGTTTAAGGTATATGTCGTTTTCCGTCTCAAACTTCCCATCGTCCTCGAGATCTACGACAGACGCCAACTCATCCGTATTTTCATCTTCCCACGGGGCGGGAGGAGCAGGCGCGGTGGGTGTTTTGATGGGAGTGAATTTTGAGAAATCACCGTTCTTTTTAGCCACAGACACTCCCTTTGGGGCCTTTGGGACCTTTGGGGCCTTTGTTTGTTTTTTCTTATTCGAAAGAACGTCGTTGAAGTTACTTTTCGAAACCTCGCTTCCATCCTTGGTCCTGATTTTTAGGAGTGCTTCCATATTACAAGAATTAGTTATTCGTAAGCATCGCAAACATTATATTTGCTAAGTTTTTAACGCAATTAGAAAACCATATTGCCACACACACGACCGTCGTTGTCAAATGCGCAAATCAGGTTGTCTAGAGTTTCGCCTTCGTGATACGCGATAAATACTGAAAACCCAAGCTTATTTGCATACTCGACATCTAAACGCTCAACACAGACACAGCGAATAGTTACGATTTTTACACCGAACTCGTTAAGGATGTCCAAAACTGGCGCGGACAGATCATCATTCTCGAACACGTTTACTGCCTTGCAACCAGATGAAAGGTGTGCGCTATGAATAGAAAGAGGGGTATTTATATACACAGGAGAACACACACACTCAATCGGTTTCAACAATTTCCTCGCACGATGCCCTGAGGAAAATACCGCGACCGATGGCTTTGCAATGGGAAAGGACACCGAGGTCATTTTATCACTACAAAATGAGTATATTTTTATATAATTTTACGATTGACGATATGTGTATAGTATTATATATCGTGAAACACGTAGATATAGAAGAATTACTTTTGTAAAAGTATACGATGACTGACATCTTTTACAAGTGCTCATGTGGTTACACCACGAAGAACACGGAGTATGCGAATTTCCATTCCTTTCGCCGTGAATGCAAGGCCGTAGAATACCCCTCCGCATTCGGTGGAACTGGCGGATTCATCGCAATGATCAAACACCACAAGACATCCAAGTTCATCAAGTGGTATGCCTCCGAGCAGTCGCTACTCGAAACATACACTGACGTGAAGTATCGTTATTCCTTCGACTGCGATCGCGAGTTTATCAGGATGGTAACAAACGCGGTTCACGACGGTATCATTGCAACATACGACGTAAACGGCCCGATCGTCAGGAACGATTCCGCAGAAAGACTGTTCGAAAAATACAGCTAATTATATTGTAATGCTATATTAAAATGATGGAAAACGATAATGTAAAAGTTGCAAAATCAAAAGTAGCAGGTTGGGGCGTATTTGCAAAGAAGAAATTCGCACCAGGAGAACTCATAGACGTTTCGATTTGCCTGGTGAAACCTAATGATGAATGGTCGACAGCGACAGAAGATTACATCTTTTCTCGCGGGAACTATTCGGCATTCGCCCTCGGAAACGGGGGTATTTTTAACCACTCGAACTCCCCAAACGCACGCCACGAGCTAACAGCTAGACTAAAGGAACTGCATGTATTCGCAGTCAAACACATCGCACCTGGGGAGGAAATTTTCATCTCGTACGGACCAAATTATTTCAAGACAAGGCAAAATTTAAAGCAGAAATAAGTAGTAAAAAATTGTTTTGTAAATATAAATGGAAAATTCATTTCCAGCAGAACCTGATATAAACCTTGGAAATTTAAATGGAGACACAAATTCAGGAGGGCTTGCGAGATGGGTCGTATACGCGATCATAGCAGTCGTAGCGGTCATAGTCATAGCAGCAGCGGTATGGTACACAAGGAAAAAGATCCAGGAATCGAGGGAAGACGGAAGCATCATAAAGGACGTCGGAGAAGCAATCACGGGTGACGTGGATAAGAAGACGGCGGATGACCTGTTGGAAGTCGCTATCCGTGCGCAAACGGAATCCGCACAATTATCCGCCGACATGGAAACTGCCAAACAATTGTTTGCGTTGGGACAGGTCTCGCAGGCGGATGTGGACAAAGCAGTCGCTGCGGCGGAGGCATCCAAAACAACCGCGATACAAAAGAACGCGGAAGCCGCGAAGGCCCTCGAAGCGTTTCGCAAGAAAGAACTCTCGGCCGCAAACGCCACGGTATTGGAAGCGACAAAAAAGGCCACTGGTCTGTCGCAAGAATACGAAAAGGTTTCGGATGGTATCACGGAGCAAAAGATGCAAGAGGCAAATGCTCTTCTTCTAGAACTTGTGAAAAAACGCCAACAGGCGGAATCGGATTACAGCACCGCATTGGACACCAAGAACAAAGCAGAGGCTGCCTTCTTGGAGAGCAAGAAATCAAAAGCAGAAAACAAGCGCGGGGTCATCGCTGACATGAACAAAAAGATAGCTGATCTGAAAGAAAAAATAAGACTCGCAAAAATAAAGAAACCTATTCCAGCACCTGCGCCAAAACCACCCCCGAGACCTCCAGCACCTGCGCCAAAACCACCCCCGAGACCTCCCACTGCGCTGGAAAAAAAGTATCCTTACTGGGGGTGGGATCAACACGCGGGGCTTCGTTGCAAGAAAAATGACAACACCGGATGCACAACCGCATACGACAAAAACGGCCAACTAATAGACATCGAACCCGCGCCCGCGCCCGCGCCCGCGCCCGCACCATCGCCGTCAAACAAAGTCATAAGCACTCTGGACCTCAGGAGTCTCATGAAAGGGGGAGGTTCGTGGAATATCAAGAAATACAAAATGTTGAAGAGCAACCTCACCCAATTCAACGGCGAAGACGTCATAAGATGCTGGTATGGAAAAAATTCTGGGACGAGTCGGGACCCTGGCGTTGGCGGTTTCAGTTTCGAAGCAATTCCAAACGGTATGAATCGCGACGCAATTGTATTTTCTTGGGAAGTTTATTATCCGCGGGGATTCCAGTTTGCAAGAGGAGGCAAATTCGGAGGTGTTGGAATAGGATACGGCGCGGCGAGCGGTGGAAATTTCTCAACGACAGGGGC
>Ga0209550_10004446_pt1 | contig 13290 bp, 11 predicted proteins | sample LauGreSuBDMM15SN_2_FD_187567 | JGI IMG/M metagenome (GOLD analysis project Ga0209550, IMG submission 187567) | Freshwater lake microbial communities from Lake Michigan, USA - Su13.BD.MM15.SN (SPAdes) (version 5) | ecosystem: Environmental > Aquatic > Freshwater > Lake | place: Lake Michigan... | reverse complement strand
AAAGATCAAAAACTCTTTTTCTAATTTGATTATTTAATTGCTCCAATGGTTCTTTTCGGAAGGCAATAATTGGTATATTTTTTTCAACTTTTATGCAGATTTCCCGGTTAAAAAATGATTTCAAATCAGGAATGAATCGCAGTCTGATAGAATTTATTTCGGCAACTTTAATAATTTCCTGAATATGAATATTTTGATAAGGCAAAACAAGTGAAAAAACATCCATAATATTATTCTTAAGAGCATATTGAATGGCTTCTTGAACGTTACCCAATTTAAATGATTGCGGGTCATCTTGTTCATCAGAAAATCTTCCTATGAATTCATAACCAGAATCCGGTCTTATAAGGATGTTAATGATTTCATTTGTCATAATGCCGGCTCCAATCAAAATAACTTTTCGACGATCACTTTTCAAGAAAACATATTTTTTTCGCAACAGGAGAAAAGTATAACGCAGAAAAAGAACTGCTAAAAAAAAACAAACTATAAAAATGATAAAAAATCCATAAGAATATGATAACTTTTTTATGGAAAAAAATATCAATGCTGCAATTAAAGTATAATTTGAAACTACCCTGATTGTTTTTCGTGAGATTGGTTCGAAAAAAAAGTCTACGTCATAAAACCTCATTGAGTAAACTAAGAATACCCAAGAAATGTTGAATTGGAAAATAAGTGAATAAAAATCATTTCCGTTTTTCTGCCACCACAAAAAAGATGTAAAATAGCCAACAACAATAAAAATCATATTAAGGAGAAGTAAATCCAAAAATATCAAGCTGAGGTTAATTATTTTATTGTGACGGAGAAGCATAATGATTAAGGAGAGGAAAATTTGATTGTTTAACGAAAAACGGTTGATATTATTTACACAAAAGATAAAATTTTGTGTAATAAATATAGGACAAATAACAAAATTCTTAGCTAACTAATTGAATATCAGTAATAAATTTATTGATAATAGCTGATCTAGAAAGAAAGGTTTCTGCATAATTCAATGCATTTAATTTTATAATGCCAATTTCATCCATCCGAGTTGTCGATTTACAAGCCACAACATCCTCGATGGCAAGATACGTTGATTTAAAATCTTCAGGTTTAACAACGACACCAAGGTTATTTTCTACAATTAAAGTATATAAAGAGGTATTCTTTTCCGCAGTAACCAACGCTAAAGCACCAGAACCTAAAATTGAAAGTAGTTTGCTAGGCATCACCAAATCAGACGCAAAGCTTCGTTGTATGACAAGGTTTATTGTAGATAAATCAATCAATTGTTTATAAATATCCCAAGGTTGCAAGGGGATAAAGAATACATTTTTCAATTGCCTAATGAGAGAAAGGGCTTTTAATTTGTTTGTATAAGGCCCTTCACCTGAAAATAAAAAAACAACATCCGGCAGTTGCTTGTAGGCTATATCAGCAACATCAAACAACATTTCGAGTCCCTGCTTCTCCCCTACAGAACCTGAATAAAAAATAATTTTTTTATCCGATGGAATTCCCAAATCCTGCAACGCAGCATGATTTTTCTCAAACATGCCTGCAACCTGTGTTTCTGTCCAATTTGAAAATGAAATTATTTTATGATTTGGAATTCCTTTAGAAATTATTTTCTTCTTCATTCCAGCCGTGATGGTACTAATAACATCCGATTTGTTGAAAATGAAATTTTCTGCAGTAGCTAACGCCCACAACAACTGTTTGTTCTTTATGATTCCCAATTCTCTTGCTGCATCAACTTGAAGGTCTTGAATATGGTAAATAACCTTGGCTTGCGGATAAAACAGGCGATACCATATTCCTACAAAACCACTCAAGAAAGAGGGTGCCACTGCAATAAAATAATCAACCTTCTTTTTCTTTAGCATCAAACTTGTCACAGCTAAAAATGATGTGATAAAAAAAGAAAAATCCTGAAAAATTCGGTTGGTGCCAGAAGGCTTTTTAGGCACATATATTGGACATCTATAAACAGACACGTCATTTATCATCTCTGATGAAAACCATCGATTTTTATACCCTTTTTGCACTTCCCATTGAGGGTAGTATGGATACCCTGTAACAACCTGAACAGAATGACCCAATGAAGAGAGATAATCGGCCATCTCACCATTGTACTTTCCAATTCCAGTCAACTCAGGACTAAAATTGTAAGACAAAAGTAAAAAATTGAATTGTTTAATACTCAAGGATGGATTTTAAATTGAGATAGAATGAACTTGAATTATGTTGTACTATTGTTTAGTTCTTTTAACCGCTTTGATATAAGGTTAAAGTAAGATGCTTTTAACATGGCAAAAGATAATCCACGCCGGCCATCAAGAAATCCTCCTAGAAAAATAAATGAACCGATAAAAAAAATGAATCCTGCAAAAGGTGTTTGAAGCAACCTGTATTTTACTTTTTGTTTCATTGTCCATTGTTGAACTGCAGTTAAATCCGCTTTCGCTTTTTGCAGTCTTCGAGCCTCCCACAAGGCATATTCTGCGTGTTTTGACACATAATGCTCCATGCCACGAAGGTCTCGATGATCAATATGAGCGTTGATTTTCCCTACTTTTCCTTGTATGATTGGATGTTCATGGATTTCCATGTCTAGCTTGCTCCAATTCAACTCGTCAATTTCTTCGTATAAACCATGGCCTACTTTGAACAACGCTAATTTATGCAGGGGATACCCTCCCCTCATTTTTTTACCTTGAAAATAATTCGTGTAATTTAACCAATAACCATCAAATTTTTCGTCAGACAAACATTGTTGAATTTCATTCTTAAATTCAGTTGTTAAAACTTCATCTGCATCTAAAAACAAAACCCATTGAGTAGTTGGTTGATAATTTTTCAAAAACCAATTGCGTTTTTTAGGATATTTACCATCCCAGCTAAATTGCAACACCTCAGCACCCCAATCGTTTGCTATTTTACAAGTATCATCTTGGCTATCTGAATCTAAAACAACAATTTTTCTTGCAAAATCTTTTCCGATGGCTGCTAAACAAATAGGCAACGTCATTTCTTCGTTTTTCACAGGAATTACAACTGTTAAATTATCACAATTCAATATCAAAAAGATTTAAACGTAAGATGGATGTATTTCAATTAATCAATAGTGTTTATGTTAAAATAGCATCAACATTGCGTTTCAAATGAGTTGGATTAAACATGGATACTAAGATGATACTTTGTGGAAAATCTGTATGCAAATTTGCTATATTTTCTTCAGGCTTAGATGAATTATATTGTCCTTTAATAGAGGAAAAGAATATATTAGATACAGCGCTTCTTTCTTCTTGTATCCAAGAATAGTCTGGATTATTGGGGGAATTATCAAACTGAAGAATATCAAATATATCTATGTAATTTTTATGTAAACTCCATTGGCTTCTCATAAAGGATAATCCCAATGCCCTGATTTTTCCGGCTTTTTTTAATAATTGTGCAGCATACATTAATTCATCCAAATTTTCTATTTCTTCTAATGGCTCATGAATGAAAAAATAATCTAAATAATCCGTTTTTAACTCCCTCAAACTTTGGTGGAGGCTGTCAAGCATGTTCTCTGGATTAATAGAAATTCTGTTTAGAAATAAATTAGCATGTGAGGAACCACTTTTTTTATTTTCAAAATTATTATCATCTTTATCCATGTATAAAATACCTTTGAATGTTCTTAACAATGGTTTAATGGGACGAATAAAAGTTGCCCTCCAATTTGGAATGATGCCAAATTTACTTGTGATAATTAAGTTTTTTCGATTAGGTTTCAATAATTTTCCGGCAAATTTTTCTGCTTCTCCGTAGCCATAAGACCTTGCAAGATCAAAGTGATTGATTCCATAATTCAATGCCAGTTCAATGGCATTTTTAGATGTTTCTGCATCCACCGAACCCAATATTGGTGCGCAACCAAATCCCAATACAGAAGATGAAATACCAGGGATCAATTCTACGTATTTCATGATTTAAATTGGGAGGTTAAATGATGAGCGAGCCTCACTGCGAATGTTCCCAGAAAAAAAGTTGGATTCGCTTGGCCTGAAACAGGGAATACAGAGCTGCTGCAAACGAATAAGTTATTCAATCCAAAAACTTGAAGGTTTTCATCAACGACACCATTTTTTTTAGTAGATGCAATGCGTGTTGTGCCTGATTGATGAATGCCATCCTTAGACATTTTCAGTATCTCATTTTTCAGTTCATTTTTAGGATAATAGTACGTCAATTTACCACATCCTATTTCTTGTATCCATTGATCTAATAACTCATGGGTCTTAATGACCGAATCAATGTCCTCATCAGATATTTTATAAAAAATTTTTAAAGTTTCATCATCATCAAGCTCCATCCTATTCTCTACCAAGGGTTGTTGTTCAGCGTGAAAATGCAAGCTATATGTATTTTTTTTATTGAATAAAAAAACACCAGGTAGTTTTCTTCTAAACAGATATCGCCTGATAAATATTGAAATTGTAATTGAAAAAGATGATGGAAAATCTTTTAAAACATTCACAATATGTTTACAAATTTTTTTACCTCCTCCTTTTGTAATTGAATCAGAAATTGCAGGTGGCGCCAATCGTTTTCCGAGAAAGGGCACCATCATGATTAAATACATGAGTGACATTACACCATTCTTATGACTTGGATTTGCATATACTGGGTTGTCAAGCCAAATAGCTGCATTGAGTAAGTTGTTTTCAACAATGGTATCGGTTTGCATTTGAAACCTTCTTCTCAAATAAACACCATTTGTATCCCGCAAGAAACCATAATTTGTTTTGTGGGAATTTCCATAAAATTGTACGGCTGCAATTTTACCAGACACATGAGATTGATAATATTTCCCAAGTGAGTTGTCAATATACTCATTGCCTTCAAAAAGATGCTTGTTTTTCAACAAAAGACGGGTTGATTCTTGAGCCCCTGCCGCGATTACAAATGATTTGGCATAAATATTTCTTGTATGTGAATCTTGTACACTTCTAATTTGTAAATATTTAACCTCTGCTCCTTCTTGGGAAACGATAAAATTCCTTGCTTCCCACCCTTCCCAAAGGGTGATATTTTTCGTTTCACTTATTTCTTTTCCATACCGCAAACCAAATCGGGTTGGCATGCTCCACTTTTCAATTTTCTTATCCGTAAAAGGCCCATCTTTGAATCCTTCCGCAATGGAAGATATCGCATGGGGATTGTTATCAGCTAGCATAAAATCTGCATTGCCGCATTCAAAATAATCAGCGGCAGATGAAACAAAGCATTTCAATTTATCAAAAAGGGTCTTGTTCCAAGTACATCCTTCTTTCAAAATTGGCCTACTTAAAAAATCAACTTCGTCATACATCACACAACGTCCACCCCAAGTTGCAGATGTACCGCCAAGTCCTTTGTTGGTGCAATAATAAGGACCATAGTGGTTTGTTGGATTGTTGATGATGATGCTTTCGTCTAAAGAATTTTTAATCGGGTGATGCTTGTAACCAAAGTCCAACAATAAAATGTGCTTATCCGGATTTAATTTTGCATATTCCATCGCCAGTATCATTCCAGCCGGACCGGCGCCAATGATACAAAGTTCAAATTCAAATTCTTCAGCAACTCCCATTAATTTTCGAGGTTATTTAGGGATATGTTGTTGCGTTTTTTTATGGGCTGTGCTGGATTTCCTGAGTAAACGGTCCATGCTTCTAGGTTTTTTGAGGAGACAGCACCTGCGCCCAATACGCTGCCCTCTTTACAACAAACACCCGGCAGAACGATTGCTCTTGAGCCAATCCATACGTATGGTTCAATCAAGATTTTCTTCATGACATAATCGAAATTTATGCTGTTATAATCGTGTGTGGCACCACAGATGAAAGCATTTTGAGATATGATTGAATGATGCCCGATGAATAGTCTGCCTGGATTATAAATTTCAACAAAGGGGCCAATGGTAACTACGTTTTCTGTTTCTAACAGCCAAGGTGCCCAGATTTTACAGGTCGGATAGATGAAGTTTGAAACACCAATTTTTGCTCCAAATAAACGCAAGATAAAAACCCTCCAATGATGCAATGTGTTTGGAGTCCAACTACAAAGTAGCATCCATGTTAGACTCCAAATAATTCGCTTTATCTTCAACTCATTTGAAAAAACAGGTTTGCAATAAGGGTCTATGCTATTTAAATCGTGTCCGCTTAAATTCATTAATTAAAAGTATTGATACATTTTTTCAAGAATGAAAATTGAAGTGATTAATCCTGTTTAATCGGCTGTCTTTTCAAAAACCTGAATAATTTTGTTAGAGACTTGTTCCAATGTAAACTTTTCTTGAAAAACATCAAAGGCTTTGTTTCCCATTTTGTTTTTTTGACTTTCAGACAGCTTTAGCCAGGTTAACATCATTTTCAAAATATCAGTTTGAGTATCGTTACAAACCAGACCCGCTAAGCCTTCTTCAATTTCCTTCCAGATATTAACTTGGTTGCTTATCAACACTGGTTTTTTGCAGGCCATAAATTCTACGACAGATATACCAAAATTTTCTTGATGGCTTGGAAGAATAAATGCTTCTGCACCATAAATACCACCCCATTTTACCGCACCTTTTATCATACCAGTAAAAACAACAAATGGTTTTAATTTTTCATGAGTAGATACAAAATCAAGAAGACTTTTTCCGAATGTTGAATTCAAGCCAGGACCAGCAATAACCAACATTGGTAAGTTTGTGACGATGGTATCATCTTCCACTAAAATTTTATAAACTGATAAAAGTAAGTCCAACCCTTTTTTCGGATGAATTCTACTCAATGACAATAGATATTTTTTTCCTTTTACAGAAGGTACATGAAAATTAAAGGAATCGACAAAAAATTGATTGCATGCAGGAGGCATGGGGATGCCATAACCAACATTGAATTCGCGCTTTGGTTTGTATGGAATAAATGTATTTCTTGCTAGTTCCATTTCCACTTTGCAGGTGAACAACAAACCATCTGCAGCACTGATTACTTTATGTTCAATCAATTTCCAATAAAGCCAATTTCTTATTGCCTTCAAACGCCTTTCCTTATTTCTTTGAAACCATGGATCTAGCATGCCATGTGGCATGATATAAACAGCAGGGAGATTTGGAGTATTTTTTTTTCGCAATGCATTCATTGCTTTTGTAACAGCAAAGGAATTGTATACCCACAAACCATGTATGATCACAAAATCGTAGTTGACCAAATTATCTATCAGCCAGGTAAAAAGTCTTTTATTGTATTGCCATGGGCCATAACTATCTCCAAGAGGAATGATGTTTATTTTTTCTACATCATCAGCAAAAATGCCATTTTCATTCAAACAAACAACGTCTGGCTTGGAGTAGTTTTCTGTAAAAAATGGGAATAGATACCTTATTGCTTGCGATGGACCGCCTATTTCAGGATTCATGCTGCTAATTACGCTGAGTTGCTTAATCATGATTTAATTGATTGAAATTAAACAACGAAGGGGGTTTGCCGTGAAAAATATAAAGCCGATTCGGATATTTTCTTGATGGGAAGAGCTGGGTTTCCAACGTATAAAAAATAAGAATCTTCAAAGGATTTATTTAAGAGAGATTTGGCTCCCAATACTGAATAACTCGGCAATGAAGCGCCTCCCAAAATGATGACGCCAGACCCAACAAAACAATATTCGCCAATGACTATTTTTTTACTTTCTTGCCGATTGGTATAAATGTTTATGGAATGGGTTAGCAGCTGAGATTGATACCCTGCAATGGTAGAAAATGCACCAATTTCAATAGGACTTGTGCAATCAATATGATGCTTTTTTGTGATAGCAGCACCTATACCCATGAGTAATTGTGACTTTCGGTTAAGTTCATGCGAAAAATGTGGTGATTGTTTTTTGGAAGAAAAACCAGTTATCCAATTGCTTCTGCTGATGGTCGCTTCCTTTTTCATGTTGATTTCATCAAGATGGATGGCTACATTAAAATGATCTATGTGTGCCCTTTCTTCCATCGCCAAATGATCTGGAAAAATCCAGGAGAAACCGATGTATGCCTTGGGATGTAGGTTATATCCAAAAAAAGAATTGAGTAAGATTCTCTTGACCTTCCATGGCATCAGCACAACGATGAATTTAAAAACTAGTTTCATATCAGCAACGATTCATTAATAAAAGATACTCATCAATCATATTAAAGTTTCTATACTTGTTTGCATTCTCTAAAGCAAACCTTCGTAAACACTCGCTTGTTTCTTTGTCCCTTAGCTTTAGAAATGCATCGGCAAATTCTTTTGGATTTGAAGGAACACAATAAATTGCACCTTCATTTCCCACATCGGGCAAGGGCTGAACATTGCTTGAAATAACCAATGCTCCACAAGCTTGGGCTTCAATTATTGGCCAACCAAATCCTTCCGACCAAGATGGAAATATAAAAGCGCTACATGCAGAATAAAGAGCCAAGAGCAAATTATGATTTGGCTTTGGTATTGAGATAACTCGATTTTTTAATCCATGATGGTTTATTAAATCTAACAAATTTTCATCTAGTCCTGCACCTGCAAAAACTACATTACCAGCATATTCGCCTCCCAACTCAACAATCAATTTTATCAGCAATTCTCGATTTTTTCTTGGCAACGAAGACCCGACGTGCAGCAAAAATTCAGTTTTCAAATCTGCCTCTACATGTAAAAATAACTCATCAATTTGCTGCTGATTAACTGGATTGAAATCGTTGTTAAATCCATTTGGAATCATCTTCCAATTGCGGGCCTTGGCTTTTTTTAAGGTTGATAAATCTATCAAATCATCAAAAGTTTTATTCGACACTGCTGCAATATGATGTGCTTTAAGCAAGTTTCCTAAAATCCACTTTTGCAAGAGCTTGCCAAATGTTGAAGACTCACACATTGTTTCACTAAAACCTAATGCACCCTTAATTGCCAGGACATCGTGACATGTTATTATAGCCTTGTTTTTTGGCAAATACATTAGGTATGGAGCATTGGAATGATCAGCAATATGAAAAAAAACATTTTCATGATTTTTCACCTTTGTATTCAAATACAACAAATAAAAAGGCATTAATATGTATTTATCGAGATACCCCAACCATTTTCCTATGCCATTGTTTGATTTAGTAAGTTTTCCAAAAAAAACTGGTGCACTTATTTTGGATGCATCATTGCCAGATTGATGATATTCTTTCAAAAGATAAAGAGAAAAGCGATTCATGCTTTCAATTTTATCTTTTTGGTAATTTCCAATGATAATTATCTGCTTATGTTCCAAGATATTTTAATGTTGTTTTTTCAATGATGCAAATAAAATACCAGTAAAAAATACAGAAAAACCGAGTGCTGTAGGTTGTGCCCATTGTGCCTGAGAAAAAGTAATCAATACGTTGCTGAATAATATCCATGAAAAGGAGTTCCCAAACTTTATTTCCCTAAAAGAACGCACCCCTAAAGAAAAACTTATCAAGACACGGAGCAAAATAAATAAAATTCCAAACAATGGTCCAATTTCCCCAATTATACGTCCCCATTCACCTTCAGAAATCAAAAAATCACTAGATCCGGTTAAAATTTTTGCCCCAGCATTCGTTCCCATGCCAATGCCCATTCCCAAAATTGGCCTTTGATCAGCAGTAGCGATTGCCTCATACAATCCACCTAAAAATCTGTTACCGATTACGCCGCTGATTAATCCACCTTCATTTTCGTTGGCATCACTAAATCTTGAAAAGAAGACTTCCAATCCCGTTGAAACCAATGATGCATTTGAAACGAAAATAAATGTTACAATCATTAGAACAGAAATGAACAGCATTCTCCAAAACAACTTTCGATTTGAATAAACTGTTGAGAGAAAAAAAACATAGGATAAAAGTATGGAGAACAACAGTGATCTGCTGATAGAAAATGGGATACTCAATAACACAGCCACCAATCCAAAATAAATTGTTAAACTTGACAATCCAACAGGATTTAACAATGCATAAAATACAAAACAAGAAGCAAAGCCATAAAAAAGGGACACTCCCAAAATGAAAGAGAATGTACCAGGTGGCCTAAAATACCCTAATGCCCCGGAAAATCCACCACCATCTGTGTTTCCAGCCAACCCTTTGTTTATCAAAGCAGTTTGTGGAGAATAAAACTGAATCACAATTAAAATTGTCATAGGGATAGAAATCAAAATCATCCATCTCACTATTTTCAAAACATCATTCGAATCAAACAAAGATCCAATGATAAAAACCAAAGGAAGGTGGATTACAATAATTCTCACACCATATAGTGCCACAATCCAATTTCCATGTCCCACTAAAATTGCCGTAAAGAATGACACTAATGCAATTCCGAAAAAAGCGATGAGATAACCATTGAATATCAATAAATGGTTTCGCCATGCTTGATATAAAATAAATAAAGCAATCGGATCTCTAACAATCAACAACAAATCAGACAGACCTGGAAGAACCCATCTTCTTAAAGCACCCTCAAATATCAAAAGAAAAAAATATAGATATATACCATTCTTAATGATATCTAAATTCCTGTAAAAGTGCTTGTTATAGTTTGTAGCTAACATGATAATGCTGAATAATATTTAACTTTTTATCTGTTGAACAATAGAATTAACAATCGTTTTTCGATAGTTTTCCCAAGTATATTGCATGGCGTGTTGTTTCGCTCGTTCTCCCATTTGGGGTATCTGAGACCTATTTTCAACAAACCAATTTATTTTTTCCGCGATGACATCTGGCCTTCTTATAGGAACAAGAAATCCAGTTTCACCTTCAATAATAAGGTCTGCCCCACCTGTATTGGGGGTGATGATCACCGGTAATCCCTGACTCATAGCTTCTTGCATCACCAATGCACGTCCTTCTACAATAGATGGCAAACAAAAAACATCGCATGACTTCATCAGAGTTAATACTTCATGATGAGGTCTTCCCGGCTCGTAAATAAAATCAACATGTTGGCTTTTATAAAAGCTCAACGTTGTTTGTAAGGAACCCATAACAACCAATTCCACACTACCTTTAGGCAATAATTTTATTGCTTCAAATAAATCTGCCAATCCTTTTCGCTGGCCCATTGAACCTACAAACAAAACCCTGAGTGGATTATTTTGAGAAGTTTTGGAGTTATTTGTTTCTACACTTTCATTGAGATAAGCTGGTGAACCAAAAGGTGAAATAATAATTTGCTTATTGGCTGCCCAACTGGGAAGTGACTCTTGAACAAAACTGCTTGGGATAACAACCATATCTGCCATTTCCAACTCTTTGCATTTTCTTTCTAACTTTTGTGCTGAATCTTTAATACCGCCACGTAATGTAACGGCCCAATCAGGAAGACGTTCAGCTTCAAAAGCTAAAAACGACCGAAGCGTTTCCCAATATGCTATTGGTAAATCATAAATGCATAAAATATTTTCTTTTTTTGCTTTTGAAAATGATGCAAATGCAGCATCTTCATAAGCATATACAGCTTTTATGTTTTTTTTTGCAGATACATCTTTAGATGCTTTTCGATCAATATGTCGATAGACAGCATCTATTGAAAAAAAACCAACCTCATGTTGATTTAAAAAGTTTATTCCAAACTTAGACAAGAATAACCTGCCAAACTCTTTAAAGAAATGCATTGATGTAAATTCTTTTAAGTCTGGATGGAACTCTCTTCTTTTAATTTCTCCAAGTAATTTTATTTTACTCAATTCTTCAAGAAAAGTATCGGGATATACTGCAATTGATGTATGAAATTTACTCAATAATTTTTGCTTGTTCAATTCTATCAAGATTGAACGCACAAATTGATTTCCTGTAGGGTGCGACAAAATAATCACAGAGCAGTATTAGAATGTTGAATCCTAAATAAAAAAGATTTTAAGAAGGATTTAGCATATCCCTCTAATTTTAACATGAATGATATCAAAAAACCACCATTGTTTTGATACAACCAAGCATACAATTTTACAACAGTAGAAGAAGAAAGTAACAAAATTTCGTCTTTTATTTCTTGCTTTTCAGTAGCTGAATAAATCCCCCAACCCAAACAATCCGCGTTTCGCCGTGCGTAATTTACTTTCATTTTTTCAACTGATGCTAAACTCCAATTTCGCAATTTAAAGGCAGGCTCCAATACCTCCTCTATTACCATCCGTATACCCCTTATTTCATCTAATTTCCTTTTTCGGCGCAGTCCATTCTCATCATTCCAAACACGATAATTGGCGAGGATTTCTGGAATATATACATTTCCATAACCTGCTGCAGAAATTGCCGAGACCATGTAATAATCTTCAGCAAAATTAACCGTGGTTTTCACATAATTAACCGTTCGCAAAGCGGATACATTAAACATCAAGATGTTTGCGGACACCTTAAAACCTTTTACCGCTGATTTTAAGGCGTCAAAATCAGGCTGTAAACCGGCTGTCCTACCTAGTATCCTCTTTTTTAATTCCTTGCCCAATAAATCAATTTCTTGAACTGCAGTATGCACATACCCAATATTTGAATGCAGCACAAATTGTTTTAAAGCCAATTCTGCATATCTCGGTAGTAATTGATCATCAGAATCAAGCCTAATTGCATATTCTGTGGACACCATCCTTAAACATCCATCTACATTTTTTGATATGCCCACATTCGCGGGCTGATGAAAAACCCTTAAACAGGGTATTACTCTTTGAAGTTTGTCTAATAACTCTTTTGTATCATCGGTACTACAATCATTAAAAACAATGATTTCATGTGGTGGCCATGTTTGGTTTAATGCACTTGAAATTGCTTGTTCTAGAAACAACGATTGGTTGTAGGTTGGGATGCAAACGGAATATCTTGGAAAATCTATCAAGTGATTATTGAATCATAAAAGATTTTATAAAAGCCTCGGTTACCATTGGAAGTTTATGTACTTGAAGATTATTCTTGTTAAACATCAAACATTTTTCAATTACATCATTTTCAAACTTAAAAATACCTTCTGGAATTAAATCGAATTTAATTGATCGCGGTTGCCAATTGTGTGACAAACAAATAACCGGCAATCCATTTGCTAGCATGGCCGCAACGCTGCCACTTTTTTCAATCATAGGCAATGCTGTTGTGGAAACCCCGATTGCTGAATGCTCTAAAAGATTTAGAACATTGTCTGAAGACTGCTCGCCTAACACTTTAATCTTTACTCCTTCAATTTTACAAGTTAATTTCCAATCGGATAGCAGCGGACCATTCCTGCCAATAAAAAATAGTGTTATGTTTTTTCCTGTTTT
>Ga0209550_10004444_pt1 | contig 13293 bp, 6 predicted proteins | sample LauGreSuBDMM15SN_2_FD_187567 | JGI IMG/M metagenome (GOLD analysis project Ga0209550, IMG submission 187567) | Freshwater lake microbial communities from Lake Michigan, USA - Su13.BD.MM15.SN (SPAdes) (version 5) | ecosystem: Environmental > Aquatic > Freshwater > Lake | place: Lake Michigan, USA... | reverse complement strand
AGCTCGACCCAGTCCTGAGGCACGCCATGGGCATCTAGCTCGTTGATGACTACTGCGCCGGCGATGCAGGGCATAGGCCCTGACGGAGGCGGAGGCCACTTTGGTGGTGGAGACCACGGGGCTGGAGGTGGTGGAACTGTGGGGGCAGATTGTCGCCTGCCGTAATTGAACGATTGAACCAAAATCAAAAGAAAGACTGAAGCACAAATGGCACCGCCACAGGCCCTTTTGACGGTGTTGCGGATTGTCGATGGTGATTCCCAGATCTCGGGGCAGCACGCACATGCGAGCCCTGCACCATACTCTCGCGATGGGAGCGTGCGTAATCGCGATGGGAGCGTGCGTAAGTCGCCCTCCTGAATCTCAAGGGACTCGGGCTCGCCGTGCTTTCGCCACTCCATTCGTGGCGCACAATCCGCCACCGGGACTCACCGGGATGACGCGGATCCGGAACACGTTTTGTGCCTCCGCGGCTTCGGGCATTCCCCCCAAAGTTGGATTCCATGACGTGTTCAGCGCGCGCTCTGCGATTTTTGTTGATTATTGATGACTTATCCTTCGAACTGCACGGATTAGGAAAGGATTGATTGCAGGCCGCATCCAGTTGATGCGCATCGCCTCGACGGGAAGCGCATGATGGACGCCGTGTCGGTCGCCAACGCAGCTGCGCCGCAGGAGACGTCAGTGGAGGCGAGCACGGCCACGATCGGAGCGCACGCACCACCGCTTGCGACCACCATCGACGCAGCGATCAGCTCGGAGCCCTCCCTCCTGGAAGCACTTCCCGACGACCTGCTCCAGGCAATCCTGCTCGCCTGCCCCACGTCGACGGTGCTCGTGCTCACCGCGACGTGCCGCCGGCTGCGTGTGGCTGGCGAGTACGACGGGCTCTGGGTGAGCAAAGTGCGGTGTCGGTACGAACGCATCCTACCCCTCTTCGCAAAGGGTCCGTGGATGCCGCTGCCCTCACCCGAGGATGTGCCGTGCCTCGTGCGCGGCGAGTCGCCAAAGCGCTTCTATTTCAGCTTCGGCCCGTCGTGGATGAAACTCGCCGCGCAGGGCGCCGAGGTGGGTATGGGGCCTGCGCCGGGCTACTGCGTGATGGTCATCGACGGCCGCGTGTACGACCTTACCGCCTTTGTCGATGAGCATCCCGGGGAGCCGTACCTGTTGCGCGCCGCCGCGGGTACCGATGCGAGCGAGGCTTTCGACTTCATCGGGCACTCGAATCACGCGAGGAGCGTGTTGCGAGGGTACGCTCGCCCGGACCTCGAGCTTCTGGAAGAGGAGCCCCGCCTCGACGACGCCCGGCGCCTGCTCCTCGGGTCAGCATCGCTGCGCCCCACGGTGGGCGCGGCCAGCCTGTCGCCCGATGCCTCGCGATGGGCCAGGTGGAGTGCAAGGTTCGAGGATATGAGCTCATGGCTCGAGAGCACGATCTCGAACGCGGACGACAAGGCCGCCAGTCGAAGGCATCTGCACGCCATGGAGCTGCTCACGGAAAGGTGACAGTGACCGCCGCTGACTCGGACTCAGGTGAACTCTGAGCAAGTCATTTAGTAATACCTCACATTTCAGATCGTTTGTCTATTCACAGCCAATGTTTATAATTCGACACCCAAGACACCGCGAGTCCCTTCGTCCGCGCCGTGGAGATGGACGTGGCCGCGTCGGCGGCGCCCTTCGTCTGGACTGACGCCATCGCCGCTGAGTTCCCATCCGCATTCGTGGCCTTCCTACGCGCCAATAACATTCATCCCGATAATTACAAGGTGGCCGATTTGCCACGCTACGTACGCGTAAGCCCTCGCGCACCACCCGAGCTCACGCGGTCGGAGCTCGAGCGGCAGCTTGGTGCTCCCATCGAACCAGTCGATTGGCTGCCAGGCTCATACTTTCGTGTGCCCTCGCACGTGAAAATTGCCGGCAGCCGGGCATACAAGGACGGGCACCTGTACGGCATCGACGTGAGCTCGGGTGCCGCTGTGTTGGCCCTCGATGTGCAGCCTGGCGACGACGTTCTCGACCTCTGCTGTGCGCCTGGTGCAAAGCTGTGCGCACTCGCTGACGCGATGGAGCTCTTCGGCACACTCACAGGCGTAGATGTGAGCGAGGAGCGGCTGGCGGCGTGTCGCACCCTCTGCGCCAAGTATGGGGCCACCAACGTGCGGCTCCTTCTGCGAGACGGCCAGACGTTTTCGGAGCCACCCCCGCGGCGTCGCGACGGTCGCTCAGGTCTCGCAGTCTCTGCCGACGAAGCCGCGGAGGCGGCTGGTGATGGCATTGGCGCGGTAGGCAGTGGCGGCGGTAGCAGCGGAGACGGCGGCGGCGGCGGCGGCGGCAGCGGAGGCGAGGACGGCGAGGACGGCGAGGACAGCGGCGACGGGCGCGATGGCGACAGCGGCGGCAACGGCGAGCGCAGTGCTGCCGAAGTTGTGGCCGCCCCGGCGTCATCGCACCCGCACCCGCACCGACAGCCTCCTCGAAAGCGTCGACGACGAGACGCTGCCAGCTCGAGTTTCTTCATGGGGAGTGCGCTGACCGACGATCATGATCGAGGCGCAGGCGTCCACGGGTACGACCGCGTGCTGGTCGATGCGGAGTGCACGCACGATGGCAGCATCAAGCATCTCGCCAAGTTTGCGCAGTGGGGATGGGAGACATTTGAGCGGCGCTTCCTCGACACTGAGCGCCTCACCTCGCTCACGACGCTCCAGGCAGCGCTCCTCGCCGCCGGCTTTCGCGCCCTCAAGCCTGGTGGCACGCTCGTCTACTCGACGTGCTCGTTCGCTCGCGCGCAGAACGAGGCTATTGTCGAGGCATTCGTCCGCGCTGAGCCTCGCGCGGAGCTCGTGCCGATCGAGAGCCTTCGTGGCGCGCCCTGCCGCGCGGGCGATGTGCCACACACCCTCCGCTTTGAGCCGCGGATCTCGCAGACCTCGGGTCTCTTCGTTGCCAAGCTGACGAAGCTGGCCGGCGTGGGGTGATGAATTGGAGATGTTAAATGTACCGGCGAGCTCGTCGGCTGAACCGATTATATAAGTAAAGGAGTTGGTTGTTTGAGACGGAAGAAGGACGACCCGCGAGGTCTCCTAGCGCCGCACCCGCACGCCGCATGCAAGTTAATTTTCGCTCGAGACTTGGCAAAAACTGCGAACGCTGACGCACGCTTGACGGTTTTCACTTCGATCGCACTTGCAATTCTTCAATGGGACGGCATGACGGCATCAGTGCTGCGGGCGTGAGCCAAACTCTCGACGGCGTGATGAATTCCTCGTGGTGGCAGGATCGCGTGCCCGGCGCAGAGGACCCGGCGCAGCAGAACCGTGGTCTGTACACTCTGCAGCCACCTGAAAAGGCTCTGATGCTCATGGGCCTCGACCCGCCTTTCCTCCCGAACAGTCCGTCTACGCATCCCGTGCCGCCAATGATGGTCGGTCAGGAGTATCCGAGGGAATGGCGAGAGTGCCCGCTCTGCCAGCATCGCTGGCACGACAAGTACCGCAAAGACGAGTGCCCCAAGTGCTTGCACTCGCTCTCCCAGTCGATGAAGTTTTACACTAGGGGCGGCATGAGACGTGAGCCAGGCGAGACGTCGACCTTTAAGTACCCTCCGGGCAGTGCCATGGTGTCCGAGTACGGCGAGTGCCACATGGGCGGTGCTCATCTGTGGAAGTACGGCCAGTGTGTCAAGTGCGGCATCGGTGAGGGCACGGCACTCTCACAGCACTACTCAGCACTCAAGGGGACGAGTGTGGTTGAGGTTCGCCCATACAGTGCTGATGGCATCCCGATGCTGTATCAATCGCAGCCGCACCCGTTTGAGCTCGCTGACCCCAAGCTCATGCAAGCCGTCCAGGCGTACGAAAATGCGCAGAACCCCAGCCAGAAAAGGTCGCAGACTTCGCCGGTGCGGTCAACGTCGCCTCGTCAGGTTCGCTCAGATCGCACAGCCTCGGCGGCTGGGAGCATGAGCCATCGCGCGGGCACGCCATCCTTCTTTAGCGCATCCTTCGCCTCGTACGGAGCGGACCTGGGCGTGGCCGCCCTGCATCCTCGCATCGCGCCACCGGTGCCGCACATGGTAAGCATGGATAGCCCCGAAAGGCAGGCAGTGGGGAACGAGCTACTGCGAAGTGAATGCGTGGCGCTCCGTGCCTCGCACGTGGCCTCGGGCCAACAGCTGCACGGCCAGCAGCTGCACGGCCAGCAGCTGCACGGCCAGCAGGCGCCGCCGCCGGGAGTGATGGTCGAACCGTCGCCCTCGCCCTACGGCCTCAGCGTCGGCCGCCAGCAAGTCCCGTCCACAAGCCAGCTCGAACCGTCGCCCTCGCCCTCGCACATGGGCTCTCGGGAATGGGAGCGTGGTCTGGGGAGTGTCCAACTTCGGCCGCACCTGCAGCCGCACCGCCAGCAGTTGGGCACGCCCTCTGCGATGAGTTTTGCCATGCCCTCCTCGAGGTCCACTACGCCCGGCGCCGCTCCGATGACACCGGCGGTGAAGGCGGCCACGGCCACGGCGGGCACCTTCATGTCCGGGGCCACGCGCCCCTGGCGGCTCGCGGGGTCGGGCCCCAACTCGGAGCAGGTTCGCTTAGCGGCGACCCTCAGCGACAGCGAGTTGCGCCTCATGCAGGCACGTGTGCAGGCAGGCAGCAGCTACTTCACCAGCCGCGGGCTGCCCGCTGAGCTTGCGACGCGCACGCCGACGCGCCACGGCATGCGCAGTGCGAGCTCGTCGACCTTAGCTCGCTCCGCCTCGAGCGCCATGACAAGCGTCGCAACGAGCGTCTCGAGAGGCCAGATTGCCGAGATACGCCGTGCCTGTCCGACGTGCGGCCATCGGTGGCTCGACAAGTATCGGAAGGATGAGTGCCCCAAGTGCCTCTGCCGCGTCTCAGTCCATGACTCAGTCCACTACAGGAGCGCGCTGTGGGATGCGGCGCCGGAGCCCAAGTACCGCCCGACCTCCGCGCGGCCGATTGTCAGCTCCACGCGCCCTTCGCTGCCGCACGACCCTCGCAACGCGCCTGTGTCGACCGCCGCCGAGATGGCGGCGAGCATGTCGTTACAGCTCGAGCGGCTCAAGAGGGAGGGGCGCGAGGAAGACGAGCTCATGCAGGTGGAAGCGCGCGCGCGAGCAGAGGGCCGTGACGAGGCGGTGGTCGAGATCGCGCAGGAGATACACGAGGCCAGGGCAAAGTTCGCCGCCGTTCGGGCAGCATCAGACGGCGGCATCCCCCGCACTGGTGCCTGCGGCTGCCTGGCCGCCGAGCAGAGTGCCACCGCCAAGAGCAACGCCGGTCGTCCGCCATCGCCTGTCGAGCAAGAGCAGCGACGTTCAGCCGTCGAGCTCGTGCGCGAGGCGGAGCAGCGGGCCTTGTACCTCGCTGCTGAGCTCGCAAAGGTCCAGGCTCAGTTGGACTCCGGCAATTTCGCTAACGGGCCATTCAAGGAAGTGGAGCCCTTCCCTGAGGGGGGAAGTGAGGAGGAGTTCCCCACTCGGCAGCCGGTGACGATCCATGCCGAAGAGATCACCGAGGCTGCGAAGCACCCGACGTCGCACCCGCGGCTCCAGCCCGCCGGCTGGACGTACCAGCAATACGCGGATGATCTGCTGCAGCGCTCAGCCTCGGCGAGCATCTTGGAGCTGCGCCGCATGCAACACCGTCGAGGAGCTGCGCCGCATGCAGCATCCACGTGGCTTTCCAGCGGCGGTGGCAGCAGCGGCACCGCCGCCCTTCGAGCCTCCACCCTCGAGCACTCACGCGCTGGCTCACCAAGCAAGGCGCATCAGCGCAAACAGTGCCCGACGTGTGGTCACCGGTGGCTCGACAAGTATCAGAAGGACGAGTGCCCCAAGTGCCTCGTGCCTCTCTCCATAGCCGAATCGCGCCGAAACCAACGGCTCCCCGGGGAGGTCTCGACCTTCAAGCAGCCGCCGGGCAGTGCCATGGAGTCGGCCTCGGGCGTGTGCCCCAAAGGACAGGGCGGCCAGAAACACCTGTGGCGGTTTGGTCGTTGCACCATCTGCGGGATGGCCGAGGGCAATGCACTTTCGAGGTCGCGCTGCGTCGTCAACGGAAGCTACATCGCGGACGTGACTGCGGCCGGTAATGTGCATTGGTCTGTGCAGATGTCATGAGAGAAAAAGGCGGCTCCTATCGTTCTATGTGTGAACTGTGAATTGGCTTCATGAATGCAGTGCGATGCGTTGCATGTTGGTGTGACAACTAGGTCAACCGTCGGTGGGGTGCACGCGGGGAGCGGAGTGTTAGGGAGCCCGCGCAGACACTTAGCAGATACTCGCAGAGAGACCAGAGAGGTGGCGGCTACCTTGTGAGGTGTGCGGAAAGAGGCTACGCGGCGAGGCGAGTTCTTGCGCTTTGCCCCCGCTGGAGTGTGGAGACCTGTGGCTGGACCTCGTGGAGCATGTATGTGCAAGCACTCGTCGACTGCACCCTCTCCAGCATCCACAGGGACCAGCTGTGGGCTCCAGGGTGCGCTTGGGCTCTGGGTGGCAGCAATTGCTAGTCGAATAACTGAGGAACCGCAAACAGAAGTCGCGCCTTGTCCTGGGCTGCTTTGGCTGCCTCGACCGCCGCTGCATCATCCAGGGCGTCCAGGGCCCTTTGACGGCTCGCTAACTCGTGCTCGTTACATTTATCCAGCTTATCTTCCTCACCATCGTCCCAGCTAATCTCTCGTCCCTGGCGGCCTCGCGAGGAGTCGAAGGCCATCGGTACTGCAGTTGGTACCGGCCACTCGTCGTCATCTTCCTCGCCATCATGGGCTCCATTCTCGGCGCCATCGTCCCTGTCATGGGTGCTCACCCGCTGCGGAGCATTGCGACTCCAAATACGAGGCAAGGCGCACGCACCCGGGATGGCCACCAACCACAGAAGCACCGCAACAAGCAGCAACAGCCTAGAGGATGATCGGCCACTCACCTCATTGATGCGTTGCTGATGCTCTCCACGATCGTCGACAAGATCCACGGACGTTGCGTTGAGCCTGGTACTTGCGGCGACCGAGGCAATCACAGGCGCTGTACCAGGCGCGGGCTCTGATGGCGGCAGGGGTGACGGCGGCGGCGGTGGCTGCAGCGGTGGCAGCTGAGGTGGCGGAGGTGCCAGCAAAGGTGGCTTTGGCGGCAATGGCGAGGGGGGCGGGCTGGGCATGGGCGGCAAATATGGGCTTAGTTGTGCAGGCGGCGACGAGGGCAGAACCGGAGGTGGCAGCGGCTCAGAGGTCAGCTCGGGGCACGCAGGGTGGTCCGGCCCACCCATGAGGGTGCCATCGACGCAACAGCTAAGCGACTTCGGCAGATGCTGCGAAAAGACTGACCCACGCTGATGTGGAATGGCATGGAAGCGGCACCAGTTTGGCACCGACTCAAGCACCGCACAGAATTTGTGCGGCGGACCCTTGAGTGCAGCGAAAAGGGTAAGCCCATACGCAGTAGGCACCTCGTTCGAATGGTGGCCCCACACGACGCACGTCCAAGCGTCATCGTCCGTGGCGAGCTCCCACGGCAGCACCGAGTGAGCTTGCTCCCACGCAAGTCTTTCTTGCGCCGCATCCTCGGCGGATTCTTGTGGCTCGTCATCCAGCACTGCTGCGGCTGACACGTAGGTGAGGCAGAGAATGCAAAACAGCATCATCCCCACGACGTGCGGACCACAGGCTCAAGTACGAAGGTAAAAAGTCAGTCGACGATGACGACGATGGCAGTCAGAAGTCGAGTACTGTGAAGAAAGGCGTCCGCGAAAAGAGCCGAGGTTACTTTTTCCAATTTGCATGCACACGACACCGGTTTCGTCGAGCGCTTCACACCTTTTTTCACAGTCGGAAACGCCGCTCGGAGAATGGACCAGGGCTGGCAGCGCGTCGAGGACCCGTCCTCGCCAGGGGAATATTACTGGTGGAACACTTCGACCGGTGAGACCACCTGGGATGACCCTCAGTTGGCTTCAGCCGCTAAACCGACACCTTCAGCTCCACCATCATCTGACGAGCCGCCGCCACCGCCGCCTGCCGATCTGCCGCCGGATTGTCCGCCGTCGTCCGTCGGTCTGACCAATGCGCCGCGAATGAGCAAGAAGGATGTGCTCTTCAACCAATTTGCACAACAAGTTGCAGGCGTGGACCCGGCGCCGGCGCCATTCACCTCGCCACCGCCGCCCGCACCTGTCAATCCGTGGCACGTGGCGCATGCGTCGCAGCCGCCTAGCGGACCGCCACCGCTGCCGGCGGGCCCGCCACCAGCGCTGCCAGGCGCGCCTGCCTACTCTCCGCGCCTACCTGCGGTTCCACCCATGAAAATGCTTGGCCCGCCACCGCCCGCGCCCGGTCCGCCGCTGGGCCCGCCACCTCCCATGCCTGCGTCGTCGCCGATGGCAGCGGAGAGGGTGGCGGAGTTGCAGTGGCTAGCGCAGAAGCAGGCAGAGAGGGACGCGCGCGCAGCCTTACCACCGCAGGGGCCGCTGCCGCCGCTGCCGCCGCTGCCGCCGCTGCCGCCGCTGCCGCCACTGCCAACGATCGGCCTGGCGTCGATAGGCCTAAAGGCCCAGCCGCAAGCAACGAATGACGCGAGCCGCACAATCTCCTTCTCGAGCCGGCGCGCTAAGGTGGGCGGCCTGGGCGACATTATGCCGCGCCCTGGCCCGTCGGCCGGCCTGCCGCCTGGGCCGCCGCCGGGGACGGTGCCAGGGCCGCCGCCAGGGCCGCCGCCCGGCCCGCCAAGTGCAACCACGCTGCCCAAGCCGGAACGGTCGGAGCGGACTGCGGGCTTGCCGAAGGACGAGAGGACCATCTCCGCGGCGACGGAGCGGATGCGGCACCGGCTGCGCGCGATTCCGCACCTTGCGCGCAATATGGGGCTCATGGCGTCGTTCGTCATGTTCCTATGCGGCTTCATTATCCTCATCTGTGAGCCGTACCGTCAGGGGCTCGACGGTTCCAATGGCGGCCCGCGCCACGGATCGCCCCATGGCGTGCTCATGTTCTTGGTGTGCATCTGCGGCGGGATGGGTATGCTCACTTTTGAGCTGTTCACGTTTGCGCGCGCGACCGTGATGGTGCAGCCGTGGCTGTGGTGGGTACGCGTCATTGGCTACCTTGGGCTCTGCCTGCCGTGCTTCGCGTTCGCAAACGAGCTCATGCCTCCGCTGCTGCCCGGGATCATGTACCTGCTCGTCGGCTGCCTCAACCTGGCCGCCGTCTCGACGCAGGTGCTGCCCAAGACGCCCGAGGAGTGGGAGTGGAAGGTCTTCGGCGATACAAAGGAGAAGGAGAAGATGGAGGAGCAGGGGGCCAAGTACCTCAACTGGAAGGACTACGTGCTCCAGACGCCCAGACGTCTCTGCGACCTGTACAGGCACTTCAGGGAGACCAATCTGCTCGCACGCTACCTCTTCATTGCCGGCTACACGCTGCTCAACTTCATCTTGTACATGGAAGCCATGACACGCCACCGCGACTCGGCCAAAGGGCAGTTGCTTCGCGGTGAGTTCGCGGACGGCATCCCGGTGCTCAAGCAGAACAACGTCGGCAACTGGTACCCCATCGCCAAGGGCTTTGGCCAGATGCTTAACCTCAACTGCGCGGTGCTCGTGCTGCCGGTGGTGCGCTCGCTCGTTATGTACTTGCATGACCTTTCCTCCCTCAACCCGCCGTGGTATCTGCGCTGGATCACGTACGTCTCGGGGCTCCTCGACAAGAACATCGTGTTCCACAAGAGCATCGCCAAGTACTTCATCCTCGTCTCGGTGCTCGGCCACTCCTTCGCGCACTACTACAACTACTCCTCCGCGCCCTATTATGGGCAAGCGCTCGGCGCGAACGAGTATGATCCGTCGCCCACTCACATGGCCTGGGCCTTCATCGTTCCAGGCTCTGACGGGATGGGGCCCGGGCTGAGCGGCCAGCTGCTCTGCCTGGTGATGCTCGTCATCTACGCGGGCGCGCACGAGAAGGTCAGGCGCGTGCACTACGAGACATTTTGGTACTCACATCACTTCTTCATCCTGTTCTTCATCCTCCTGCTGCTGCACGGGCCCGTGTGGAAGTTCTGGTGCCTGCCCGCGCTCGTGCCGTACGTGATCGACCGGCTGATCATTCGCATCTTTTACCGGGGCAATAAGCGCATGTCACTCATGCGCATCTATTTCTGGGGCAAGCCCGACAAGCCCGACGTGATCACTCTGCAGTTCGACAACCGCACCGACCGCAGCGGGATGAAACCGCTGCAGTACCGCGAGGGCCATTACTTGTACCTACAGTGCCCCGCCGTCGAGAGCGGGCGTATGGCATTCCTCAAGGAGTGGCATCCATTCACCATCTCGTCGGCGCCGGACGAGCCGGTGCTCGAGGTCAACATTCGCGTCATGCCCTCGCCTCACGCATGGACGAACAAGGTGATGCGCTACCTACAGCTGTTGGACCCTCACAAGACGGGCGATGTCGAGCTCACGACCCGCAACCCCGAGACGGGCGAGATGGCCGTTGGCAAGGTCTTCGGGCCTGACGGCCAAATGCTCTTCCGCATCGACGCGCCGCACGGCGCGCCCTCGCAGCACGTCTTCCAGTACAATACGTGCGTGCTTGTGGGAGCAGGCATCGGCGTCACGCCGTGCGCTTCAATCATGAAGGGCGTGGTGCATTACCGATGGAAAAAGGGCTACCCGCCTGCGAACCTGCACTTCTATTGGGTCGCGCGCCGTGCCGACCTCGACACGTTCCGATGGCTCATCACGCTCTTGCCCTTGCTCCAAGCAGAGCAGCTCAAGCACAACGGCTACTACGGCGGCGACCTGGTACAGCTGAAGAAGCTCGAGAAGACGCTCCGCTCCGAGGAGACGAATCTCGATCAGCTGGAGGCGGAGTCGAGCACAGTGGAACCGGGCAAGGTGCTGCCCGATGGCACCGTGCCCGCTTCCTCGGCCGACGCACCGCTCCCCGACGGCTGGTGTACGCAGACGACGGCGGAGGGCGAAGTGTACTACTGGAACAAGTACACAAACCTGACGTCGTGGGATCGGCCGCGCGATCTCTACGGCGAGCTGAACGCCAAGCGGCGTGGCGTCGAGCAGCTACGCGGCGTGGTCAAGGAGGCGATCTCCGAGCGGCGTGAGCTCTCGATCACCCTCTTCCTGACCGGCTGCAAGCCCGAGGAGGTCCAAAAGGTGGGCGACGCCAAGAAGGGCTCGCTGGCCGAGCTTGTCAATTTGCTGCTCGACGCGACTGACGAGACCGGCAAGCCGTACATCAAGCTGATCGCGGGCCGTCCCAGGTGGGATAAGGAATTTGCAAATCTCCGACAGCAGCACAGGCGGGAGACGATCGGCGTTGTCTTCTGCGGCGCACCCATGATTGCCGCCGCACTCAAGGAGCAATGCGAGAAGAACTCAGATGCCTCCGAGGGCACCCTCTTCCGGCTGCACAAGGAGAATTTCTGAGGGGCGCCCGCGCACCGCAGTCGCTGCGTGGCCGCGTGCAAGGGGGCGAGCCGAAGGGCGACGTGTACTGTAGCACTGCAGTGGCACTGTTAAAGCGTGTATGAGGGGTGCGGGTAGCGCGCCCCCGAGTGCAGAGAGGTGGAGCGGCTGCACGCGGCTTGCGCGCCTGCCGCCCAGGCCCCAGCCTGCGCGCGCCCAGGAGCGGTGTGGCCGGCGCGCCGTCCTCGTGTGTATTCTGTATAGCCGGTATCGCTCGACGGCGCACTCGCACACGACCGCCGACAGACTCGCACCCGGCAGACTCATGTTAATTAATAATTTCATCATTCATGTCGTATAAATTGCGACTAGATGCATCCTTCGTAGGGATGTCCTACCATTCGTATGCAGCAAGGGCTACCGCGTGCCGACCGTCTGCGTCTCGAGAGCGGCTGCATGAGCGGCTGCACCACTGGGGCTGCCCCGCGCCTTCGTCCACCTAGCGTCAGAGGAGAAGAGCAGCCCAAAGCCAGCCACGATAAGCACTCCGCCGCCCGCGTCTGCCCAAGTCAGGGGCGCGTGGTGCCAGAGCACGTCGACCACCGAGGCCATCGGGATGGTGAGCATGAAGCCGACGGAAGTGATGAGCGGTGAGAGCCGCGCCACGGACATCATAAAGGAGGCATTGTACACCAGCGCGAGCGACGCATTGAGCGCCAGCCACAACGTGACGGTTACGCTCGGCGGCAGCTCAAACGGCTCTACGCCCAGTGAGTCGAGCACGGGAAAGCCGGGAGCGGCGATCACAATGGAGCAGACGCCCACCAAGCCCGTCGCCACGTTGACGAGCCTCGCGTCGTCGCTGCCGCCGTCACCAAGCCCGCGTTTGTACAACACCTCGTACAGCGCGTACGCCATAGCGGCACCAAGAGCGAAGGCATCGCCGACGAGCCGCGAGCCTCCAAAGCCATTCGACGGCGGTGCTGGAGACGGCGGTGACGCAGGCGGCATCGAGGGCACGATGCCGTTTGCAGCTACGCTGTGGCCGTCGCTGCCGCTGTCTGCCCAAGTGGTGATCACGACGATGCCGCCAACAGAGAGTAGCAGCGCGACCACCTTGAGTGTGCGCACCTCTTCACCTAGTAGCAATACCGAGAAGAAGTAGGCCCACACGCTCTGGGAGTTGAAGAGCGCGGTCGCCTCCGTCACGGTCGTGTACGGCAGCGCCAAGTACCAGGCGTAGTCGCCGAAGGTGTACACTAACGCCAGCATGGCCATCAGTGCGATTATATGCCGCATGCGCATTCCGAATACCGTCTCGAGCTTCTCTCGTGTGCCATTGCGCCAGTTCGCTGGTACGAGTAGCGCCATCGTGCTATGATTGATCCATGTGACCATGTACGGCTTGTTGAACCGGAGTGTGGTCTGGATGTATTGAGCGACCTCGGCTTGACCCACCTGCGAGCAGAGTAAGAGCCCCAGAGCGAGGTAGCCGACGAGCCTGCCATCATGCGGCCGTCGCGGCGCCAGCAACTTTGGGCTATTGACAAGCAGCGCGGCGCTGAGCGACTCGCTCCCCTCGCAACTCATCGTTTATGTGGACGACGTCTGTGTGCACAGAGACGGACTTCGACATCGATAAAGTCAAGTCAAGTCAAGTCAAGTCAAGTCAAGTCAAGTCAAAGTTCTCGTTTGGTCTGTTCTGCCTCCCCTACTACAACCTCCCCTGGAGCTGGACTCTTAGAGCCGGATCGGTCCCCGAGATTACCAGACCAGCCTCGTGACTCCGTCCTTGGCATACTGCACTTCCTCGACTGGATCCTCGGGATTGTATTGCGCCAGCTTTTTCTCGCCG
>Ga0209550_10004443_pt1 | contig 13294 bp, 12 predicted proteins | sample LauGreSuBDMM15SN_2_FD_187567 | JGI IMG/M metagenome (GOLD analysis project Ga0209550, IMG submission 187567) | Freshwater lake microbial communities from Lake Michigan, USA - Su13.BD.MM15.SN (SPAdes) (version 5) | ecosystem: Environmental > Aquatic > Freshwater > Lake | place: Lake Michigan... | reverse complement strand
ACTTCTAACTTTAAACTTTAAACAATAAAATAACATGAATCAAACTACCAATTCCATTTTAATGATTCGCCCAGTTGCGTTTCGAATGAACGAGCAAACGTCCGTTAATAATTATTATCAAAAAGTGATTGATGCTTTAGTGCCAGCTACAGTAAATGCTATGGCTCAACAAGAATTTGACGCGTTTGTCGCTAAATTGACTGCTGTTGGTGTGGATGTGATTGTTGTTGAAGACACTCTAAATCCAGATACTCCAGACAGTATTTTTCCAAACAATTGGATTTCATTTCATGAAAATGGAGATGTAGCATTGTATCCAATGTTTGCAGAAAATCGTCGTCAAGAACGCCGCGAAGAAATATTGGACATTTTAGAAGAAAAAGAATTTTTTATAGAAAACATTGTCGACTATACTTCTGCGGAAGAAGATGGTTATTTCTTAGAAGGAACTGGAAGCATTGTTCTTGATCGAGCCAATGGAAAAGCCTATTGCGCTTTGTCTCCAAGAGCTGACGAGGAATTATTTATTGAATTTTGTGAAGATTTCGATATGAATCCAATTATTTTCGAAGCTTTTCAAACTGTAAATGGTGAGCGAAAATTAATTTATCATACCAATGTAATGATGTGTATTGGTGAAACCTATGCTGTAATTTGTGCCGATGCAATCGATGATAAAAAAGAACGGAAAATGGTTTTGGATAGCCTGAAAGGGGACGAAAAAGAAGTGATTTTAATTACTGAAGACCAAGTCAACAATTTTGCAGGAAATATGTTGGAAGTATTAGGTGCTAACGATCGAAGGTATTTGGTTATGAGTACATCGGCTCATAAAAGTCTTGCTAAAAAGCAAATAGCACAATTAGAAGAGCATGTTACTATTTTGAGTTCAAGCCTCGATACTATTGAAGCTTGCGGAGGTGGTAGTGCAAGATGTATGATGGCTGAAATTTTCTTGCCAAGAGAGTAAAATAAAAACAACACTTTTTCGTACTTTTGTCAAATGAAAAATAAAAAAACTGTAGTACTCGGAGCATCAACAAAACCCGATAGATATTCCTTTAAAGCGATTACTATGCTTGTCGAAAAAGAGCATACTGTTCTTGCTATCGGACAAAATACAGGAGAAGTTGCGGGTGTAAAAATATATACAAAAGCCATTCCTTTATCACAAATAAACACCGTTTCTCTGTATCTGAATCCTGCAAGACAAAGAGATTATTACAACTATATCGTCGAAGCCAAGCCAAAACGCGTGATTTTTAATCCCGGAACAGAAAACCCTGAATTTTATCAGTTGTTGAAATTAAATAATATAAAAGTAGAAATTGCTTGTACATTGGTTTTATTGGCAACCAATCAATATTAGTTTTTTTAGAAGCTAATCCTGCTGTACGTTGCAATCGTTGCTTTTTTAAGAAAAAAAGCAACGGATTTCCACTGCCATCAGGGCTAAAAATCAGAACCGCGTTTCAGAAGTTGCAGGTTTGCTAATCAACAACAATCCAATAAAAGTTATAAGTCCATTGATGATTATTAGTTCATTATCAATTACGTAACTTCCCAATAACACGGATGAATTATAGCTTATCAAAAAGCAAATTGCAGGTGATAGCAAACAAATTAACGGAACCAATTTGTCGTGAACGGTTTTTGTTTTCATAAACAATCCAAAACAATACAAACCTAAAAGAGGTCCGTAAGTATAAGAAGCAATTTTGAAAATCATGCTCACCACCGAAGCATCATTTATGGCATTAAAAAGCACAATTACCAGAAACATCAAAAGCGAAAACCCTATATGAACAAAGTGTCTTGTCCGCACCATATTTGGTTTTGCTATGTTTTCAATTTTGTCCATACCAAGAAAATCAACACAAAAAGAAGTAGTCAACGCAGTCAATGCCGAATCAGTAGTGGCAAAGGTTGCAGCTGTCAAACCCAAAAGAAAAACAATTGCAGGGATTAAAGTCAAATGATGAAATGCAATTTCAGGAAATAATAAATCGGTTCTTGGCTTTCCGGTAATTAAATCGGTAGGAACTGAAACACCATTTTTTTCCGCATATATATAAAGTAGCGCTCCCACACTTAAAAAGAAAATGTTAATTATCACGAATATTCCAGTGAAGGTAAACATGTTTTTCTGAGCTTCGCCAATAGTGGCACAACTCAAATTCTTTTGCATTAAATCTTGGTCAAGTCCCACCATTGCAATGGTTACAAATATTCCGCCTAGAATTTGTTTGACGAAATAAGTCCCTTTCATATAATCATCAAAGAAAAATATTTTTGAATAATTGCTGTTTTTCACTTCTTCAAAAGCTTCAAAAGCATTTAAATTCAAGCTGTTGCAAATGAAGAAAATGGTTAAAAAAACAGACGAAACCAAGAAAAATGTTTGTAAAGTATCGGTTATAATAATGGTTTTTAATCCGCCTCGATAGGTGTACGCAAATATCAAAAGCAAAGAAATTAAAACCGTAACTGCAAACGGTATTTGATAATAATCAAATACATAGCGTTGCAAAACAATTACCACTAAATACAATCGAAATGAAGACCCAATTGTTCTGCTAATTAAAAATATGGAAGCTGCCGTTTTATAACTAACAGTTCCCAGCCGTTGCTCGATATAACTATAAATCGACGTTAAGTTCATTCTGTAATACAAAGGAAGCAGTACTTTGGCAATAATTAAAAACCCAATGGCATTTCCTAATACAAATTGAAAATATTTGAATTGATTTTCGGGATTCCCCACTTCGCCTGGAACAGAAATAAAAGTAACCCCTGAAAGCGCAGTTCCAATCATTCCAAACGCCACTAAATACCATTTTGAGTTTTTATTGGCTTTAAAAAAAGCATCGTTCCCACTATCATTTTTACTGACAAAATGGGATATGAAAAATAGGATTCCGAAATAAACGATAATTAATGATAAAATAGCGATTGGAGTCATTCGATTATAATTTGTTTTTACAAATAACTTAAATAATTTTGAAATCTTCTAATTTTTGGAATTATAACTGCCACTTGTATTTGAGTTTTTGGTTAACAATCTATTTATTAGATAGTGATTTAATATTAAATGGGTTAGTTATACTTCAAAATAATAATTTTCTGAAGGGTTTTCAATAAATTTTATTTAATTAAAGATGATTTAATGTTAAAAAATATAAAACAAAACTTTTTTTTTTATATTTGCATAACTTAAATTTTAAAATATGAAAAAAATAACTTTTATTGCGATATTTCTAGTATCGTTTATTGGATTTTCTCAAGAAGAGAAAAATGAAAAAATTAAAAATTGGACTCTTGGTTTTGGTGTGAATTTTATTGATAATACGAGTTTGCTTAATAATCAGTTTTTGAATGTATCTGATCATTGGAACTCAATTCAGTCAATTTCAAAAGTAAGTGTTGAAAGAAGTATTACAAATTTGTTCTCCGCGGAGGCTGCTTTAACAATTAATAAGTTGTCTAAAGATAAGCTTCAAAATGGAACAACAATAGTTAGCGACCTTAATTACATGGCAATAGATGTTAGCGGTAAATTTTATTTTGATGAGTTTATCGTTGAAAAGTCTAACATAGATTCCTATATAATTTTAGGAGCTGGTTTAAATTCTGCTAATTCTATTTATAATGGAACTGGGAATTTCGGTTTAGGATTTAATTATTGGTTACAACCTAATTTAGGTTTTCGAGTTCAAACTATTGGAAAATATGCATTTGAGCAAAAAGAAATATGCAACAATCACCTTCAGCATAGTGTGGAGTTGATTTTCAAGTTCTAAATAAATACCGCTTTCGAGCGGTTTTTTTATTTTTATTTATTACTAATAAATGGTTTAAATTTATTAGAATTTCCATCCCTCTACGGTTTCTTATATTTATTCTAACAAAATTTTGTTTAATCAATAATAACGAGTACTTTTGGTACTCATTAATAATTGTATGTTAGAAAATCTAATTACTTCCAAAACCCGAATTAGAATTTTGGTGAAGTTTTTTATAAACTCTGCCAATAATGGCTATTTGCGTGGTTTGTCCGAAGAAATGCATGAATCTACAAATTCCATTCGAAAAGAATTGAATAATCTTGAACAAGCCGGCTATCTGCAAAAACAAGCAATTCAAAACAGGGTTTTCTATAAAGCCAATACCAGTCATCCCCTTTTTAATACCCTTAAAAAAATTATTTTCCAACACATTGGATTGGACTCCTTAGTTACAATGGTTTTAGAACGCATGGGTGCTGTAAAAAAAATAGTAGTTATTGGCGATTATGCTAAGGGTATTGATAGTGGTACAATTGAGGTGGTAATTTTAGGTGCGAACTTGGATATGGACTATATTGAGCAATTGCCTGGTAAAATTGAAAAACAAATAAAGCGTAAGATCCTTATTTATACTAGGTGTGAGTTTGAAACGCCTGGACTAGTGATTTATGAAGATGAAGAATTGATAGAATATAATAGTAAGAAACTTTCAAATTCTAAAACTAATGCATAAAGTAATGAAAACAGTTTTTTTAATTTTAGCAATTCGATTTTCGATTTTCGATTTTCGACAAATTATATAACGATGCCATGGTTCGCAGTATATACTCGTCCAAAAAACGAAAAAAAAGTAATAGAACAATTGGTGAATTTGGGAATTGAGGCTTATTGCCCAATGGTAACTCAAATGAAGCAGTGGTCGGATAGAAAAAAGAAAGTTGAAACGCCACTTATTCGTTCGTATGTATTTGTAAATTTAGAAGAAAAGGAACGCAATAAAGTTTTTGAAGCTCACGGAATTGTTCGTTTTTTGTATTGGTTGGGTAAACCGGCCATTATAAAGGAGCATGAAATTGTCGCTTTAAAAGAGGGATTAAAAGGAATTCTGACTTCTCTAGAAGTAGAAGGAATTCAGCCAGGCGACACCATTTCTATTTCTAAAGGTCCTTTCCAGGGAAAAGAAGGGGTAGTTTCGCAAGTTGAGAAAAATAAAATTCGTTTGGTTCTTAAAGAATTGGGAGTGTTAATCACAATTTGCAGAGAAGAGTAAGGTTTTGGCAATTATTTTGAATGCTTTGTTAGTTACGAATATGTGACTGACGGGGCGAAGCCGTGGAAAATAAAAATGTTGAAAGTCTAAAGTCTTAACAAAAAAAGACAGTGCCCTTTAATAATTAACATTTTGCTTTGCGGACTTTGCGAAAAAACTTTGCGCTCCTTGCGGTTAAAGAAAAAGTGAATAGACGAAAAAAGTTGTTGGTTGTAAGTTGTAAAAGTTGATTCGGTAAATAATAAAACCCGATTTTTCAATAAAATTCACTGGAGTACAAAAGTAAAAAATGGAAATACAAAATAAAAAAATAGCGATAATAGGTTTAGGTTATGTGGGACTTCCATTGGCTGTTGCCTTTGGATCAAAATATAGAACATTGGGTTTTGACATTAATGACACTCGAGTAGGGGAATTGTCAAAAGGCATTGATAGAACACTAGAATCCGACAAAGATAAAATTGCAAGCGCTACACAATTAACCTTTTCGAGTACTATTGAAGACTTATTAAGTTGCGATATTTTTATAGTAACCGTTCCCACACCGATAAATCAATTCAAAGCCCCCGATTTAGGACCTTTGCTTAAAGCTTCTGAAATGATTGGGAAAGTAATGAAAAAAGGTGCAATTGTAATTTATGAAAGCACGGTTTATCCGGGGTGTACAGAAGATGATTGTGTACCTGTTTTAGAAAAATATAGTGGATTAAAATTCAATAGTGATTTTTACTGTGGCTACAGTCCGGAACGAATTAATCCGGGAGATAAAATCAATACATTGACGACTATTAAGAAAGTGACCTCAGGCTCTACGCCCGAAATAGCCACTTTTGTTGATGAGTTGTATGCTTCAATAATAACCGCTGGAACCTATAAAGCGCCAAGTATTAAAGTGGCAGAAGCCAGTAAAGCAATTGAAAATGCACAAAGAGACGTAAATATCTCCTTTGTAAATGAGTTGGCTTTAATTTTTGATAGAATCGGAATTGACACTAATGATGTTTTGGATGCTGCAGGAACTAAATGGAATTTTTTAAAATACAAGCCCGGTTTAGTTGGCGGACATTGCATTGGCGTAGACCCTTATTATTTAGCTCATAAAGCTGAAAGCTTAGGGTACCATCCTCAAGTTATTTTATCAGGACGAAGAGTGAATGATACTATGGGAATGTTCATTGCTGGAAAAGTAGTTAAAATGATGATTCAAAAAGGCACCAATATTAAAAGAGCTAAAGCACTTTTATTAGGAGTCACTTTTAAAGAAAACTGTCCCGATATTCGCAATTCAAAAGTAGTCGATATTTATAATGAATTGGTGCAATTTGGATTAGAAGTTGATGTTTTTGATCCCCATGCAGATGCTGCTCAAGTACAATCAGAATACAATATTCAACTTATTCCATCACCGACAAAGTACGACGCGATTATTCTAACAGTGGCTCACAAAGAGTTTCTTGAATTGGATTTAAATGCCTTAAAAAACGGAAATCATACGGTTATTTTTGATAGTAAAGCGGCTTTGAATCGAGGGAGTGTGGATGCAAGGTTGTAAGTTGGGGAGGTTGTAGGTTAAGCGAAAAACGAAAAACGTTAACCGATGTTCGTTATTTGTTGGTCGCTATTCGTTGTTCGATTTGCGATGTACGATAAACAAATAACGATTTTAGAAGTTGATCAATCTTAAACAGTTATAAATTATTAATTGATAATAAATGAACTTAGAATCTAAAATATACATTGCAGGTCATAATGGAATGGTAGGATCCGCAATATGGAGAGTATTATCCAAAAAAGGATATACTAATTTAATTGGCGCTTCAAGTAAAGAATTGGATCTTAGAAATCAGCAATCAGTAATTGACTTTATTTCAAAAGAAAAGCCAGAGGTAATAATTGATGCTGCGGCAAAAGTAGGAGGCATATTGGCTAACAATGATTTTCCATATCAGTTTTTGATGGAAAACATGCAAATTCAAAACAATTTAATTAGTTCCGCTTTTGATCGAGGAATAAATAAATTTATTTTTCTTGGAAGCTCTTGCATTTATCCTAAGCTGGCCCCACAACCTCTAAAAGAAGAATACTTATTAACCGGTTCTTTAGAAGCAACCAATGAATGGTATGCCCTAGCCAAAATCACTGGGGTAAAAACTTGTCAGGCACTCCGAAATCAATTTGAAAAAGATTTTGTGAGTTTGATGCCAACGAATTTGTACGGCACACATGACAATTTTGATTTGAATAGTTCTCATGTTTTACCAGCGATGATTCGAAAATTTCATGAAGCCAAACACAACAACAATGCCTCTGTAACACTATGGGGAAGTGGCACGCCGATGCGTGAATTCCTATTCGTAGATGATATGGCTCAGGCAGTGGTTTTTGCTTTAGAAAACAAATTGCCTGATTATTTATACAATGTGGGCACGGGAGAAGATTTAACTATTAAAGAATTGGCTACAACCATTCAAAAAATTGTAGGACATGAAGGTGAAATTATTTGGGATGCTACCAAACCTGATGGAACTCCTAGAAAATTAATGGATGTTTCCAAGATGCATGCTTTAGGTTGGAAGCATCAAGTAGATTTAGAACAGGGAATTCAAATGACGTATGATTGGTTTCGGGAGAACGTAGGTGTGTTTAAAGAAGTGAAGATGTGAATCGTTTACCGATAATCGTTAATCGTTTACCGTCCACCGTCCATCGCAAAACGAACAACAAACAACGAACATCGAACATCGAACATCGAACATCGGACAACAAACAACGAACAACGAATAACGAATAACGAACAGCGAACAACGAACATCGAACATCGAACAACGAACAACGAACAACGAAAATCGAATAACGAACATCGAACATCGAACATCGGACAACGATCAACGATCAACGATCAACGAACAGCGACATATGGAATCAAATTTAGAAGTTTGGAAATTATCACATCAACTAACTATTGAAGTGTATAAAATAACCCAAGTTTTTCCTAAGGCAGAACAATTTGGTCTTGTTAGTCAAGTCAGAAGAAGTGCTAGTAGTGTTCCTACTAATATAATTGAAGGTCAAGCTAGGCAGTATAAAAAGGAATTCATCCAGTTTTTATATATTGCAAAAGGTTCCTTAGAAGAAACAAACTATCATTTATTTTTATCGAAGGATTTGGGGTATATTTCTGAATTGGATTATAAATTATTGTCAGAAATGTGCACTAGAATAAAAATGATGTTATATAAATTAATAAAATCAATGCAGTAATCGTTTACCGTTTGTCGCTTACCGTTTTTCGTCCATCGCAAAACGAATAACGAACAACGAATATCGATTAACGACCAACGAATATCGAACAACGAACAACGAATATCGACCAACGACCAACGACCAACGAATATCGAACAGCGAACAACGAACAACGAACAAATATGAGTACACAACAAAAAATTGCCCTCGTAACCGGAATAACCGGTCAAGACGGCTCCTATTTAGCTGAATTGTTGTTAGAAAAAGGATATATGGTTCATGGTATCAAACGAAGAGCGTCTTCTTTTAACACCCAACGAATTGACCATATTTACCAAGATCAACACGAAAATCATGTTAATTTTAAATTACATTATGGCGATTTGACCGATTCTATGAATATTATCAGAATCATTCAGGAAGTGCAACCCGATGAAATATACAACCTTGGGGCTATGTCTCACGTTAAAGTTTCGTTTGATTCTCCCGAATATGTTGCCAATGTTGACGGGATAGGTACTTTAAGAATATTAGAAGCGGTAAGAATTTTGGGTCTCGAAAAGAAAACCAGAATCTACCAAGCCTCAACTTCTGAATTGTATGGAGGTTTAGCAGAAAATAAAAATGCAGTAGGGTTTTATGACGAGAAATCGCCGTTTTATCCACGTTCTCCTTATGGTGTGGCCAAAATATACGCATTTTGGATTACCAAAAACTACCGTGAAGCTTATGGCATCTATGCTTGTAATGGCATCTTGTTCAACCACGAATCACCACGAAGAGGCGAAACATTTGTTACACGAAAAATTACCATGGCTACCGCTGCCATAGTTTTAGGAAAACAAGATTGTTTGTATTTAGGAAATCTGAATTCTCAAAGAGATTGGGGGCATGCCAAAGATTATGTAGAAGCCATGTGGAGAATCCTGCAACAAGATGTCGCCGAAGACTATGTTATTGCAACTGGGGTAACTACTTATATTCGTGATTTTGTGCTTATGGCATTTTCCGAAGTGGGTATTAGCCTTCGTTTTGAAGGAGAAGAAGAAAACGAAGTGGGAATCATAGAAAGCATAGATTTTCAAAAATATGAAAAAGTTCTTAATACAAATATCGAGCAACGAACAACGAACAACGAGCAACCCAAAATAGGACAAGTTGTAGTACGAGTTGATCCGCAATATTACAGACCTACAGAAGTGGATTTATTAATAGGCGATCCTAGTAAATCTAAAAAATTGGGCTGGAAACCGCAATACGACCTTGCCGGATTGGTTAAGGAAATGGTGGCAAGTGATTTGGAAATTTTGAAAAGATTGGATTAATTTTTTAACTGTTTAGGAAAGGTTAATGGTTTAGGAAAAGTTTAATCGGTTAACCGAATGTGAATGTTTACCGTCGATTAAACAATTCACCAATTAATAATTATTTTTTTGACAGCTCTGATAAGCAAAAAATTAGTTTTATTGCTATCTAAAGAAAGCAATTAGGAACGAATTCCAAAACGGGTAATAATCCCTGTTGCTATAGCTTTTTTATAAAAAAAATGCACTTTAGGAACTCGGGTCATATAGCAGGTAGGAAGAGTAGAAAAAGTTTAATAACTCATTGTAAAAGATAAAGACCCCTAAACAATAAATTGAAAACAGAAAACCAACATACAGAATTCAAATCGAGCTTCAATGATGCTGCGATAGAAACTTTGTGTGCCTTTGTCAACGCCAAGGGAGGGAAAGTGTATGTAGGTTTAGACGATAAAGGAAATCCGGTTACCAATTTTTCTATAGGTAAGGAAACCATTGCAAATTGGATAAATGAAATAAAAAATAAAACCCAACCCAGTATAATTGCCGATATAGAACCCGTGATTATCCAAGGGAAAGAAGTAATTTGTTTAAGGGTAAACGAGTTTCCCGTAAAGCCAGTTTCATTTAAAGGAAGGTATTACAAAAGGGTTAACAATTCGAATCATCAACTTTCGGCGATAGAAATAACGAATTTGAGTTTGCAATCCTTACAGCTTTCTTGGGATTCTTATACAGCTCAAGGGAAAAGCCTGGAAGACTTAGATCCGAATAAAGTGAATGTATTTATCGAAAAAGTAAATGCTACAGGGCGATTCAAATTGGATGGCAGTTGGATAGAAAACCTGCAAAAACTAAAATTAGTTGGAGCTGAAGGGATTACTAATGCAGCTTGGCTGCTATTTGCCAAAGAAACCACAGGTTATAATGTTCACTTAGGTAGATTAAAAACGCCTTCGATGATTATTGATGACAAGATGCTAAATGGAACTTTATTTGACGTAGTCGAAGAAACTATGCGCTATCTTATAGGTCAGATCAAAGTGGCCTTTGAGATAACGGGAATGCCTACACAGCGTACGGAAATTTTCGAATATCCGCTTCCTGCGTTGCGTGAAATAGTGCTCAATGCCATTATTCATAGGGATTATATGAGCCCCATAGATATACAAATAAAAATTTTCGACAATTATATCAATTTTTATAATCCGGGAATTCTTTATGGGAATGTTACTGTAGATGAACTTAAAAAAGACAATTATCAAGCGCATGCCCGCAACAAATTGATAGCTGAAGCGTTTTATCTCACTGGTGATATTGAAAAATACGGTAGTGGATTTATACGAATTCGTAAGGAGATAAAGGAATACCCTACGATGAAAACGGAGTTTGGCGAAATCCAGAGCGGCTTTCTGTTTACGGTGCGTTACACCAAGCAAAAAATAAGTTTACTAGAAAATGATGAGATAAATGTCGGTGTAAATGTCGGTGTAAATGTCGGTGTAAATGTCGGTGTAAAAACGCTTCTTGTTTTTATCGAAAATAATCCAGGAACTAATGTTTTAACTATGGAGAAACATTTCAATGTTACCCAAAGAACTATAGAACGCTGGATAAAAATATTAAGAGAAGAAAATAAAATCGTATTCAAAGGTGTACCTAAAACAGGGGGCTATTGGAAAATCAATAGGGAGCTAGGAAATTAAGATGCAAATAGGAAAAGAAGTCTTGGCTGTTGATCCCAAGTATTTCCGTCCTACTAGTTGATTTATTACTTGGCGATCCTAGTAAATCAAAAAAATTGGGCTGGAAACCACAATACGATCTTGCCGGATTGGTTAAGGAGATGGTGGCCAGTGATTTGGAGATATTGAAGAGAGGCAGTAGAAGTTTGAATTATTTAGAAGATTAATTTTTTAGTGGTCAGTGTTTAGTAAAAAACAGCATTGCATTGACATAAAAACACGATAAAAGCATCAGCGCATTGATACTTTTTATCATAAAAAGTGTCAACGCATTGATATTTTTATTATTTTCGCAAAAAAAAGAGTACTTATGGAAAAGTTAGTAAGCTTGTTTTATGAGAAATATGCAGCAACAGCAACCGATTCTGTTCGAAATTTTATAGATACCATCGACTGGGATAATCGATTTATAGGAATCAAAGGTAGTAGAGGTGTTGGTAAAACAACTGTTGTACTTCAATATATTAAACTAAATTACAAGCCAGACAAACGTGTTTTATATATCAGTTTAGATCATCTTTATTTTCTCGAAAATACATTATACGATTTAGTTGCTGATTTTTATAAAAAAGGGGGTGAATTTATAGCCATTGATGAAGTACACAAATATGAGAATTGGGCCATTGAAATAAAAAATATTTACGATGACATGCCCAAATTAAAGCTCGTATTTACAGGCTCCTCTTTGTTGCACATTCATCAGGCCAAAGCCGATTTAAGCAGGCGAGCCGTAGTGTATGAAATGTCGGGATTATCATTTAGAGAATTCTTGCAATTTGAAACTGAAGTGCCACTAAACACTTATACCGTTGAACAAATAGTAGAAAATCATGTGGCAATTGCTATTGACATCACTCAAAAAGTAAAACCGCTACATTATTTTACCGATTATTTACACCATGGTTATTATCCATTTTATTTAGAAAATAAAAAATCGTTTCATCAAAAATTAAGCGAAATACTGCTCACCGTTTTAGAAGTTGATATTCCACAATATGCTGTCATTTCTACAACTAATATAGTATTGTTAAAAAAATTAATGACCATCATCAGTAATTCTGTTCCTTTTAAGCCCAATATGAATTCTATAAGTGAGCGCAGTGGCATTAGTTTAAATACCATGAAAAATTATTTAAACCTATTGAATGATGCACAACTTTTAAATTTGTTGTACACAGAAGACAAAGGAATTAACAGTTTGGGCAAGCCCGAAAAAATTTATGTTCATAATGCTAGTTTGATGTATAATTTAGTTTCCAGTCCTGACGAGGGAAGCGTTCGAGAAACCTTCTTTTTTAATCAAGTAAGCCAAAAGAACACTGTATTTGCTTCAAAGCAAGTCGATTTTACTGTCAACAACCACTATTCTTTTGAAGTTGGAGGAAAAAATAAAAAACAAACACAACTAAAAAACATTCCTAATTCTTATATCATTAAGGACAATATCGAAATAGGGAGCGACAAAAATATCCCGCTCTGGTTGTTTGGATTTCTGTATTAGAAAAGTTGAATCGTTTATAAAAGTTGAATCGTTTAACCGAATTGTAAATGTTACCATCGATTAACCAACTAAACAATTAAACGATTCACCAGTTCACCGATTCACCAACACATCAATAAATTAGTCTTTTCGGGATTTGAATCCGTAAAAGTTGTGTTTTTTGGACTTTATTGCCAGAGCCAGAAAGCCAAGACACTTATTAAACAAGTCTTGCCGGTTGATCCCAAGAATTTCCGTCTTACTGGAGCGATTTAGTATTGAATCCTACTAAATCCAAAACACAATTGGGCTGGAAACCGCAATACGACCTTGCCGGATTGGTGAAAGAAATGGTGGCGAGTGATTTGGAAATCTCCAAAAAACTTAGATAAGGATTGAATAGCTGCCTTGAATTATTTGGAGTAGAAATAGTTTGGATTTTTTTTAAAAACTAGAGTATATTAGGA
>Ga0209550_10004442_pt1 | contig 13294 bp, 8 predicted proteins | sample LauGreSuBDMM15SN_2_FD_187567 | JGI IMG/M metagenome (GOLD analysis project Ga0209550, IMG submission 187567) | Freshwater lake microbial communities from Lake Michigan, USA - Su13.BD.MM15.SN (SPAdes) (version 5) | ecosystem: Environmental > Aquatic > Freshwater > Lake | place: Lake Michigan, USA... | reverse complement strand
GGCGCAATCGGTGTTGCTACAGCGGCTGACGCCGCGTTGACTGCGGCCGCCGAGGCAACCGCGGCACCGCTCGCTGACGCATGCGTGGCAGTCACGGCAGCTTGAGCGCTTGCAGACTGACCACCCGCGGTCTGCGTACTAGAAGCCTGAGCACTTGCAGACGAAGCCGCTGGCACGCCCGAAGCGCCCGCTGCCGTGGGTGCTGCAGTACTGCTTGGCGCAGTCGCTTCAACACTCAGCATCACACTGCCTTGTTTGATCTTATCGCCCACCTTCACCGCAATCGATTTCACGATGCCAGCGACCGAGGTGGGGATTTCCATTGAGGCTTTATCAGACTCAACAGTAATCAAGCTTTGTTCGGCTTTGACGGCATCGCCGACTTTCACCAAAATTTCAATCACTTCAACGGAGTCGAAATCCCCAATGTCTGGAACTTCAATAGCTGTGATGTTACTCATAGTGGATCTCTTTAATTAAGCGTATTGGGGGTTGGCTTTATCGGGATCGATACCGTACTTTTTAATTGCAGCTGCCACTTGACTCACTGGCACTGCTCCCTCATCGGCAAGTGCACGCAACGTTGCCAAGACAACAAAGTGTCGATCTACCTCAAAGTGCTCGCGCAGTTTTGAGCGAAAATCTGAGCGACCATAACCATCAGTGCCCAACACTTTATAAGCACGACTCTTTGGTATAAAAGGCCGAATCTGATCCGCAAATAACTTCATGTAGTCAGTCGAGGCAATGATGGGGCCATCTGCTTTGTCTAGCAGACTGGTGACGTAAGGCACCTTCGCTTTCGCAGTTGGATGCAGCATGTTATGGCGCTCGCAATCTAAGCCATCACGACGCAACTCTGTAAAACTGGTCACGCTAAAGATGTCAGCCGACACACCCCAGTCTTTTTCAAGCAACTCGGCGCCCGCCATGACTTCACGCAAAATCGTACCTGAGCCTAACAACTGCGCCTTAACCTTATTTTTGCCGCCTTTCTTCAAACGATACATGCCGCGAATAATACCGGCCTCATCGCCCTTGGTCAGACCAGGTTGCGCGTAGTTTTCATTCATCAACGTCAAATAAAAATAGACGTTTTCTTGGTCTTCGATCATGCGCTTCATGCCATGCTGAATAATCACAGCCACTTCATGCGCAAAGGTCGGGTCATACGACACGCAATTGGGGATCGTCGACGAGAAGATATGACTATGCCCGTCTTCGTGTTGCAGGCCCTCACCGTTAAGCGTTGTACGCCCAGCGGTACCGCCTAACAAAAAGCCACGCGCCTGCATATCGCCAGCCGCCCAAGCCAAATCGCCAATGCGCTGAAAACCAAACATTGAGTAATAGATATAGAACGGCACCATGATGCGGTTGTTGGTCGAGTACGAGGTTGCTGCTGCAATCCAAGAACTAAACGCACCTGCTTCGTTGATACCCTCTTGCAGTAACTGCCCATCGGCAGCTTCGCGGTAATACATCACCTGATCTTTATCGACGGGTATGTACTTTTGGCCTTCGGGGGCATAGATACCGATCTGCCTAAACAAGCCTTCCATACCAAAGGTACGTGACTCGTCAGCCAAAATCGGCACCACGCGCGGGCCGACTTCTTTGTCGCGCAATACTTGGTTCAATACTCGCACAAACGCTTGTGTGGTCGAGATCTCACGACCTTCGGCGGTGGGCTCAAGCACAGGGCGAAGCACTTCAAGCAAAGGCGCTTTCAGGTTTTCGTCAGCACGCATGCGACGCTTGGGCAAATAGCCACCCAAGGCTTTACGCCGCGCGTGCAGGTATTGAACTTCAGGAGAATCTTCAGCCGGCTTGTAATAAGGCAGCTCTTCAAGCTTGCTATCGGGCACCGGGATGTTGTAGCGATCGCGAAACTCGCGAATGGTCGCGATGTCTAGTTTCTTTTGCTGATGCGACGGATTTTTAGCCTGAGCAATATGCCCTAAGCCATACCCTTTAATCGTCTTGGCCAAAATCACCGTGGGTTGACCCGCGTGTGCCGAGGCTGCAGCAAAGGCCGCATATACCTTATGGGGATCATGACCGCCACGATTCAGACGCCAGACGTCTTCATCGCTCATGCGTGAGACTAATTCAAGAAGCTTTGGGTGTTTACCAAAGAAATGGTCGCGTACGAACTTACCGTCGTTAGCCTTGTAGGCCTGATATTCACCGTCGACGGTCTCTTCCATAATCTTGCGCAAGATCCCTTCTTTGTCACTTGCCAACAACGGATCCCAATAGCCGCCCCAAATCATTTTGATGACGTTCCAGCCGCTGCCACGAAAATCGCCTTCAAGCTCTTGAATGATTTTGCCGTTGCCACGCACTGGGCCATCTAAGCGCTGCAAATTACAATTGACCACGAAAATCAAGTTATCGAGTTTTTCGCGCGCAGCCAAACTAATTGCACCCAGCGACTCAGGCTCATCCATCTCGCCATCGCCGCAAAATACCCACACCTTACGCTGACTGGTATCGGCGATGCCACGCGCATGCAAATATTTCAAGAAGCGTGCTTGATAGATGGCCATCAAAGGCCCTAAGCCCATCGAGACAGTCGGAAACTGCCAAAACTCTGGCATCAGTTTGGGATGCGGGTAGGACGACAAACCCTTACCGCCAACTTCTTGACGAAAATTATTCAGTTGATCTTCGGTTAAGCGACCCTCGAGGTAGGCTCGGCCATACACACCAGGCGACGAATGCCCTTGAAAATAGACCAAGTCGCCGCCACGCTCGGGCGTGTCGGCGTGCCAAAAATGATTTTGGCCGCAGCCAATCATCGTGGCAAGTGAAGCAAACGAGGCGATATGACCACCAAGATCTCCACCATCGGGCGGATTGTGTTTGTTAGCCCTCACCACCATCGCCATCGCATTCCAACGAATGTAGTGACGAATGCGCGCCTCTAACTCTAGGTTGCCCGGGTGTGGTGGCTCGTGTCCCGCTGGGATGGTGTTGAGATAGGCAGTATTTGCCGAGAACGGGATATGAGCACCCGAGCGGCGTGCCAAATCCGTTAAGCGCTCGAGTAGGTAGTGAGCACGTTCAGGGCCTTCGCGATCGAGCACGGCCGCTAAGGCGTCGAGCCATTCTTGGGTTTCGAGCGAGTCTGCATCAGTTGATGCAGTGAGTGCGGCAGCTTGTGGTGCCATGGCAATCTCCGTGGTGACAGCCTGATTGATGTATGAGGCTACCTGTTTTTTGGGTATTTGCGGCATTCTAGGTACTCCTGAGCGTTGCGGCAACAAATATTTCATGTTGCGGTATAGCTTTTCATATTATGAAATTATGTATTCGTTTTAACGCAACATTTCGCTTGTCAAGCGTAAATACGGGGCAACCCGACTAAAATGTCAACCTTATGGATTACACGCATGTCTAACCCCGCTAAGTCGGTACTCGCCACCCCCTTCCTTGACCAAGCCCGCTTGCGCCGCCGCAGGTGGTACTGGCTCACGCCTATGCTGGTCTTGGTGCTGTACGCGTGCGTCATGGGCGTGTTCTTTTGGCTGCAACGTATTCATGATGGTAGCGTCATGTTCGTCACGATTGATCAAGAGCTACGCCAAAATCGTTTGATCTGGGTGGTAGTTGCCTTATCTGTCGTGATTGTGATCGCCCTGTTGATGTTATGGCGCTACACCCGCTATCGCTCTGAGGCTGAGGCTGCGCTGATTGCCGAAACCGGCTTCAGGCGCGCCATGGAAAACTCGATGTCCACGGGGATGCGTGTGATTGACCTCGAAGGCCGCATCGCTTATGTGAACCCGGCGTTTTGTCGAATGATTGGCTGGAACGAAGCCGACCTGATTGGCCGACTGCCACCGTTTCCGTACTGGGTACCAGGGCGCTACGAATCGCATCAGCAAACACTTGATAACCTCATGACGGGTAAAGCCCCAAGCTCTGGCATTGAGCTCGAGGCGCAACGCCGCGATGGCTCGCGCTTTAACGCGCGCATGTATGTGTCGCCCCTGCTCGACCCGCAAGGCACGCAGGTGGGTTGGATGACGTCGATGACCGACATCACCGAGCCCAAACGCATTCGCGAAGCCCTGACCGCCGCCCACGAACGTTTTATGACGGTACTTGAAGGCCTAGACGATGCGATTTCGGTGACTGCCGACTCAGATGAAGGACTTGAGCTTTTATTTGCAAATCGCACCTATCGACGTTTTTTTGGCGCACAAACCAGTGGCCACCACGAGTTACTGGCAGGTCGTCGCGGTCGTTACACCGAAGAATCGGTCGAGATATTTTCTACTACGGTGCAGCGCTGGTTTGAGGTACAGCACAGGATGCTTGCCTGGACGGATGGGCGCAAGGTGCGACTGCAAGTGGCGCGCGACATCACCGAACGCCGCCAACACGAAGAGACCTCAAGAATTCAGCAAGAAAAAATTCAAATTACCAGTCGCTTGACCACGATGGGTGAAATGGCCTCATCGTTAGCGCACGAACTCAATCAGCCTTTAACCGCGATCACGAACTACAGCATGGGCATCGTCGCCATGGTGAAAGCGGGCAATACCGACATGAGCATGTTGCTGCCCGCTCTTGAGAAAACTGCAGCGCAAGCACAGCGCGCCGGAAAAATCATCAGTCGCATCCGCGAGTTTGTCAAACGCAGTGAGCCCCGCCGACAGGCGATTCAATTACAAACCGTGATCGACAACGCCGTGAGCTTAGCTGAAATTCATTCGCGCAAACACCGAGTTGCCATTGCAACCGAGATCCCAGCCAACTTACCAGACGTGCTCGCCGACCCAATCTTGATTGAGCAAGTGTTGTTGAATTTGCTTAAAAATGGCCTCGAAGCCATGGATCAAAGCGCGGTTGACACGCTCTTATTGAAGGTGACCGTACACGACAATCAAATCGAACTGGCGGTCATCGATCACGGCCACGGCTTAACCGACCCAGAACGTCTGTTCGAGCCCTTTTTTAGTACAAAATCTGAGGGCCTTGGTATGGGGCTCAACATCTGTCGCACAATTATTGAATCGCACCATGGTCGTCTTTGGGCGACTAGCAATCCAGAAGGCGGTACTATCTTTCGCTTTACACTACCCTGCGTCGACCCAGACGCGGTCCAGTTAGACAATCAGTCCGAGGAGTTACCTGCATGAATCTGCCCCAAATAGCCAGCACCGTTTACATCGTTGACGATGACGAAGCGGTACGCGACTCATTAAGGTGGCTACTCGAAGCCAACAGTTATCGCGTGCGCGCCTACGCTAGCGCCGAATCTTTTTTAGCTGAGTACGATGAGCAGCAGCCTGGCGTTCTGATCGTCGATGTGCGCATGCCCGGCATGAGCGGGCTTGAATTGCAAGAACAATTGATTGCTCGCAAATCGACAATGCCTGTGGTTTTTATCACCGGCCATGGCGATATCCCGATGGCAATCTCAACCATGAAAAAAGGTGCCGTTGATTTTCTTGAAAAGCCCTTTGATGAAACCGCCCTGCGTGAGATCGTGGGCCGTATGTTTGAACAAGCAAATCAGCGCCTGACACAAGCAAAAGCTGTACGTCAACACGAAGCCATGTTGGCGCGCCTCACCTCGCGTGAGCAACAAGTACTTGAACGCATCGTTGCCGGTCGTTTGAATAAACAGATTGCTGATGACTTAGGCATTAGCATCAAAACAGTCGAAGCGCATCGCGCCAACATCATGGAAAAACTCCAAGTCACTACCGTGGCAGACTTGATGAAAGTGGCGCTCGCGAAGCCCGAGGTTAATTAATGACCGGTCGTATCATTGACGGTGTCGCCCTAGCAGCAAACATTCGCGAAGAGGTTGCAGCGCGCACCGCGGTTCTGGTTGCCGCGGGCACAAAACCCGGCTTAGCGGTTGTCTTAGTTGGTAGCGACCCAGCGTCGCAAGTGTATGTAAAAAATAAAGTGGCCGCGTGTCAAAAAGCGGGATTGCATTCGGTGCTCGAGCAATATCCGCCCAGCATGACCCAAGCTGAACTGCTTGACCGCGTTCGCGCCCTCAACGCCGACCCAGCCATCCATGGCATTTTGGTTCAACTGCCGTTGCCCGTGCATATTGATGCGCACTTAGTCATTGAAACCATCGCCCCCGAAAAAGATGTGGATGGTTTTCACGTCAGTAACGCGGGGTTACTGATGACCGGCAAGCCCTTGTTTCGTCCTTGCACGCCTTATGGCGTGATGAAAATGCTTGAGTCTGAAGGCGTGCAATTGCGTGGCGCGGTCGCCGTGGTCATTGGTGCCAGCAACATCGTCGGCAAGCCAATGACTATGCTGCTGCAAAGCGCGGGTGCAACAGTCACCATCTGCAACTCAAAAACCCGCGATCTTGGCTGGCATACCCGCCATGCGGATATCGTGGTGGTCGCAACCGGAAAACCACGCATGATCGACGGCAGCATGATCAAACCCGGCGCAGTCGTGATTGATGTGGGCATCAACCGCGGTGCCGACGGTAAGTTGTGTGGCGACGTCGATTTTGACAGCGTCATTCAAGTTGCCAGTGCCGTCACGCCAGTGCCTGGTGGCGTGGGCCCCATGACAATCGCCATGTTGTTAGTCAATACGCTAGAGGCCGCCGAACGCGCTCAGCACAAGCAGACTCAATAGCCAAACATTAATCGAGCTTAATCGCTCAGCCCAACTAAACTCAAATGATGAACCCTTTACTTGTATCAATGAGTACCCTGGTCGATTACGCAGCGATCAAACCCGAGCACATCTCCCCCGCGATCGAACAGTTGCTCGCCACTGCACGTGACGCAGTCTCAGCGGCAGCGAACACTGAACTTGCCGTGAGTTGGGATGCCGTCGTGACGCCGCTCGATGATGCCTCAGAGCCTTTATGGCGCGCCTGGTCAGTCGTCGGTCATTTGAACTCTGTCGTGAATACGCCAGAATTGCGCGATGCGTACAACGCGATGTTAGGCAAAATCACTGAATTCTCGACCTGGGTAGGTTTACATGTCGGTCTGTACACACAGTATCAACGTCTTCACCAAAGCCCTGACTTTAAAAACTGGTCACCCGCGCGTAAGCGAGTGGTTGAACTGGCGCTACGTGATTTCAAACTCAGCGGAGTCGAACTGCAAGGCGAGGCACGCACACGCTACGCTGAAGTCTCTGATCAGCAGTCGCAAGTGTCGCAAAAGTTTTCTGAGAACGTCTTAGATGCCACCGATGCCTGGTCGCTTGTGATCGAAGATCGCAAACGCCTTGACGGTGTACCTGAAGACGTAATCGCCTCGCTGAAAGCCCCAGACGCCGAGCGCTGGACGCTTAACCTGAAGATGCCTTGCTATTTGCCGGTGATGCAATACGCACTCGATCGCGACTTGCGGCAAACACTTTACAAAGCCTACGCAACACGCGCCTCTGAACAAGGTGCTACAGAATTTGACAACTCTGCACTGATTGAACAGGCGTTGTCTTTGCGCGCTGAAGAATCCAAGTTGCTAGGTTTTAAGCATTTTGCCGACCTACGCCTGCAAACCCGTATGGCCAATAGCGACCTAGAAGTCACAGACTTTTTGCGGCAATTGGCGCAACGCGCTAAACCTTTTGCCGAGCGCGATCTGCTTGAACTTAAAGCCTACGCAAAAACTGAACTGGGCCTGGCAGATCTCGAACCTTGGGACAATGCCTTCGCCTCTGAGTGCTTGCGCGAGGCGCGCTATGCTTATTCTGATGATGAAGTTAAGCAATATTTCACTGAACCCCGTGTACTCAGCGGGCTATTTGATGTGGTGCAAACGCTATTTAACGTTGAGCTGAAAACCTGCGAAGTGAATGGCTGGCATCCTGACGTACGGGCCGCTTCAGTCCACAATGCCAAGGGCGAAACGTTGGGCTACCTGTTAATGGATCTCTATGCGCGCCCTGCAAAACAAGGCGGCGCCTGGGTCGATAGCGAACGTAATCGTCGTAGGCTTGAGCCCACCAGCGATCTTCATACAGCAAGTCAGCCTCAGACAACCGTTGAACCTCAGGCAGCGAGTCAGCTTCAGGCAACCAATGGGCGCACGGCCCTTGGTCAGTCTACCGAGGTACAGACCCCTGTCGTTTACTTGACGTGTAATTTTGCCCGCCCGCAAGGTGGCCGCCCTGCGTTACTGACGCACGATGATGTCATCACCTTGTTTCATGAAAGCGGCCATGCTTTGCACGCCTTACTCTCTGAAGTCGACGAGCCCGGTGCCTCGGCTTTTTCGGCGGTTGAGTGGGATGCCATCGAGCTGCCCTCACAGTTCATGGAAAACTTTTGCTGGGAATGGTCGGTGTTACAACGCTTGACCTCGCACGTTGACACGCAAGCGCCCTTACCGCGCGAACTCTACGATCGCATGACCGCAGCACGTAATTTTCAAAGCGGTATGCAAACCGTACGACAAGTTGAGTTTTCGCTCTTTGACATGTTGGTACATAACCGCAGCCAAGGTCTTTCGATTGCCGAGGTGTTAACGCAGCTCGATCAAGTGCGTGATGAGGTTGCTGTCATACGCCCACCGTCATGGCATCGGTTTCCGCACAGTTTCTCGCATTTGTTTGCCGGCGGCTATGGCGCTGGCTATTACAGTTACAAGTGGGCCGAAGTGTTATCCGCCGATGCCTTTGCAGCGTTTGAAGAGGCCGCCGCACGTGCAGCAAACGATGCGCACATTGCAGGCCAAGCGCTCGAGGGCACGGGTGCGCTCGATGCTGACACGGGTGAGCGCTTCAAACGCGAGGTGCTTGCAGTGGGCGGCATACGCCCGGCTGCCGACTCCTTTAAGGCCTTCAGAGGGCGCGCACCTCAAATCGATGCCCTGCTGCGCCACAGCGGAATGTCAGACACTGAAACGCCGGCGGCAGCCTGATGCAGATGTTTGCTGAATCAATTGCCCTAAGTCGTTTTGTTTGGTCAACGCCCCAGACCAGTGACTTCCGCTTTGTTTGTTTGGACGAACGTTCGCTTCTAGTCTCGTGGCTTTCGCCTCGACTGACCGCAAGCGGCCAGCTGACACAACGAAGATAATGAAGACTATACTCAGTCGGCTGTTGCGTGTCTTGGGCATCTTGAGCTTGCTGGCTGTCACGGGCTGTTCAGAGCCCGACTATAAGTGGTCGCTCTACGACGTCAGCGGTCATTTGCCCAATCTTGAGTTCTCGCTAACAGGAGTCGGCAATAAAACTGTCACCCAGGCCGACCTCAAAAACAAAACAGTATTGGTCTTTTTTGGCTATGCCAGTTGCCCAGACATTTGTCCGACCACGATGGCGCAACTGACTGAGGTGATTGCTAAACTTGGTGACGATGCTCGGGACGTGCGCATTTTGTTTATCAGTGTCGACCCTCATCGCGATACGCCCGATATGTTGCAAGCCTATGTGGATGCCTTTAATAAAAATGCGGTGGGCCTGACTGGCAGCGAAAAAGAAGTGGCAGCCTTGGCTAGGCGCTACCGCATCGCCTACCAAATTGAAAAACCTAAGCCTGGTGACAGTTCTGAAATCTACGACGTGACGCATAGCCGCGGCGTCTTTATTTTTGATCGTTTTGGCAAAGCGCGTTTGTTAGCGTCTGACACCGAAGCGATCGACACCGTCACCGCCGATCTGAGGCGCCTGATTCAAACGACGCGCGCAAAGTGAACAAAAAGAACGGTGGTCGGCCTTTGAAAACCAGCCTTCACATCCAACAACCACCTCGCATATTGTGTGGGTACCCTAAGGATGAGCGTGGACTAAAAAATAAGACACCTGTATGAACTCAATGTCAAGAAGCCTCTGCTTCATAAGTCAATGTTAAGGTTAGCTATCCATCACTCATGATTGCTGACAGCAACGATGCTTCCAACAAGTCACAACCAAGACGCTCTTGATATCTCTATCCAAGGCATGACCTGTGCCTCGTGCGTCTCGCGGGTCGAAAGAGCCCTGAAGGCTGTTCCTGGCGTTTCAGAAGCGACGGTCAACCTCGCGACAGAGCGCGCCCGCATCAGCTGGAATCCCGAGTTTTCTGACACGACAGACGGCAGTCTGAAAGTCTTAGCGGCCGTGCATAAAGCGGGTTATGAGGCCTCTGTACTCGAACAGCATGCGGCCCCCTCCTTGGCAGAAGCTGAGGCACGCGCTCTAGAAACCAACACCTTGCTGCGCGCCCTCTGGGTGTCGCTTGCATTGACGCTGCCGATTTTTTTGGTCGAGATGGGTGGGCATCTGATACCCGGCGTGCATCACTTTGTGCATGAAACGATTGGCATGCAACGTAGCTGGATCGCACAATCAATCTTGACCACGCTGGTGTTAGTTGGGCCGGGGCGCGTCTTTTTTACTAAGGGTCTGCCGGCGTTATGGCATCTGGCACCCGAAATGAACTCGCTGGTTGCCTTAGGGGCTGGTAGCGCGTGGGCGTATTCAATGGTGGCTACCTATTTACCTCAAGCCTTGCCTGACGGCACACGTTTTGTGTACTTCGAAGCGGCCTCTGTGATTGTGACGTTGATTTTGTTGGGTCGAATGCTCGAGGCACGCGCCAAAGGACGCACGGGCGCTGCGATCAAACACCTGATTGGTTTACAGCCCCGCCAGGCTCGCGTTTTGATTAACGGCCAACCCACAGACATTGATATCGACACGGTCAAGCCCGGTGACCTGATCCTGGTGCGCCCAGGCGAAAAAATTGCGACAGATGGCGTCATTACCGAGGGCCAGCCCTACATCGACGAAGCAATGATCTCGGGCGAACCGATTCCTGTCACCAAGCGCATCGGTGATCGCGTGACAGGTGGCACGTTAAACACCACCAACAGTTTTACCTTTAAAGCGACACACACGGGTGGCGATACGGTATTGGCGCGCATCATTCGCATGGTCGAAGCTGCTCAAGGGACCAAGCTACCGATACAAGCACTCGTCGATCGCGTCACAGCATGGTTTGTGCCAGCCATCATCCTGTGCTCGCTATTGACCTTCATCCTTTGGTACTGGCTGGGCCCTACGCCTAGCCTCAGCCATGCGTTGATTAACGCCGTCGCCGTGATGATCATCGCTTGCCCCTGCGCCATGGGTCTGGCGACACCAACCTCAATCATGGTGGGCACCGGTCGTGCAGCCGAACTCGGTGTCTTGTTTCGCCAGGGCGATGCGTTACAACGCTTGCGCGATGTCCAAGTCGTGGCCTTTGATAAAACGGGCACGCTGACAATGGGCAAACCAGTGCTAACCGATTTTGTTGTACTCGAGCCAACTTACGATCGAGCTCTTCTGCTGTCTTGGGCTGCTGCTATGCAAGCGCACTCTGAGCATCCGATTGCCCATGCAATTGTTCAGGCTGCACGCGCCGACAATCTGCCAGTCGTGCCCGCGCAACACTTCACCGCAATCAGCGGCGCTGGCGTGCGGGCCACGGTCAGTGGTCACGCCGTGAGTTCAGGCGCACAAGCCTTTATGCAAACAGAAGGCGTAGACACCTCTGGCGCCGCTCATTACAGCGAGCAATGGGGTCAACAAGGTAAAACGCCGATCTGTTTAGCGGTAGACGGCAAACTTGCGGCACTGATGGCGGTGGCTGACCCACTTAAACCAAGTGCGCGCGGTGCCATTGAGGCACTCAAGCAACTTGGGCTGTGTACCGTCATGATCACAGGCGACAATCAATACACCGCGCGTGCGGTCGCGCAGCAACTTGGCATCGATGAAGTCCATGCCCAAGTACTGCCTGAAGGCAAAGTCGCGGTCTTGCAAGCGCTGCGACGCTCAAGTGCACTAGCCGGTAGCAAAGAGATTTCGAACTCACGTCAAGCAGGCGCTGGCGCGGCGACTTTGCGTCTACTCGCCGCCGGTGCACACGGATCAAAACCAAGCAACTCAGACGCGACTCAGACGAGCGCAGTGCTCGCCTTCGTGGGCGACGGCATCAACGATGCCCCCGCGTTGGCCACGGCAGATGTCGGAATCGCAATCGGCACCGGCACCGATGTTGCAATCGAATCCGCTTCTGTGGTGTTGATGTCTGATGACCTCTCGGGCGTGGCCACGGCCATTGGCTTGTCGCGAGCGACGCTCACCAACATCAGGCAAAATCTGTTTTGGGCTTTTGCCTATAACGCCGCGCTTGTGCCTGTTGCTGCAGGGGCGCTGTACCCATCGTTTGGGATACTACTGTCGCCCATGTTTGCCGCGGGTGCCATGGCGTTTTCAAGCGTGTTTGTGGTGGCCAACGCCTTGCGGCTCAAGGGTTACAAGACTAAGGGCGCCAACGCGTCGTAAGAGTCATGGGGTCTGGGCGTTGCGCTGGGTTGGCAGGTGCAATCGGGGTACCGACCGCCAAGAACCCAACAAACCGATAGTCAAGTGCATCAAACCCCAACGCCTCAGGGACTTCATCGGTATAGGTGCCCAGCCCTGTACTCCAGTAGCTCGAAAACCCCATCAGATGCGCTGCGTTCTGAATATTCATCACCGCTGCGCCCATCGATAATGTTTGTTCAATCTCTGGCACTTTTTCATTGTCGTGCGAAATTTTGTACGCAAGCCCAATCAGCAACGGCACAGTCGATAACCACTTGCGTGTGTTCTGCTCTTTTTGCGGCGTGATCTCGCGACCTGAACGACGCGTTGCCGCAATCGCTAGGTCAGTCAAAGCAGCAACCTCGGGTTGCATCACGAGCGCAAAGCGCCACGCACGTAACGCTGAATGATCGGGCGCACAGACTGCCGCCGCAAGCATCTGTTCTAACTGTTCAGGATTAGGGCCTGGAGCCTGCACAAGCTTTTGTGAACGACGCGTGGTCAGTAACTGAGCGTTTGTGAGCGAAGTCATTTGCGTAACACCTTGAACACTAAAAAAAGAAATTAGAAAAAAACTGGTCTAAGGACAACCCAAAAGCGGACTGACAGACACCGCTTGAACAAACTCTACAGAAAAAAACCGTGCATCATAAGCTTGGACAAACTCTATAGAAAAAAACTGCATCATAAGCTTGAACAAACTCTACAGAAAAAAACCCTGCATCACGATGCGTGAACAACCCCTACAGAAAAAACTTGCAGCACGAGCTTGTACAACCCCTACAGAAAAGACCTGCATCATAAGTTTGAACAAACTCTACAGAAAAAAGCCCTGCATCACAGAAGCGATGCAGGGCTTAGTTACAGACCACCTGCCGAAGCAGACAAGGTCAGTAAAATTACAGCACTTGAATGTTGGTTGCTGATGGGCCTTTAGCGCCCTGACCAATTTCAAAGCTAACTTTCTGGTTTTCTTCGAGAGTTTTGTAACCACTCG
>Ga0209550_10004441_pt1 | contig 13295 bp, 7 predicted proteins | sample LauGreSuBDMM15SN_2_FD_187567 | JGI IMG/M metagenome (GOLD analysis project Ga0209550, IMG submission 187567) | Freshwater lake microbial communities from Lake Michigan, USA - Su13.BD.MM15.SN (SPAdes) (version 5) | ecosystem: Environmental > Aquatic > Freshwater > Lake | place: Lake Michigan, USA... | reverse complement strand
ATCCGTTCACGGGCCAGGATCTTAAACCGGGATGGCAGCTTTGGTCTGGCTTCAGTACCGAGCAACCGCAATGAGTGGATTAAAGTCATTATGAATGAACGATTGATAGAGCTTGTTTACGAAGGCAAACGCGTTTGGGATATCAAACGCAGAATCTTATTTGATGACTTTAAGCAGTACAAGAATTTTCTTGGCGTTCAAGCTACAATTAATGTAGCTGGTGTGGATGCGTTAAAACTGGTAGTTCCGCGCAATGGTGCTACGATTGTTATTTCAAGGTTGTCATCATTAGGCCTTGGTGTAGATGATGTTTGGAGAGCGCTGAGTGATGCAATGGCAAAATCAAGTGATCCTGATAAGCTGTATAGTCAAATTATGACCGATAAGATTATCATTGGGGATCTTAGCAATGAAATACTGAATCCCTCTAATTCAAATGCACTGGAACCTATCCCTTCAGGAACGTTATTGACTGATCCAAAGGTTCTGCAGAGTACACAATATGGAGGCACGTTTAACCCTAAATTAAATTAGCATTTTCAAGGTACTTGGTTAAAAAAGTATTAAAAAAACTACATATATATATTTATGAAAAAATATTCAATAACAGTAATTGTCATTGCGCTATTCAGCTCTTTGGTACTTAATGGTTGTAAAAAAGAAAAGGTTGATACTTTCGAACTGATTGGAACGAAGTGGATTGGTTCAGATTTGTTTAATCTATTAACAAACAGGTACGATAATGGAAAGATTACGCGGGTATTGAGTTTAACCGGCTCGGGAATAGGCACATTAAAGACCATTGACAATTACAAATCACGTTCGACGGTAAGTATCACCGATGAACCCCTCACCTGGACATTAAGTGGCAATCAGCTTAACGTATCCGTTGGTGGAAAAGTCATGAAAGGGGACCTTAGTTATAGCAACCGAAACGTTAATTTCTTGCGCCAAGACAGTTCTTACATTGCATTCGATCAGATTGATCTATTGAAGCTTGCAACCAAAGTATTCAGGGGTACATTTCTTCAGATCGGTACAACTGTGCCAAGAGATGTAACCTGGATTTTTCTTTCAGATAGTGGGTTTAAAATGGTTTTTCCTAACAATAGTTATGTTTTATATCCACTTTCTAAATATGAAGTAGATAATGCAGGAAAGCTTCTGGTTCATTATTTTGCCGGAAGAACTTCTGGTTCTGTACCAATAGATTTAACAAATCATGGTGGTCAATACACTGCAGCCAATGATTCAATTGTATACAATACGTCAAATATTCCTTCGGTGATTACATACAATGGCACGGAAAACTGGAGAGGTGTATACAGGTTGAAGGAATTAAAGTAGTTTTTTTAGGGTTATTGAATAAATGCCCCCTAAGTTTCTTCTCAGAAATTCGGGGGCTTTTATTTATAAAAGTATAGTATAAGTGCATCGACCCCTTAATTCTTGAACTTAATGGTAAAAAAAGCACCCATAAACTTAAACCTAGTCTCAGCATATTTTGCCAGACAATGCAAGAGCGCGGGGATCCGGAATTAGCCTTCACAACAAAGATGGTGTTAGATCTTCATGGAATAGTAGAAAATAGTGTAAAGTAAACAGGTTAAAAACTAATTTTTGTCCAGATTTTGTTGTTAAATCACTCTATAAATTGGCAAATAAAAATTTTGAAATAAAAAACATGAAATACTTATTCCTGAATTTATGTCTTTTAGTTGTTTGCGTATTGATGTCATTTAATGAAAGTCCAAAACGATCAACAGCTAATTTAATAGAAAAGAAAATAGAGGTTTTGCCTTTTAAAAAGTTCAATTTAGATGGCCTGACTGATTTTAAACCAGTTTCTAAAAACTGGCAAATTGTTGGCAAAACCTTTGTCGATCTAACTCAAAAACAAACTTTTGTTTCTGAACCTGGAACAGGTATTTTGTTAAATATACCTGGTAAAGGCATGAGTGGAAATATTTTTACTGCATTCGAGCACAGCGATATTGAAATTGAATTGGATGTCATGATGCCTGTCCAATCTAATTCTGGACTCTATTTTCAGGGACGATATGAAATTCAGCTCTTCGATAGTTGGGCCGTAAGCAAACCTAAATATGCTGATATTGGAGGCGTATACCAAAGATTTGATAATTCAAGAGTACCCAAAGGGTATGAAGGGAAAGCTCCAAGAATTAATGCTGCAAAAGCACCAGGTTTATGGCAACATTTTAGAATCGTATTTCAAGCACCGAGGTTTAATGCTGAAGGAATCAAAACAAAAAATGCCATTTTTAAAGAGGTTTTTTTGAATGGATTTCTTATCCATGAAAATCAGGAAGTCACCGGACCCACCCAAGGGAGTGCGTTTAATGATGAGAAACCCATGGGGCCATTTATGATTCAAGGTGATCATGGGGCAGTTGCTTTTAGAAATATACAATGCAAGTTGTACGAACAAAACAAAGTTTCTTTCAACAGCGTAAGCATGAAAGAGTTTGAAAACTCAGCCAAATTAATACCTGATTATAATAAGCTTGAAAAGTTGCGTGAAATTAGTACGGATACCGTATCAGCCGATATGGTGACTGGTAGAGACTCACAGAAATTACTGGTTTTTAATGGTTTAATGAACGTTCCAACTACTGGTGATTATCTTTTCGAGATGAAAATAAATGGCGGAGGTGGTGCACTTTTGTTAAAAACCGATACCATTGTTAATTTAAATGGAGATTTCAAAAATGAAGAACCAGCGTTCAAACTTGTAACGCTACAAAAGGGTTTTATCCCGTTCACGTTGATATACAACAAGCATCAAAAATTTCGCTTGGGATTTAGCTTATTTGTTGAAGGGCCAGGCATAGCCCGGCATACCTTGCATACTGCACCTCCTGTAAATATAGCTCCAGTTAAAAAAATAGACAGTGCATTTGTAATTGATGCTTCCAATGAAACTGTCCTGCAAAGAGGTTTCCTGATGCATAACAAGATTAAAAGAACCCATACTATATCCGTTGGTTCTCCCAAAAATATACACTATTCTTTCGATCTGGCTTTTGGTTCACTCATTCAAGTATGGGGAGGAAAATTTCTGGAGGTATCCGAGATGTGGGCAGGCAGAGGGATACAACAACTTGGCGTTCCCTTAGGAATACCTGTTTTGCTGCATGGAGATCCGGATTTTGCTTTTCTGGAAAATAAAAATTCCAACTGGCCAGATAGCATACCCTCAAGCACTGTCTATAAACAGTTGGGTTACGAACTGGATAATTACGGAAATCCGACATTTTCCACATTATTGAATGGCTCCACGATTACGAACAGCTTTGTTCCTATCGATTCTTTGAGAAGGTTGAAACGAATTATTTCAACGAAATCTATTAAAGAAATCTGGCACAAATTAGCGGATGGCAGTATAATCGAAAAGTTACCAAATGGTGTCTATGCTATTGATGACAGAAACTATTTTCTAGACTTTTCGACTGATAATAATAACACTCCTGTCATTAGAAAATCATCTGGAAAAGATGAGCTTTTGGTAAAAATACCGGCGGGAAATCAGAAAATCACTTATACAATTACCTGGTAATTCAAAAAATATGAACATAGTAAATACCATAATCAAAAATGCTTTACTGACAGCTATTCTATTCAGCACAGTACAATTTGTTAATGCGCAATCACTTGCAGAAATTATCAAGAAAGAATCTGTATACTACAAAATTGTTGATGTCCCGATTCCACAGCATATTAAATTGGAAGTAGGGGGATTAGCACTTACCGATGATGACAAATTAGGCGTCTCAACCCGCAGGGGTGAAGTATGGGTAATAGATAAACCGTACAGTTTAACTCCTTCATATAACCGATATGCACATGGGCTGCATGAGGTACTTGGATTAGCGTATAAAGACAAAGGGTTTTATCTCGCTCAAAGAGCAGAATTGACACGTCTCGAAGATAAAAACGGTGACGGCAAAGCTGATGTCTATAAAACAATATATTCCTGGCCTTTATCTGGTAACTATCATGAATATTCTTTTGGACCTAAATTTATGTCCAACGGAGATATGCTTGTTACACTTAATCTCGGATGGGAAGGCAGAGGTGTGAGTTCGGTTAAATGGAGGGGTTGGCTGTTAAAGATTACACCTCAAGGTCTAATGACACCCATTGCTACAGGTTTAAGATCTCCTTCAGGTTTTGTAATCAATGACAAAGACGCTGCTTTTTATACTGAAAACCAGGGTGACTGGGTTGGTTCTGGTAGAATGACACACCTGGCGTCTGGTGATTTTGCTGGAAATACTGCAGGCTTGCGCTGGACAGATGATCCAAAGTCGCCGCTAAAATTGAAGCCTACCGATGTTGCAATAAAATCGGGATTGAGCATGTATGAATATGCAAAAAAGATACCAGAAATCAAACCCCCTGCAGTATGGTTTCCTCATGCCATTCTGGGGATTTCAACATCCGATATATTAATTGACAACACGGCTGGTAAATTTGGTCCATTTGATGGGCAGTGGTTTGTTGGCGACCAAGGCCATAGCAAGATCATGCGTGTATTTATGGAAAAAGTGAACGGGGTATACCAGGGCGCAGCATTTCCGTTTGTTGAAGGATTTTCTTCCGGTATTCTGAGAATGATCTGGGGTAAAGATGTAAGCATGTTTGTTGGAATGACAAGCCGCGGATGGTCTTCTACAGGAAAAGAGGAGTTTGGTCTTCAGCGTTTGGTATGGACAGGTAAAACACCTTTCGAAATTAAAACCATAAAAGCACAGAATGATGGTTTTTTAGTTGAGTTTACCAAGCCAGTCGATAAACAATTGGCGGCACAATCATCTTCTTACACGGTTACATCATTTAATTATAATTACCATAGTTCTTATGGTAGTGATATTGTAGATCAGCAACCTGCAATGGTTCATGCGGTCAAGGTGTCGACTGATGGCCTATCTGCTAAACTGACTGTTAGTGGTATGAGATTGGGCTTTATACATCAATTAAAGGCGGAAGGTGTCCAATCCCAGATGGGAGAACCACTGCTTCACAATACTGGTTTTTATACATTGAACCAAGTTCCTGGCGGAGTTTTAAAAATTGCTGATGCGCACAATATGTCAATGGCTGGAAAGATGTCGAACCAACCCAAACGGGTAAATCATATGCCGGTTAGCTGGACCAATGGACCTGATAAAAAGTTTGTAGTTGCAACAATACCAGGACTGAAATTTGATTTTAAAGAAATAGCAGTGGCTCCTGGGTCTAAGGTGCAGATCACCTTTGAAAATAATGATGACATGTTACACAATCTCGTTATTTTACAGCCTGATTTGGAAAATGCTGATAAAGTTGGTCAGATGGCTATGGAGCTCGGATTAAAGGGGGCAGATTTGAATTACGTACCCAATTCGGATCTGGTATTGTTCCATACAGGAATTATCCAACCTGAAAAATCAGAATCAATTTATTTCGTGGCTCCAAGAAAAGCCGGTGAATATTGGATTTTGTGTACTTTTCCTGGACATTCATTTACCATGAGAGCCAAATTAATTGTAAAATGATATTGAAAAATTAAAGGGAATAGCCATCATTGCGATGCTCATTGCATTGGGTACTCAGTGCCCGTTGTCTGTCTGTTATCCTCCACTTGTTTGTTCAGGCGATCTCTTTCTATGGAAGGGATCGCCTTGTTAATACATTATAGAAAGATATTCTGTTTACCAGGCCATACCGGTATCAAAACAGAACAATAAAACAACCTTGAAATAATGAAGCAAACAGTAAATTTTAAGTGGTTCAAATTTCAATCCTTATCGATTCTCTTCATCCTTTGTACACTTAACCTTACTGCTCAAAATGCAGCCATCAAATTGCGATGGGTCGATGTAAAAGAGTTGTCTATAGAAGGGAAGGGGTGGACAGATACAAAACAATTTTTCGATCGGTTACCTGCCAAAGCCCAAGGTGTAGTGAGACCCTCTATTTGGGAATTACAACACGATGCAGCTGGGATTGTGGTCCGATTCGTCACCAATGGAACGAGTATAGCAGCGCGATGGACATTAACGAAAACTAAACTTAGTATACCCAATGTCTCGGCTAGCGGAGTAAGCGGATTAGATTTATATGTTCGTGAAAATGGCAAATGGGCTTGGTTTGGCGCAGCAAGACCTGATGAAATGACCAATGAAAAAAATTTAACGACAGGCTTATCTCCCAAAGACCGTGAATGTTTGCTCTATCTACCGTTGCGAAATGGTATCGAAAAGTTAGAGATAGGAATACCAGATGATGCATCTTTTTCATTAGCCCCAGAACGTCCTAGCGGGATGAAGCCAATTGTATTTTATGGTACATCTATTGTTCAAGGAATTGCAGCATCTAGACCCGGGATGACTTATCCAGCCTTAATTTGCCGGCATCTTGATCGCCCCATGATCAATTTAGGTTTCGCTGGTAATGCAGTCTGTGAACCAGAAATGGCTTCACTTTTAGCGGAGCTCGATCCAGCTGTTTATATCATCGATCCACTTCCCAACATGACTGCCCAGATGGTCAAGGAACGAACAGGCAATCTTATTGCAACCATTCGGGAAGCCCATCCAAAAACGCCCATTATAATGGTAGAGAACACCGAGATGGGTGATGCACCAACAAATCCCAATCGCCGAAATGGGTACGCCGCTGCGAACCTTGAATTGCGCAAGATCTATGAGCAGCGACTAAAAGAGGGCGATCGAAAATTATATTACATCCATGGGGATAAATTACTGGGAACTGATGGCGAAGGAACGGTGGATCGCGTTCACCCTACAGACCTGGGCTTTATGCGGATGATAAAAATCATTGAACCAGTTGTCAAAAGGGCATTAAAAAGAAATTAATTTTAACCTTGAAGAAAGCCCACAATAAATATATTTTACCTGTGACTTCCCTACAATACAAGGGAAGCGGTATTCAATCACATTAAATTAAAACAACGATTAAAAATGAAAGATATCTTTAAACGATTGGCCCTTGGATTTTTGCTATTTGCCTCATCAGGAAGTTTTGGCCAAGGGTTTTCGAAGGCTCAAAAGCCGAATATTTTATTTATTCTGGCCGATGATCAGACTTTTGAAACACTAGGGGCATTAAATAATCCGGAAATCCACACGCCAAACCTTGATAAACTAATCAAGCAGGGAACCTGCTTTACGCAAGCCTATATTCAAGGTTCATGGCAACCAGCGGTGTGTGTCGCAAGTCGAGCCTCATTAATTACCGGTAGTTATGTTTGGAAGGCGGCCCAATATTCGGGGAAGGCAAATAACGCTGATAAGAATGCACCAAAGAATATGCCCCAATATACCGTCAAGAGAACCACTCCAGCTGGCTATTGGCCTACCTACATGAAAGCTGCCGGTTACGAAACGTACATGGCCGGGAAATGGCATATTGAAAAGAAGCCTGAGACAGTTTTCGACCATCTGGGTACTGTAAGAGGAGGGATGCCTTCGCAATCAGAAGAGTGTTACGACAGAAAATTTATCGAAAAAACACCCGATAACTGGAAGCCTTATGATACATCTTTTGGTGGCCATTGGCAAGGGGGAAAACATTTGAGTGAAGTACTTTGTGATGAAACCATAGGATTCCTTGAGCAGTCGAAGAAGAGCAAGAATCCCTTTTTTATGTATATCGCATTTAGTGCACCACACGATCCCCGTCAATCGCCTAAGAAGTATGTAGATATGTATGGGCTCGATAAGATTTCAATACCAGAAAGTTACATGCCATCCTATCCGTATTGTGAAGAGATTGGCGCTGGAAAAAGTTTGCGCGATGAACGACTGGCACCTTTCCCGCGATCGGAATATGCTGTTAAAGTTACGCGACAAGAGTATTATGCAATTATATCCCATCTGGATGATCAGATTGGACGAATCATTGCGGCATTAAAAGCCACGGGCCAGGATAAAAATACCTACATCATCTTTTCTGCAGACAATGGACTCGCCGTTGGAGATCACGGATTTATGGGGAAGCAAAACATGTATGATAGAAGCATGAGAATTCCCCTCATCATGGTTGGTCCGCATGTCAAGCAAAATAATAAAGTCGATGAATTTGTGTATCTCCAAGATATCATGCCTACTGCGTTAGATATTGCCAAAGCAGAAAAACCGGCCTCCGTTGATTTTAATAGTCTATTGCCACTTGCAACAGGTCAGACGACCAAGAGTGCTTACAAAGCCATCTATGGCACCTACATGGGAACCCAGCGAATGATTCGAACGAAGCAGTATAAAATGATGATTTACCCCAAAGCGAATCTTGTGCGGCTGTATAACATGGAGGTTGATCCATTCGAGATGCACGATCTTGCCGGAGATCCTGCATACAAAGCCGTCATGGATGAGTTGTATGCAAACTTCAGGAAATTGCAAACTGAGGTTGAAGATCCTTTGGATATCTCTTCTTATTACAACAACTATTTTAGCAACAAGTAATTTTTAGCATGAAAATATTTCCGATTCTCACGCTCTTTTTTGGGGGACTACTGACCCAAACACTGGTATTTGCTCAACCCAAGGTGGTGCAGAAGCCAAACATCATCTTGATCATGGCTGACGATCTGGGCTGGGGCGATGTTGGGTTCAATGGCAATAAAATTATACTCACTCCAGCGCTTGATAAGATGGCTTCTGACGGATTGGTTTTCGATCGATTTTATGCTGGATCTGCCGTATGCTCTCCGACCCGCGGCAGCTGCATTACTGGACGAAATCCATACCGTTATGGGATCAATTTCGCCAATGTTGGGATGATGAAGAAGGATGAGATCACCCTGGCTGAGTTAGCGAAAAACATCGGGTATAGAACTGCTCATTTTGGCAAATGGCACCTCGGAAGTTTATCGAAGAACATTAAAGATGGTCGTCGTGGAGGAAACGAAAATGTGTATAGCCCACCATGGGAAAATGGTTTCGAAACCTGCTTCTCTACCGAGCAAGCAGTACCCACATGGGATCCAATGAAAGATCAGTCCATTGCGGGCACGCGATATTGGACTGGGTCAGAACAAGCTGCAACAGAGAACCTTGAGGGAGACGATTCGCGGGTAATGATGGATCGCGTAATCCCTTTTATCCAAGATGCAGCAACAAAGAAAACGCCATTTCTTGCTGTAATCTGGTTTCATGCTCCCCATGCACCAGTGGTCGCTGGTCCAACATACTTGAATATGTATGCTTCGCATGACGAAAATAAACAGCATTATTATGGATGCATTACTGCAATGGATGAGCAGATTGGACGATTAAGGCAACAACTTAAAGCGCTGAACTTGGCAGACAATACACTGATTACTTTTTGTTCAGACAATGGTCCCGCGGGAGAAGGTGGCGGTACAAAACAATATGCAGGTCAAAGGCAACAAGGCGTCACAGGAGGCTTCCGAGGACGAAAAGGAGTTTTGTATGAAGGCGGTCTTCGTGTTCCAGGCATCGTAGTTTGGCCAAAGGAAATCAAAAGTGGTCAACACACCAGTTTTCCTGCCGTAACATCTGACTATTTCTCTACTATCCTGGGAATTTGGGGACTTGACTTGCCAAAAAGACCTTACGATGGAACAAACTTAATGCCAGTGCTTAAGGGAAAATCAAGCGAACGAAGTGGCTTTATCGGATTTCAAATACCCAAACAACAATCTATTGTTGATCAGCAATACAAACTCATCACCAACGATCAAAAAACGTTTGAACTCTATGATCTGATAGAAGATCCTTATGAAAAAAATGATCTCGCGGCAAAAAATCCACAACGCGTTGAGCAGATGAAAGCATCCCTATTTGAATGGCTTGAATCGTGCAAAAAAAGCAACAATGGAGCCGACTATCATGAGGATGAAGATTAATCAACCTATAAAATAACCTTAATGAAATGGAAAGAAGAAGTTTTCTATCTACCAGCGCAATAGCAGGTGCAGGGCTCTTGCTTACTTCGACAAGCCTTGGTGCTGACCATCCCAAAGTGCCCCATTACCTCAAGGGGAATAAAAAGCTATACCGTGAAAATCCCCGCAAAGCAGCCATTGAATGGTTTGGTCAAGCGCGTTATGGAATGTTTCTTCATTATGGATTATATTCAATAGTCGGCAGGCACGAATGGCTTCAGCAACGAGAGACTATTCCGGTGGCTGAATATGCCAAGTTAAAAGAGCAGTTTACAGCTGACAAGTTCAATGCAGATTTCATTACCGATCTCGCCTTAGAAGCGGGGATGAAATACATCAATATCACCACGCGCCATCACGATGGATTTTGTTTGTGGGATACAAAATACAGCGATTTTAACAGCACAAACTCACCAGCAAAACGAGACCTGGTGGCCGAATTGTCGGAGCAGTGCAATAAAAAAGGCTTGGCCCTATTTCTCTATTATTCACATGGTCGCGATTGGAAGCATCCCCATGCTCCGAATAACGACCAGTGGAAAGGTTTCGCCAGACCAAACTATAAACCCAATGATCCAACGTACAAATACGGGAAAGAGCACGACCTGAACGTCTACCTTGATTTTGTAACGAATCAAGTGACTGAACTCTTAGACAACTATTCTCCGATCGCTGGAATTTGGCTTGATGGTATAGCAACGCCCAAATCAGGAGACCATAAACTTTTTAAATGCCAGGAACTTTACGATACAATACATGCAAAACAGCCTCAAGTCTTGGTTTCTTACAAGCAAGGGTTATTGGGCACAGAAGATTTTTTAGCTCCTGAACGAAGCTATACATCGCGAGAAGCATTGGCTAAGCCACTTGAGGTCTGCGATCACCTGCAACGCAAAGGCTGGGGATATGTATCTGCTGAAGATGGCAACCACAAATCGAAAGAAGAAGTTTTTGAGATGCTAAAGAAAGCAGCTAAATATCCTGCTAACTTACTTCTCAATACAGGTCCACTTCCATCGGGTGAGATTCATCCTGAAGATGTTAAAACACTCCGAGCGGCAGGAAAAGAGATCAATAAAAAAGGGTGGAAAGCAATTCTTGAAAGCTAATCTACGACGATTTCATCCAATAAAACCTTTGTTAGCTGACCTGTAATTGTCGATTTGCCTTGAACCAAACCAGGGTTCTTGGCCAACAACCGAACATACCGTATTGGCTTTCCAACCTTGCCTGACATCTCGCCTTTCGAATTAAAGATCTTGCGATTTTCAGGTAAAGTTGGGCTGGCATAGGTTGCAACAGTCTCATAATTCACCCCATCAGCAGAAACCATAAACGAGGCTGTCTCTGGAAGGAAAAAGCGTTTGAATGTAACCTCTTTAAACGTTGTTGATAGGGATTTTACCAATTTAACCTTGCCTAAATCAATGGTGAAATCAAGATTTTTGGCTTCAAATTGAATCGAAGTCTCTAGCTGGCCATCGGTAAGTGCTGAAACATTAACATCCTTAAATGCCTCGCCACAATTTACTTTTAAAGCGATTGCCTGGTGTGATCGGTAGAAATTCGTATTCACACGGTCGGTCTTACCGGCTTGATCAAAAACACAGGCCTTGACAGTTGTGGTTTGATTGAGAAACAAAGGTTTTTGGTAAACCTTCGAATCCTTGGTCGGTGTAGTACCATCCAGCGTGTAATAGATGGGCTCTTTTACCTCCTTTGTAAGCGCTAAATATATCCCTTTCTTTTTGGGATTAATTTCGCGCTTTGACTCCACGATATAGCTTCGTCGTTGACTATAGTTGATTTGATATTGGCGAAGAAGATTCTCATGTTGCGCTACACGGTTATAAAATCCCCACCAATCTTTATCCGGTTTAGACCAAATAATTTCTGATAAAGCACATATCCGTGGAAACAGCTGATGTTCGATATGTTCAAACCGGGGTGTAAACTCACTCCACAAACAACCCTGGGCTCCTAAAATATGTTTTTGTTCTTTTTCAGTAAGACCGTTTGGCATAGGATTGTACTCATACACTTTCATTAAACTGTTTCCACCTGGATTTCCTGGAGCACGCTCATCGCTATTCTGACCATCACTGAAATAGAGTGGCCAAGCTGTAGCATTCACCGCATCGTTGCCTAATTTTGCAGCTTCGACAGCACCCCTCTCACCACGCCAAGCCATCACAGTCGCATTAGGCGCTAAACCACCGTCCAGAATTTCATCCCAACCAATTAAAGATTTTCCATTGGCATTGATGAATTTCTCCATTCTCCGTATAAACCAGCTCTGCAGTTCATCTTCATTTTTCAATCCTTCATCTTGAATTCTTTTCTGACACCGTGGACATTTTTTCCATTTGTCTTTAAAGGCTTCATCGCCGCCGATATGGATGTATTTAGATGGGAAAAGCGCAAAGACCTCTTTTAATACATTCTCAAGAAAGACAAAGCTTTCCTCTTTTCCTGCACAATAAATATCTGTTGTCACTTGCCCTTCCTTAAATTCCTTGATGTCATTTGGGAAGCAACATAACTCAGGATACGAGAACATTGCAGCCAGGGAATGGCCAGGCATCTCGATCTCTGGAATAATTGTGATGTGCTTCTTCAAAGCGTAAGCCACAACCTCCTTGATATCTTCCTGGGTATAAAATCCACCGTATGGTTTTCCATTGTCAACATTTAAACCAATGGCTTGATTACGCACGAAGCCAACCTTTGCACGATATCCTCCAACCGTGGTAAGTTTAGGGTATTTCTTGATCTCTATGCGCCATCCCTGGTCTTCGGTCAAGTGCCAGTGGAACGTATTTATTTTATACATCGCCAAGTAATCCAAATATTTGAGAACCTCATCTTTAGAGAAGAAATGCCTTCCCACATCAAGATGCATCCCGCGCCATTGAAAGCGAGGCTCGTCCTTGATTTCAATGGCAGGTATTGAAGCTGTTGACGGTTTGTTCAAGGGCAAGAGTTGTCGCAACGTCTGAACTCCATAAAATAAACCATTTGCCGAGCGACCGCGGATCTCTATTTTTTTGCGATCAACAACCATCGTATACCCTTCGGCATGCACAACCGAAGGATCCAAGATCAATCGAATACCACCCGTTGAAGATGGGAGGTCGGCAATTTTCAGAGAATAGCCAAGATGAAGATTGAGGATCAGGTTCAACTGATTTGCTGCATTAACGAGCCCAGGATCTGACGATGAAGCAGTTATCTGTGTTGATCGATCCAGGGTAAACACGCCGGAATGTTCAACCATTGAGGTTGGCTTTGGAATAAGATCTTTAGGGTGTTGAGCCCTAAGTGAAGATAAAGCCACAAAATAAGTTGCGACCAAGAGGCT
>Ga0209550_10004440_pt1 | contig 13297 bp, 10 predicted proteins | sample LauGreSuBDMM15SN_2_FD_187567 | JGI IMG/M metagenome (GOLD analysis project Ga0209550, IMG submission 187567) | Freshwater lake microbial communities from Lake Michigan, USA - Su13.BD.MM15.SN (SPAdes) (version 5) | ecosystem: Environmental > Aquatic > Freshwater > Lake | place: Lake Michigan... | reverse complement strand
ATGCTGGTGTTGTTGTTGCTGTTGTTGTTGATGTTGATGCTGATTCTGGTGTTGATGCTGGTGTTGATGCTGGTGTTGATGCTGGTGTTGATGCTGGTGGTGATGGTGGTGGTGGGACGGATGATGGGACTGGTTGTGATACTGACGGTATTCGTATTTGGGTGTTAGGTAACATTTGAGCCCATAACTTTTCATTATCATACATAACTAAATAATGACCGAATTCTTTATAAAGTATAGTGCCTGCATACCATAAATCTACAAATGAAAAATATTTAGCTTCTATTTTTTCACCAACATTAAAACTATTATTTTCAATACGAGTAACCTTTTCTATTTGATAAATACGGTTCATTTTTACCTTTATTTGGTTTCCGTCATATTCAATAAGATATGAATAGTCTAATACGTAATTTAATATTTTACATTTTTTAACAACATTATTATTTTCATCAATAATTATACATAATTTACCATTAAATTCTTGAATTAATATATTCCAATTTACATTGTCAGTGTTTCCACTATTTAAAGTATCAACAATATAACATCTTTCAGGAAAACTAAACCCTTTTACAATCCAATCTACACCTCTACATTTTACATATTGTGCTATATTAAATTTTGAAACACATAAAATTTCATATATTGTACTCGAGTATTTGGTGTTTTTTTCCGTGATAGATGTATAGTTATTATCATTAATATCAGTTATTAATGTATTTATTTCAACCTCATTATCGCCATGTCCATTTTTTATTTTTACTAAACTTCCTATAAAAATACTATTGGGGTTTACATATAGCGATGGGGAAGAAGACGATGAGGAAGATGACGATGATGAGGGATCTTTTATGTGAGTTCTTTGTTGATCTAATTCATCGCTACTTAATATTTGACACCAAAATGCGGGATTTTCGTATCTAACTATATTATTATCACCGTCTTGATAAACTATTTCACAAGGATACAAATCGTCAAACATGGAAAAATATTTAAAATTAAATTTATCGCCGATATGGTAACGTGATTGGTTTTCTTTATTTACAGTAATGGATAAAGTAGTTTCTTTTTCATTAGATTCGGTAGGAGTAAGAGTATTTACTTTATATGGAATAGCAATATTTTTTTTTTTTGACCTTATTGAGTTTTGTCTATCTCTATATTCAACAAAAACGAGGTTACTGTTGTGATAAGCCTTGATTTTTCCTTCTAACCAATGATGATGATCTAAACCAAAAACTTGTAAATCTATAAGACCAGTGTCTATTTCAGAAATGGAAACATCATTAGAATCGCCGTCATCATAAGATATATTACATATTCCTTGAAGATTAATCTTAGTTATATTACCGTAATAATATGTACCATTTCCCCACCTTGCTTTTATACATGTTACATGAAATTTTGAAACATCTGTAAAACCAGTTAAACCATTAATCACTTTTTTTACATTACTTGAATTGTCGGTTGATTGAACTATGCATTCGTTGTTATTATCGTTATAATTAGTTATTACAAAGAACCCTTCATTATTTTTTACTATTTTACCCGTTTCAATTTTAGTATAATCATAATTTTCGTTATTAAATGATTCCATAGAATTAAATAATATTTATTAAGTTTTATTTAAACCAATCGTCGCCTTTAGGTTTATAAGAATCGATTGGTGTAAACATTTTTTTCGGTTTTTCAATTGGCGTGACATTTTCTTGAATGCGCAAAGGCTCGGATTTCTTCCCATATTCATCCACAATCAATCCTGTTTTCTTTTTGATTTCATCTCTCACATATTTAGGAATCCAATGGTTCCAGGAAATATGTAATGTATTCGGGTGATAATAAAATACTTCGAATCCATTTTTCTTCAATTTATCAAAAACATATGTTATACACCCCGAGTGATCGTAATTTGTCACCCCTAAAATAATTTCGGGAACCACGTACCAACAATATTTTTCATGTGTTGTTCTAGAAACATGTTTTATCCTCACATGTATACGATTAAGAATTTTATTAAATAATTCTAATTTTTGAACATCTCCTACACGTTTTCTTTCATAAAGATCATCTATATTCAGCTTTTCGGAAAAATCCTCAATATCATTATCGATATTAAAAATATTCATTTAATAACTAATAATAAAAAATAATCACGATTTAAAAATATTTTTCATAAATAATGATTAAACATTTGGTGATCGGTGGAGGAGGGACATTAACATTAAGAACACTGGGTTCTTTACAATATTTGATAAATAACGGAATTATAAATATTCCAAACATTAAATCTATTTACGGTACTTCTGCCGGCGCTATTATCGGCGTATGTATATCCCTAAAAATGGATATAGATTTAATCATAAATTACATAGTGAATCGGCCATTGGAAGATATTTACGATATCACCCCAACTGATTTGTATAATCTTTATTCTAATAAAGGTATTTTTAATAAAGATAGTTTGATCAAATTATTTGAACCGTTGATGGAATATAATAAAATATCTATGGATATTACTCTTAAAGAATTCTATGAATTTACAAACATTGATATACATATGTTTTCCCTTGAATTAAATAATCTTGATATTGTCGACATTTCACATTCTTCTTTTCCAGATTTATCTCTTATTGACGCAGTTTACATGACTTCGTGTTTACCATTTGCTTTTGAGCCATTTTTACACGATAACACCTTTTATGTAGATGCCGGGATTATTGTAAATTATCCATTAACTTATTGCCTACAGTATTTGACACAAAAAAACGAATTGAATGAGTTTGAGATATTTGGGTTTAACACTAAATATAACGAAGATAAAGACACAACAGAGACCATAAAAAATGGAAATATGATTTCATATACTCTTTTTATGATTAAAAAATTGTTAAAAAAAAGTAATCAAATAGTAAAATTAGATGATGTCCCGAATACTATTATATATCATACCGACGAGAATATTTTCTCAAGCTTGATTGAATCGATATCTTCGAAAGAAAAAAGAGAAAAATATGTCGAAGAAGGATATGATATCGCGTCTACCTTTTTAATTCAGAGCGGTATTGACGAATTGAGTTAAATTCGCCTTTGTCGGCTTCGCATCAAAATCAATTACCCTATCATTAACTAATAATTTTATGGTTGGATACCCCTCTACTTTGTACTTTTCCATCATGCTCTCGCTCTCAGATGTTTCTTTTGTACAATTAATGTCATTAAATATTAGTATATATCCATTTACCGGTACATCTTTGTATTGTGCTTTAAATGCGTTCCATTCTGGTTTTGCCGAAGTACAGTGAGGACACCAATCCGTATAGAAAAACAAAAGTTCTGCTTGTTTTGTTGTTTTTATTGGCGTAGATTTAGGTTTTCTGTAATATAAATAAACATTATAAGCAATTACAAAAAGAATGATAACAACCAATAATATAACTCCCATATTTACATTTTCTGGCTTTACACTCATACTTATATAATTAAATATTTTAATTATAAAACTAACGCAAAATATATTAATATTATATATGATCTTCAATGAAGAAGATTACAAAAGTGGCGATGGAATGCTCACCACTGTATGGGGGCCACCTTTATGGCATTTTCTTCATACAATGAGTTTCAATTACCCTATAAATCCAACAACAGAAGAAAAAAAACACTATATGGAATTTATAAAGAGCTTGGAATATATATTACCATGTAAATATTGTAGAGTCAATTTTAAAAAAAACCTTAAAACACTTCCTTTAACATTGGAGGTTATGAAATCCAGATACACTTTTTCCAAATATGTTTTTGAACTACATGAATTGATAAATAAAATGTTGAATAAAAAATCAAATATGAACTATGAAGATGTAAGAGAAACGTATGAACATTTTAGAGCGAGATGTACCGAATCAAAAAGACGTAAAAAGCGAAAAACAAAAAAGGAAATGGGATGCGTAAAACCTTTATATGGTGAAAAGTCGAAATGTATTTTAAGAATCATTCCTCAAAAAATAAAAACCAAAAGTTTCGAAGTTGATAAAAAGTGTATAAAACGAAGAGATTAAATTCCGAACGCGGAAAAACTATTAAGAAGTGGGACCGGTCCAGAATCTGTCGATTCCGGTTTGTAATTTTTCCCCTTGTCAAATAATTTTGCCTTTTCTTCAAATTGATTAAATACTTTTTGAACCGGCTCTTGGTCGAAACTAGCATAATCTCCATAACTTCCTCCTTCGTTGGTTTTATATTTTACCACTTTTTTACAATCTACAATAGGCTCAGGGCATCTTTCACAAGCTGGGCAAGGGGGTGTATCTGTATCGTTCCCATTTTTTCCATTTTTTCCGGTTCCTTTTACGATAATAGTAGGGGGGCAAACTGGGCATACCGGTGGAACGACTTCTGATTTTAAAATATATAAATCTTCCTTTCCCGACGGGATCGATGATCTAGGTATACCGGGTGGCAAATAATTCGAATACATGTTTGAGTTTATTGTTGTAGGTTGCGAAGAAATTGGCTCATCTTGGCTATAGTAATAATCATTCAAATATCCCGCTAATTGATTTCTATTTTTATTTATGTCTGTATAAAAAACAAATGTATTACCGTTTGCGTAAATAGTTAATGTCATCGAGTTTTCTGTTTTTATCAATACCGCTTTATTTGAACCCGAACTGATGAAAATAATTTGATCGTTATAAACTTGCGAATAATTGTATATTTCTGTATTTCCGTTGCCATAATTTACGGAAATTTGTAATTGTCCTAAATTATTACTGACTGTTGCGGTACTATTATTTTGACCATAAAAAACGATAGTATTATCTTGTTGTGTGGTATGGTCGTAATCGTAAGATGTGGTGGTTGTGCTTTCGCTTGGTGGAGAATATATAAGTGGATTTATGGAAGGATCCATGTTCCCTGTTGAACCAGATGGACCTATTACTATAAAAGGACCAGACATTCCATTTTCTACCCATTGTTCATATTGAGAAGACGACTTTATTTTATCTTTAATAGTATCGATGTTTCCGGTAAATCCTTCTTTCCGTCGAAGAGCGGTAACTAAAACAATAAACATGGTGAATCCTATAATTATATAATTAATTATATCCCATTTATCCATAATGTAATGTAATATTTTTATAACTTATTTTTTATTTAAAGCAATGAACGCCCAAATTGCGAGTATAAGCCCTATAATTAAATTTATCGTTGTCCAGCTCATAATATTTAAAAATACTTAAATTTAAATACTTTTTTAATAAATAAAAATTGATATTAAAACTAATAACATAATAATTATAAAATGAAGTTCATATTTTATGATACGGAGACGACTGGATTAATCCCTAAAAAGGCTGGAGCCTATCCTCATATAGTTCAGTTTAGCTATATTATTTACAACACGGACTCGGGGAAAATAGAAAAAATATACGACGAAATTATTTCTTTACCAGAAGGCGTAGATATACCACCCGAAGTGTCGGAAATACACAAGATCACTACAGAAATGAGCAGAAATTCGAACGTAAAGATAGAAGATTGTTTGCTCGAATTTGTAGGGGAATGTTTGGGCGCAGATTTGATTATTGGTCACAATTTGAATTTCGACAACGCAATGGTTGTTTCTGAATTGGATAGATATAAAGAATCATTGGATCAGGAAAGCGACGAGCGAGAAAATGTCGGAAGGGCCACTCAGAGATTTTTACAAACACGTTTTTATTGTACTATGCAAGAGACGATCGATTTTTGTAATATTATAGCTACATACAAGAAATCTCCAAAACAATACGTGAAATTTCCTAAATTGATTGAACTTCATGACAAATTGTTTGGAAAGGATACGCTTGCCATACAATTACACAATTCTCTGAATGATGTTTTGGTTTGTTTTCGATGTTTCTATAAATATAAATTTGATGTTGATGTTCTTTCTAAATTTTCACATTTAATTTAATACTCGTCTTTTTGTAAAATGGATAAATTATTTTCTGCGCCTTGACCTGCTTCTTGACCTGCGTCTTGATTTCCTACGTATAGACCTTTTCCCACCGCTTGTAGATGATTTGGGTGGTATTTTTATTGGACGGTTTCCACTAAGATTAGCTGGAGGAAATTTACTTCCAGTGCCTGAAATAGATGGCGGAGGACCCGTTGATACACTTCTCCCGGGGAATTTAGGTGGTGGGGGCGGGGATGAATAGCTCATATATTTAACAATATATTTTAATATGAAAATCTTCTTTTAGTTGTGCGTCTACCTTTTTTGCGTTTTCCTTTAGCTTGTCGTTTTGTAAAGTATTTTTGGGGTTCTGGTTTAATACTTGAAATAGGCATAGAAATAGGCATAGAAATAGGTCTTCTATCATTTGTGTAGTTTCTTACCAATACCGGGTCAAATGGGTTTGAATTTCTCGAAGAACGCATATATGTATAATTATATTATTTTTACAACACTTCAACCTTTAATATATTTTGTAATCTTGGAAAAAATGCCATTTCATTCAATAATCTACGTTTTTCTTCACGTATTGACTCAATTCTTTGCGACCACCAGTCTTCCTCTATTGCCTGTTTTATTATTCTGGTGGATTTTTCAAAATCATTCATATCCAATAAAACAAACGCCAAAGGATTTACGTGTTTTTCAACATTTGGGCAACCGTAGTAAAAAACCAATGATTCGCACAAAATCGGTTCCCATAATTTCTCTGTAATAAAATCTTCTTCGTAATTATTTTCCACCATAAAATAATATTTATACGGTGTAAGTCCTCTACTTTTATCTATATATGGAGTCAATGCTCCACGATAATTTTTAAAGTTGTGGTCGTTTTTTTGATTATAAATATCTAACGCGACCCCTTCTTTTTCTAAATGATGTAAAAAATCAATGCGATGAATATGCCCTTCATCAAAATATTTAGAACTACAAATGGAAGAAATAATATCACCTTTTGTTTTTTCAAAAGAATTTAGTTCGCTTAAAGGTAGTTCCAATTGCCAAAAAATATTATTAACATCTCCCGTTTTTCTGCCGAATACTTTTAAAAAGTTTTTGGGTTCACTCCATTCTCCCCAGGTTTTTATTCCCCAATTTTTAGTTTCATCATAAACCCATGGTTCCATTTGAAAAACAATTGTTTTTGCGGGATCGTATTTACTATTCGGGGGAGGTTTATTTATGATGACATAGAAATCAACATCGTCTTCCCATGTTATTTCAATGTTTTTCCAAAAAAAACCATAATCACACATATTTGACCATTCTTTACACAATTGTTCAGAAGAACACCAGTTACACATCATTTTTACGCGAATGTGTCTATATTTTTCACAAGGATAATTATCTATATAATGATTTATTTTCGAATCATGTATACAAAAATGATTTACAGGTTGAGTAAAAAGCCACCATTCGGCTTCATGTCTTGGTGATTTGATATCTAACAAATTTAATTTTTTAATATGATTACTTGTTGACCACCAAAAATTACCGCTAAAATGAGGAAAAGGACTAGTTGCATAATTACAACCAACTACATCATATTTTTTTAAAAGCCGCAAACAATCACGCGACCTATCTATCAAAAAATAAAGCATCATATTTTTCCAATCTTCCACTTTTGACAATCTATTGTCTGTGAAAAAATTAATTCCTTTGGTATGTATATACAAAACCCGACACTCTTTTTTCTCGCAATAATTTCGAATAAAATTGATTGACATTAATTCAAAAACTTTAATATTATCTGTAAGATGAATGATCGTTTTTTTTGTGAATGTAGATGGAATTTGTTCTCCTACATTTAATATGATAACTTCAAAAGAAGTCGATTCTAATCTTTTAAGCAAATTTTCCAAAATACCCAATCCAATATCTTTTATATGACAATTATGAATGAAACAAACACACCTTTCTTTTTTTACATAGATGCCGTCATTTTTTCCAAAATAAGGAGAACTTTCAAGTTTACTAATATCTATATTATGTTTAAAAAATCCCAATGTATTAAATCCTTCGCAATTTTTATCATTTGCTATTTTAAACATTTCATCTATATTTGTTTTTTTGAAAAATAGGTCGTTACCAATATAATCTAATTGAGGATAATATAAAAACTCTTTATCCGAGAAATCAAACGAATCGTAATCTTGTTGAATATCTGTGTCAATTCTTTTTCCGTTTTCGTTCCATTCTGAAAAAACAAGTTGAGGATAAATTTCGTAACTATTTAATTCTGGGATAATTTTTATCAAGTAGTCGATGCCATGTTTTATGCCATTTTTATTAATATAATTTATTAATTTAAAGGCGCCCATCTTGTTGATGGAATAACAAAAAAATCCCCCAATATATAAATTTTTGTCGAGAGGGTGAATACCAGAGCTTTTGATTAGAGCTCTGTTCTTTGAAAACATTGAATATCCTAAAAATAACATTTCGGTGTTTACGTAATCCTGTGAAGTAAATTTTTCTTTGAAATTTTCACACGTTTCGAGAATATCGTCTTCCATGATAATGTAGTAAGAATTTTCATTATCTTCTAATAATTGTTTCCATAAATAAAAATGACTCAAGGCACAACCTATTACTCCTTTTCGATTCCCAAAATCATTTCCCATGAATAAGTCTTTTATTTCTTGTGTTAAAGTCAACTCTTTTCCATATACGGCTTCCACGAATTCATAATTCTCAATATTATTATCGTCCAATATTTTTTTTGTTCTTTGTTTGCGATCTTCTCTGTGTTTTAAATTCACGATTTTAATGTTTGATTTTTTTGAAATTTGTGTAAGAGTCTCTTGTGCGCCAAATTGATTTTCATCATTTAAAGAATACGCATTAGGTTTTAGACCTCTCTCATTTGTGAGACGCCCAATATGACGGTTTGTTAATTTATTAAAAAACGCGCTTTTATATTTCATATTCCATCGCTCGGCGTAATCTCTCTCGAAAAAAGTATTTGGACTATTATAATTTCCCAAATCTAAAATCGCATCTACCAAAATCATGGCAGGACGAAAACTATAATGAGGCCAGTAATGACAATTTTTATAAGGAAAATTTCCTTTACAGTGGTTATGTAAAACAAGTTTGTCCGTAAAAGGAAGGGGTTTATCTCCTTTGATGAGTAACCCTTCAATCGTTTCCGCGTAATTCCGGTTGAATAAAATTTGCTTAATTTCCGGGAATCCATTTTCTTGACATTCTTGAAACAATTGTATACTATCGGAGACGTAATTCATCTTATCATAAAATAAAAAGTCGTCTTCCATGTGTATCCAATATTTTGGTTTCAAATGATTTAATTTATCCCAGATAATATTCATACTCGCACGATGACCCTTTTCAGTAGATGTTTTAAAAACAAAATCGAACCACGGATACTTATTATACATAATTACTCTGTCGTCTATACTAGAATTGTCATCCACACAAAACCAATAATCTATTTTATCAACATCCCAGTGATTTAAAATAGAATTGATTGTTTCCTGGAATAAATCAAGTCGCTTACAGGTAGTAAAAGAAATAAAGACTTGTGGATTTTCTTTATTTTGAAATTTATATTTTGATTCCTCTGTAAGTTTTTGGCGATTTAATTGGAAAAGAATATTCCATTTTTTAATGTCGGATTCCGATACTTTTTCTGTAACTTCTTTATTAAATTGATAAAAGTCCATATAATAGTAAACACTTGAATATTTAAATTATTTTCATAATATATGATTCGAAGTTTTCAAGTTAGAAGTGAAACTCCAGATATTTTAGCAGTAAGGAGGGATGGAAGAAATAATGGAAATATTCCAGTTAACGAAGTTGATATCGATAATTTATGGAATGACAATTATTTAATAATACATATTGAAACCATAAAGAGTTTTTTTGAAGATAAATATTTTTTATTATATTATAGACGTTTTTATTATATAGGATATTTTGTCTTTTCGAATGACATAGTACCCGTTATGAAATTCAAACCAGTATTTATCAGCCTAGGTGGTTGGATAAAAATTTTCAATCCACAACATCCAGATGATTTCACCGAATTTACCCCACAATTTCTGGCGGCGACTGATTTTTATCTCCAATTTCGAACCCATGTCATGGAACTTATTGATTCTAATATTATAAAGTTGGTAAAATTAAGAAGTGCTAATATTTTTGAAATACCAGACTATTATTATAAATGGTTTAAACTATTTAAAAAATATAAAACATACGAGACATCTAGCGATGCGTACATGTTAGAAAAAAAAAGACTAACAGATAAATTGTCTACAGGAAACCCTGATGCCTTAAAAGTTATTGAAGAACTTGTGGGCCCTGATAATTACATTACGAATTACAATACGAGAGGGGGTGGGAAAAGATCCAAAAAAAGAAGAAAAGGAAGAGCAAAAAAATCAAGAACTACATAATTCACATTCAGGTTCAATTGTAAATTGTTGTGCGGTATGTTTTGGTTTGCGTCTTAAATAATAACAACCCGTTTTTAAGCCTTTGCCCCACGAATAAAAGTGCATAGATGTTAAAATATTATAATTGGGTTCTTCTACCCACAAGTTTAAGCTCTGACTTTGGCAAATATATATTCCTCTATCTGCGCTCATATCAATAAGATGTCTCATTGGAATTTCCCATACAATTTTATATTTATTTTTAATGTGCTGTGGGAGATCTAGGTGTTGAATACTCCCTTTATTCTCGATGATATTATTTTTCAGTTTTTCATTCCATAACTTCAAATCAATCAATTCTCGCATCAAATACTGATTCACGACAATAAATTCGCCGGCCAATGTTCTTCTGCTATATATATTTCCAGTGATTGGTTCAAAGCATTCATTAAATCCTAAAATCTGAGATGTACTGGCAGTTGGCATAGGAGCAACACATAACGAATTCCGTAATCCATATTTTACTATATTATTTTTTAACATGACCCAATCATATCTATTTGATGGGACAGATCCCCACAAATCGAATTGTAGTAGGCCTTTAGAGGCAGGCGACCCTATAAAAGAAGAATAACTCCCATATGTCTGATTTGCCATTCGCATACCAAACTCTTCGGATGTACAATGTTCATTGGGGGTCCTCGCGTTCTTTACTAACTCACAACGCTCTTTTGATAATTCACAGCTTCTTTCCATAGAAGCATGATAAATAGTCTCAAATATATTCTTGTTGATTTCCTTTGCTTCATCTGAATGATACGCAACATCCATCATAAAAAATACATCCGCCAATCCCTGGACACCAATTCCGATAGGACGGTGACGCAAATTACTATTTCTCGCTTTTTCAGTTGGATAGAATGTCACATCAATGACATTATTTAAATTTTCGGTTACTATTTTTACCACTTTATGTAATTCTTCGTAATCAAATATTTTATCTTTTACAAATTTAGGAAGACCGATACTCGCAAGGTTACAAACAGCAGTCTCATTTTCGCTCGTATATTCGATAATTTCTGTACACAAGTTTGAACTTTTAATCGTTCCCAAATTTTGCTGATTCGACTTTTTATTTGCCGCATCTTTATAAAGCAAGTATGGTGTACCGGTTTCCATTTGAGAATCTAAAATCTTAAACCACAAATCTCTGGCATTTATTTTTTTATATAATTTTCCACTTGTTTCACATTGCGACTCATAACTTTCGTACAATTCTTTGAAATCATCGCCATAAACCTCAAAAAGATCAGGAAAATCATTCGGGCAAAATAAATACCAATAACTATTTGTTTTTACACGTTCCATGAATAAATCCGGAATCCATAAACCATAAAACAAATCGCGTGCCTTCATTTCTTCGTCGCCGTGATTTTTTCGCATTTCCAAAAAATCTTCAATATCTAAATGCCATGGTTCCAGGTATATGGCAAAGGACCCATTGCGTTTTCCCCCTTGATCCACAAAACGGGCCGTATTATTATACACCCTTAACATTGGAACAAGACCGCTAGACGTATTTTTATTTCCAATAGAAGACCCTTTGCCACGAATATTATGTACATGTAACCCAATGCCTCCGGCATATTTGGATATTTTTGCGCAATCTTTTAAAGTGTCAAAGATACCGTCGATGCTATCTTCTTCCATCGCCACCAAAAAACAAGAACTCAATTGTTGTGTCAATGTACCGGAATTGAATAAAGTTGGTGTAGCATGTGTAAAATATTTTTGCGACATTAAATCGTACGTTTCCTTTATTTTATTCAAGTTTGTCTTGTGAATACATATTGCGGTTCGCAGCCACATGTGTTGAATGCGCTCGATTACATGTCCTTTTGCGTTTTTCAATAGATATGCGCGTTCCAATGTCTTGAAACCAAAGTAGTCGATCAGAAAATCTCGTCCATGGTCTAGCATTTCATCAAATTCGTTGGCATATGTTTCTACAATTTCATAAAAATCACTGGAAATAATAAAATGTTCATATAATTCTTTCATAGTATCTTTAAAAGACGGCCATGTATTTTTCTGATGATTTGTTAAAATAATATGGCTCGCCAATACACCATAATCTAGATGCGAACTCGTCATGCTGGCACAATGTTCTGCCGTGTATTCGTCAATCTTTTTTGTTTCGATTTTATCATAAAGACGGTCAATCACTTTCATTGCCAGTTGAGTCCAATTCAAATGAATGTTTGCCGCATCTCCGATATTTTTGATGCGCAATAATATTTTATCAAAAGAAATTTCTTGATGAGTCCCATCTCTTTTGATAACATACATTGTCTCTTCCATTTTATTTATATATGAATTATTTTTATATCTTGTTTCTTTATAATTTGATGGGGTGATAAATTCTATTTTCGATAAAATTTCTTTTATTTTCTATGATATCTTTTTTGATAACTTCTAGTAAATTCATGTTATTGTCAGTAGTTAATATCCCGCACATCTCTGGTAAAAATTGTTGTATCGACAGATTATTTTCTATACAAATGTGGGGTAAAATCGCTTCCAAAAAACCAAAATATTTTTTATCTATAGTATCAATTAAGGTTTTTAAAAATTTTTGAGAAAATCTCATAATAACAGCTAATACTCCTATTTGTTGTATGGTTTCGAATCCTGATAATGTACCTGTCCCCCACCACGAAGGACTTCTTAAACCATATTCTGGTACCATTAAATCGTAATTATATGAATCATGGCTATTAATAAAATCTATAAAACTACCAGGATAATAAACATCATTTTCAATAATCCACGTATATTCGTATTTTTTAATTTCATCATAATTATTCATAAAATAATTAATATACAT
>Ga0209550_10004439_pt1 | contig 13297 bp, 13 predicted proteins | sample LauGreSuBDMM15SN_2_FD_187567 | JGI IMG/M metagenome (GOLD analysis project Ga0209550, IMG submission 187567) | Freshwater lake microbial communities from Lake Michigan, USA - Su13.BD.MM15.SN (SPAdes) (version 5) | ecosystem: Environmental > Aquatic > Freshwater > Lake | place: Lake Michigan... | reverse complement strand
GCAAGCTAGCATCAGAGAAGACTAGCTGCGCCCCGCCCGCTGCCTCGCCTCCTGCCGCCGCGCCGCCTGCCGCCGCGCCACCCGCCTCCCACCAAAACTCAAGACCGAAGTCACGCCCACTGGCCACGATGTCATCGTCAGAGTAGATGAACCTGCGGTGGTGGGAGGACGAGGGGTGCGCCGAGGTGAGGGGCGGTCAGATGTTGGAGATCCGATGCAATCTCATGCAATCTCATGCAATCTCACCAGCGCGAGATGTTGGGGATCCAATGCAATGCGGCGAGGATAGCGTTTGAGTTGTACGTCGGCAGCGCCCGCAGCGGCTCGGGGAAGAAGGCGTTGTGAGGGTAGACGTACAGGCTGCGCGCTCGTACAGCATGCCCATGCGAGGCCCGCCAAGCGCGCCCTTGGCACTCATCGACCAGCGGCTGCAGCGGGGCGCGCAGAGGTGTCCGCGTGAAGAGTGAAGAACGGACGTCGTTCGGCACGTCTCCCAGCCACGGGAGTAGCCACGGTGGCAGCTCGCCGCTCGTCACGATGTACACGTTGCGGATCGCCGCCTCCAACCGGGGCGTCTGCAACACCGACCGCAGCGCAAATTGAAAGGTGCCGTCATCCCTCACCCGCTGAATGTCGGGCCTGCGAGAGAGCTGCTTGTTGCGCAAAGCTGAAGCCATCGTCGACTCGACGTGAGGGTTACCCGCGTCCACCCACATGAACACGTAGTCGACGACAGATGGAGAACTGTCAAAGTGCCTGCCAGTGCTTATGGAGTTGTTGTTGACTGCACGACCAGCACGTCGAGGCCCCATTTCAGCCTGCAGCCGCGCAGAGTCGAGCGCGTAGTAATCATCGATCCAGCTCTGGAGTTCATCGTGCTGTCTGCGCACTTCTCTCTGTTTGAAGAGCATCTCGCTGGCGTGCTGTTCTTGCTGCCGTGCTACCTGCTTCCAGTGCCGCACTTCGATCTCGCGCCGAAACGAAATCCATGCGAGCGCTGACAGCGCCACAAGCAGCGCCACCGCGAGCACACCTATGACAGTCCACATCGCACGGACGGAGCACTGCTCTCGCTCTCTCGTCTCGGAGCAAGGTGTGAAAACAAGGCCGACTGTGAACTGCTAGTTGACCCTGAAAGCGCTGTCATTTCTTGGGATGTGTCATATATCCATAGCCAATATTAACGCGACACAGCACGCAACACAAACCGAGCAAACAGGCTAAGGAAGAGAAGGACAGGCGACGGTCGCGGGCAGGACCCATGCCAGCCACAGCTACCGCCCCCGCGGCGGCGAAGCCGAAGGCTCGCATCAAGGGCAGCAATGCGCAGCCGACCACGTGCATGTCTTCCGGCTCTTGGCTCCGGATCTGCGATAATGGTTATCGTGCTCGTTATTTTCGTCCGCGTGATTAGCGTGAGCCGTGCGCCATCTCTCTTGACGTCTTGAGTTACATCTCGCTCGTCTCTCAGCATACGCTCGCGCTCTCACTCTTCATCCGCACGAAGCTCAGCTGGTCCAACTTCTTATGGACGCGCCAGCTGGTCCAATCACGTGTCCGATTAGCGCCGTTCACACGCTCCATGCGCAGCATGCCATGCGCCGCCACAAGCGTACCGTTGCCGTGACTTTGGCGGTCGCTCTTCGGCGCCGCCCACACAGCGCACTCAAGGATCGACGAGGGCGGCGGGACGACATAACGGCCTCCCACGCGCCCTTGCATCAAGCGCACGTTGGCGCCCGGCGGACGGTTCCGGCTCTGCCTATTTAGAAGCTCGAGGGCGGCTTTGGGGAAGCCGAGTCCACGTCGCCGCCCCTCCTCGCCCGCACTCTCGCTGCTGCTGCTGCTCATGTTGACGGCAGCGGCGCCATGGCCGCCGTCGTCGCCGGCGGCATAGAACCCAAAGTGCTCGGGGCGTACGAAGACGAGGTCAAGGATCTTGTAATTCCATACGGGTAGCGCTCGCACCAGCTCGAAGCCCAGCCCGCTGAGAAGGCGCAGCGTACGGAAGGTACGCCGAACGTCGTTGAAGCGCATCTCCACCACGAGAATACCGATTGAGATCCCACCGAGATTGGTCTGATCAAAGCCTTCGAGCACCTGACGAAACACAGCACGTGCATGCATGCGCTCGCGGAGCTGCTCAGTGCGAGTCCACACGCTAGCACTGGGGAGGGGACAGCGTGGGCACAGTGTGTTGATGAGGCAGTCTCGACGGGGCATCTCGGTGCATCGCACCGCAAGCTCGGCCCCCTCCACGTCGAGCCAAAAGATGTCGACACGGCGCACACTGAAGAGGGCAAGGTAGTCGTGCAGAGGTGCACACGGCACGTCGATGCGCAAAGCGCGCGTCGTGTTGAGCCACGCCGTGGGGGCGCGCTCCTTGTAGCCCGCGCGCTCAAAGTTCTGATTCATGAGCGTCTCGAGGCCACCCGTCTCGTCCGCGGACATGCGCGCTACGCCATGCCTGGCTGAGCTGACGGAGCGACGCGCTGCAAAGGTCGCCCTGCCGCGCACGGTACACACGGCGCCACGGGCTGCAAGCACGCCCGGCCGGTGCGTCCGGATCAGCTCGAATGCGCTGGGGTTAGGCTCAATGAGCAGCCCGCGCCAGCTTCGGCAGCTCTCTGTGAACACCGTGTTGCTCGCGCGCAGCCCATCGTGCCCTCCAAGCTCGACGAAGAAGCCGTCGTGCGGCTTCCCGAGCGCAGTCGCCAGCGCGAGCACAAAGACCTCCTGCCGCTCTTGGCTGCGCGAGCACGGGCGCAGCCCTGGGTGCATCTCAATCGTAGGGCAGTCATGGCACCTGTCACGCATGGCAATCGATGCCAGCGCAGTGTGCGAGGACCGCCACGCTTCCAGCGGTAGAGTGTGCGATAGCGACGCCGAGGTGCAAGAGGAGGCCGCGCACACCGTCGCGTTCGTGAGGAAGTAATCCATTCTCCAAACCTCGCTCAAAACGAATGCATGTCGATGTCCGTTACAATTGTACCCAGTGCGTGAGGGAGGGAGCGAGTGTCTGTAGACTGAGTGCATAGAGATCGGGTGAGTGAAGTACATGTAATGTCTCAATAACTCTCTTGGCTGTTAGCAGACGTGGTTAGGTACTGTCCCGATTCAAAAACACCGGGGGGAGCCGGGATAATGAGACGTTCCTTCTCTCACCCGATCTCTACACACACAAACTGTCCCGGTACTGGATGGAGAGGCATAATATTATGATTTTGATTTCGTCTACGTAGCGCCATATAGAGAACCGCTAAAGCTGAACTATGCCTATGTCGGCCCAACCCGTACACAAACAATCCGAAAGCTAAACCCACAGTCATGCTGACACAGAGGACAGACCTCGCAAACCCGAACGAGACCGTCTCAGGACGACGCGATGTGCTGCCTGCGGCGCGCCACCGGAAAGCTCAATCTTCAATGTACGGCTTCACCGAGGACCATCTGAGGGAGTCGCTGGCAGGTACGCTGGTCGGAGTCATTAAGGGACTGCCAGTCCAACGGTCGGACTCCTCGCCCCCCGCCTTTCCGCCCCAGCGAACCCTCTTGCTCATCGCGGTGATCGAACGCTGCATGATGGCGTCGGCCCCTATGAGAGCGGGTCTCCACCTGCCCTTGGCCTCGAGCACCTTGCGCGAAAGGACCTTCCTCGTAGTGAGGCAAAGGTATTTCTCATCGAGGAGCTCCACCTTGATGACGCCCGAGCGGAAGTACGGCTTAGCGAGGCGCACGTCCTCAGCAAGCACCTCCTCTTTGTACTCATGCTCGTCGTCTGGTAGGACCTCGGCCACAAAGGCGAGCACCTTTCGCGCGTCGCTCGCCGACGCAAACGTCGCGACTAGAAAAGGCGTCGTGCCCCGATAGCCATCGCCCTCCTGGCCGTTGGCATGACGGCTGAGGTTATGGATCACGGCGTTGGCAGCGTCGGGCGTCCATGTGCTCAACCGGCAGCGCTTGGACAGGTTGGGCAGGCTCTCGTCGAGCACGTGCGCGAGGAAGGCGCCCAGGGCGGAGGTGGCCTCATCAGTGAGCCGCGGGTCGCTCTTATCATCGTCTGAGATCGAGCCCGGGACGAGGGATCCAATCCATAGGGTCGTCTCCGAGTATCCCCAGGACTCCTCGTCCCGATAGAAGTAGGCGGCGCGCGCGAGGATGGCAAGGACGATCACGCCGTGGATCGTCACCCACACGAGGAAGACGTGAACTAGAGGCCCACCAATCTCCACCTGCCGCTGCGTCCACCCTCCGTCCGCACCCTCAACCCAATCAAACGGCGAGGCGATCTCGACTCGCAGGTCGCGCTTCTCGCCGTAGAGCCCGAGACCGAAGCACGTCTGATCGCCGATGATGAGGGCGGCGAGTACGAAGCTGCTCAGCACGTACAGGTCGATCAGGGTGGCGTACGAGATCTGCGGCAGCTTCTCGGTCACCACGTACCGGAAGGCGATGATGGCGAGCAAGAGCGTGATGGTCACGCCTGCGCGATCGGCAAGCCCCGTGTCGATGGCGTACGTCGTGACCAAACTGCCCTGCAGGATGAAGAGCGGAAAGACGACATTGAAGAACCAGTTCCATGGCCGGCGGCGCACGCGCATCTGGATGTCGATGAAGGGGTACCTGATGAGGGAGGCAATCAATGGGTACCTGATGAGGGAGGCAATCAAGGGAGTCCATCAAGAGAGGCAATTAAGGGGTAGCTGATGAGGGAGGCAATCAAGGGAGGCAATGAGGGAGGCAATCAAGGGTACCTGAGGCAATCAAGGGAGGCATTGAGGGAGGCCATGCAGGGAGGCCATCAGTGAGGTCATCGAGGGGCCATCAGGGAGGCCATCCGTGGCACTCCGAGGCCATCAGCGGCGTACACGCTGGCTGAGGACGAATCCTCCTCACGCGTCTCTCCCGCGTGGAAATTGAGGCGCGGGTACAGATTGTACTCATGCGCCTGCAGGAAGGTGTGCGTGCGCAGATTGCTTCGGCGTCTCGACGACGCGTTCTTGACGAGCTCCACCTGCTTCGCGCGCACCCTGGCGCCGCGTTGGACGATGGTACGCTTCTCGACGGAGGGGTTGGCCGCACGCACCTCCTCATGGCCGCTCACGAGGCGCATCGTGAGGATCTGCGCGTCGAGCGGGAATGAGGAGAGCTCCATGGGCTCGGAGAAGGTGCCCGTGAACGACCAGTGCAGGCACACCATCGGAGGATTCGAAGCCTCGCCGGGTGCCGAGTCATAAAAGTGGTACCACGACTCCTCGTTCTCCATCGTGAGCACGTTGTCAAAGTAGAGCCGCGGGGCCCAAAAGCGCTTAGCGCTTTTCTCGGCTTCAAGATCCTCCTCCTTCTCAGAGGGCAGGTAGCAGTACAAATGGCCCACGTACTGGTTCGTGCGGCTCCTGTCGACTGCGATGGAGCGCGCCGCTTCGACGTCCGCCAAAGTCATCGTCGTCGTCGTACTCTTGCTCGTCAACGGCTTGAGCTCGGGCTCGAACCAGCTGGCCTCAATCTGTGATTTCACTGCGAACTGCTGAAGCACGAGGTTGACGTCCAGCAAACGGTGGATCAAGGCCCTCACCATCACTGTCCGTGTCACCTTCACGTTTGTCTTCAATATGCCGCGCGGCTCCGCCTCTGTGCCCTCCGGCGCCGGCTCCGGCGGCTCGGGCGCCGTTTCCTCCGGTGTCGGCTGAGGTAGGACAAGCTCCATTCTTATCTCTTCGCCGCGTGACGAAGTCAAACTTTTTAGAACTTTTTGGAAACTTGGCCATGAATTAGTTTGTTTCTTATCTCGAGTGGATCCCTCCACAGCCCTAACTACGACTTTCGTACCGTCATGCGCTGCGAGAGTCAGCCTCGACGATAAAGATACTTCTTAGGACCGCGACGACGAGGCCGACGACGGTCTCAAGTTTGAGGCACAAGCAGTGATCGCGCGGACGGCCGTGCCCGCCTTTTGCAGTCGTTGCGCGTGCTTCAGCGCCGCTTGAGCGTTGCGCTCTGCCGTGCGCTTAGCAGCATTGAGCGATGCCCTCTCAGGCTCTGCGGGGCGGATTGGCTCGGCGAGAATGGCTTCCATGTCGGCGGTTGTGAACGATTCTTGGGGCTCGAGAGGGCCTGGCGCCTCGGCATCGCTCAGAGCGAGCAGGTTGCTCCGAGCTGCAACCTCCGCAGGTTGCATCTTCTCCTTCGGGTGCACATCATCAGCGCCCTCGTCATCTCCAGCTTGCGATTGTATCGCACTCACTGTCAAGGTCTTCTTCTTTCGTTTCCCGTCAGGTGAATCGGCAGATGAGCCAAGAGGTTTCGAGGCTGAGCCGAAGGCATTGGCCGCGCGGACCACACTGTTCGCCTTGCGCAATTTGTTCGCCGCTGCTGCTGCCGGTCGCACCACTTGAGCGCGGCGATTTACGGGGCGGTCAGCAGCACTCTTCTCGGGTTCTGCAGGGGTGCTGATAGGCTGCTGAGAAGCTTCGGCCGCCTCTGCCGCCGCCGCCTTTTCAGCCGCCTCCGCTGCCGCATGGGCCGCCTCAGCCGCCGCCTTTTCATCCGCCTCCATATGGGCTGCCTCTGCCGCAACCGCGGCCGCTGCAGCGGCCGCGGTGGCGCAGGAAGCTGCGAGCCGTGCTGCGGCCGCGGGATTGCATCTGGGGGCGGCAGATGTAGGTCGAGAACGAACGCTCGCAAGGAGCTCGTGCTCCAGCAGCGCGATCCGGGTCGCCGCCGCTGCCTCTGCATCTGCCCTTGCCTTGAGCTCGTCCTCGAGTCTCACGAGTTTCGACTTGAGCTCGTTCTCGAGTCTCGCCGCTTTCTCCACATCCGCCTTCGCCTGACTCTCCATCTCGAGCTTCGCGAGCCGGCTCGCCGCTTCCTCCGCCCTCGCCGCTTCCTCCGCCTTCGCCTGTTGTTTGCGCGCCTCCGCACGAATTTTCACCCTCTCCGAGGCCTCGGCAATGCGCGCCTCAGCGTCAGCCTTCTGTCGTTGTTCGGCCAAGGCCTCCTCTTGCTCAGCCGCGGCTGAAGCGACCGCGGCCGCCATGCTTGCATTCTCATATGCCTGTTGGATTTCGCGCTTTGTTGGAGGGGGCCTCGATGCAGCCTCTTCTGTCCGACTGGACTCGCTCCACAAGTGTGACTTGGGATGACTTGGGATGGGGACCGGGGTCCTGAAAAACGCGCCGTCGCCCAAACCCGAGTCACTGCGCCAGTCCGCCTCCTCGACCGGATGCTGGTCAGGAGCCTGGTCAGCGACCCCTTCAGGTTGAGCGCCCAGCCACCCTACTCGGCGATGGCTTTCCTGCTCGCGAATGTTGTTCAGGCAACCCGCACTCTGTGGTCGAAGAAAGGTGGACTGGTCTCGTTTCGTCGGCGCGGCGGCGCTCTGGGGCCTGCTCACGAAGGAAGGGACCGAAACGTTGGTCGGCGCTCTTTCTCGAGCATGCCCGTCGAAATCGCAACGCCGAACGACTTCGGTGGCCGTGCCGGCGACAGGCATTTCGCTCAAGTTCATGACGCGCGGCGACACGTGCCTTGGTGAATGGCGAGGCGACATGTTCCGAGATGACGTCGCAGATGACGGTCGCGACGACGGTCGCGATGACGGTCGTGACGGGCGCGGCGACATGTTCGGGATGCGCGGCGAAGCAGCAGGCAAGCTCATATTTGCATCGCACGGGTTTTGGCCCATGGCGGCGTTGAGCGTCATCAGTTGCATGGCCTCACGTGGGGTCAGACCACTCGGTATGTTCGAGTCGCTTGAAGTTGCGAGCGCCTTGTCAATGTCGTGAAGCGCCTTGGAAAGCCCTGCATAGTTCTTGTCCGACGTGGCGCCTTTCGAGGTGAGCGGGGCAAGGCGCCTGGCATTCGACAAGGACCGTGGGCTTGAAATTCGGCTGTCTGATGGAGAGAAGGTCACAGTCCGACCTGCGCTTGATGGCCTTGTTGATGGCCTCGTCCGACTTCCGCTCGATGGCCTCGTGGATGGCCTCGTGGATGGCCTCGTTGATGATCTTGACGCGAAATCGGCCGTCGCGAGAGATCTTGCGTCGCCACCGTCGTCGCCGTCGATGGACGACGTGGCATATGGCCGCGATTCTTCATCCCATCCTGCGGCCTGCTTCGCCAGCATCTCGGCCGTCATCTCGGCCAGCTGCATTGCAAAGGGTTTTGGTTGGTCTGCCGTCCACGCTCCCTCTTCTGCGATTGATGCTAGGTGACCCTCAGAGTCGTCACCACCTTCAGATGGGCCATACGTGCGTGAATGGCGTGGTGGGCCATACTCAGCCTGTGATGCCGGCGCCACAGAGGGGCGGCGCTTGGCCATCTTGACACGGCGCTCGGCCATCCTCGCGCGCACCCAGCGCGAGCCATCCTCGCGCACAGCCACGTATGCCATGCGCAAGCAAACGAGTACGGCAACCACGGAAGCTACGATGATGAAGACGAGGATCAGTACACTGTTGTCGGCCCACCCTCCTGGAGCGGGTGGCGGCGATGGCGGCGGGGGGGGGGGGCGATGGTGGACAAGGTGGTGGTGAAGGCGGTGCTCTAGGTGATATCGGACTGGGCGGTGGTGATAACGGTGCGCCGGGCTGCATGGGCGGTGGCACAGCCGGTGGCAGTGGTGGGCAATGTGGCGGAATGGGGGGCGGTGGCGAGGGAGAAGGCGGCGGAGGCGGCGAAGGTGGATATGGTGGGCTTGGCGGTGGCGGATTGGAAGAGCAGCCAACACCGCCAATGCACAAGCCCAGCCAACAGCCATCAGGCTGCAAGCAGATACTGTTGGGTCCACAGGCCTCCGGAGGGCACGGTTCGCAAGTTGCTCGTGGGATGAGGACGAGTGCCAACACCATTGATATGTACCGGCGACGAGGTGCGCTGCGACGCCCAGCGTGCAAGGAACGGTGGTTTGGCATCGCCGACTGCACTTTGCCACGACGCTGCCCGGCATGCTCGTGTAAGTCAAGCCACATCGCCGGACGAACGAGCGCTCGAACGTGAACCCGATTGAAAGAGGAAGAGTTGTGTGCCTGCTACGGCGCTTTTCCCAATTAGGGCACAACTTACTCGCGTGAAGTAACAATACGACGCACGGACAGTACCTCACGCACCCTGCGTTGCGTCCTCGGGCAGCGCAAAGCCATACGCATGCCGGTACTTCTCGAGACGCACGAGCTGGCGGCGCACCGCTGCCTCCATCGCGCTCCTATCATCGGCGACGGCGGGGCCGAAGGCAAACGGCGAGAGGCGGAGCTCGCGACGGCGCACACAGCGCGCGACCTCGTCGGCCGCGAGGAAGCGAGGCTGCAGGCTGTGATCGACGCGCATCACCACCATGGCTGGCAGCACATCGAAGCCACGCACGAGCGCCAATGGGGTCAGCGGCGGGCGAGGCGCGCCGCCGGGCGCGTCGCCACACGAGTACTGAATGATGTTGATCTTGCGCGGGAGCGGCCAGAGCGAGTCGAAGGCGACGGGCTCGTGAGTGAAGCGCGCTGGGCGCTCCACCTCTGCCACGCGGTCCACCTGGTACGGCCGGTGAACGCCGAGCGTCTCGGGCTGCCGCTTGATGGCATCAACGAGCGGCTGGTCCCATGCGTGTGAGTAGTCGAGCACATCGTCGCGCGAGTAGGAGTAGCCTTGGAAGGCGCCCATGGCGACCGCGACGGACGCCGGCACGATCTCGCCCAGCCCGTGTTCGTGCTCGTAAGTGCTTGAGTAGGTGACCAGCGGCTGCCCGCACGTTCCCCACCACTTGATGTCGTCCACATGCCTCGAGAAGCACGCGAACGCGGTGCGCGCGTGCTCGACGACGGCATCAAAGGCGGCCTTGGAGCGGCGCGACGAGTCGAGTGTGCCCACGAAGATGTCCATGTCGCCAGGCGCCCACGACGGCGTCGTGGGCCCTTGAGCACTGCCAACGACGTCGTTGTGCCCGAGCATGAGGGCACGATGGAGCGCATAGCTTCCGGCCACGCAGCACAGGTCGGTGGCGGACGTGTCGGCCTTGAGGAGGCCGGCGGCGTGTGCGGCGACGGTGCGGCACGAGTGCACGAACGCGAGCTCGACAAACACGCGCGACGCGAACTCGAAGAGCCGGCGCGGCGAGTGGCAGTGCTCGCGCAGCTTGGGAACGCCGAGCGCTTCGAGCACGCGGCTGAAGAATTGCGCGGTCGAGAGACCGCCGCGGAAGGCGGTGCACACGCCGCGCAGTCGGAGCATCTCGGTGGGCGCCCAGTCGACACCGAGCGGCAGCGACGGGTCAAGCAGCACGCCCCAGGGTGCCCCTATCAGTGGGTCGCTCCCTGGGTCGAACCACAGGACCGGCGCGGGCAGCGGCCAGCCACGGTAAAAGGGATAGCGGCTGGCCCACTGGCGCGCCTGCCCCCAGGGTGTCGTGCGCAGACTGGCAAGGATAGCCGCGCCCATGCCACGCCAATCGTGCGAGACCTGGCCCCCTGCGGCCTCCCACTGCAGCGCGGCGACCTCATCGGAAACCTGCTGCGCGACCGCGGCCGCGCGCTGGTGCTGCTCGTACGCCTCATACTCGCGCTCGAGCGCCTCCTCGGGCGACTCTTCGGCCTCCCACATCCCAATTGACGAGTCGAAGTACGGCATGGTGGACCGAGCGCTTCGGAAAAGTTTGAACGCGGGCCTTGCGGGGATTCAGACGACGGGGTGGATTTGACGGTAAAAAGGGACGAAGGAATTCAGCACGCCGCCGGATTACGGAATAATCAGCGTGACCTCAAACGTGGGATGGAGTTTTGACGGAATCCAAGTTTCCTACTTGAGGGGCGAAGATGCGCTTGGAAGGATCAGAGAAAAGCGCACGGCGGCCTACAAAATGTCTCAACCCCACGTCCTTCGGCGCTGCCTGGCGGTGCTGTTGCTTTGCCAGGCGAAGCCGCTTGGGTGCCTGGTCTCATCGCTGTACGCGCCGCGCTGCGCGGAGGGTGCCCCGCACCGTGCGGGCGAGTGCTGCTGCGATGCTGCCTGGCAGTCCAGGCAGCAGTGGCAGCAGCCAATGGCGAGGGCGGACGTGGCGGATTGGGCCGAGCCCGAGCCGGACGGCCTGTCTGACCTCGCAAGTCGCAGCAGCATTGACGGCGGCGGCATCGGCGGCGGCGACGGCAGCGACCGGCTAGGGTCCGGGCGCAACCGGCACAGGCGCACCACCGCGGAGCCCATCTCCTTCTACGCGCCGGACGACAGCAGCAGCAACGGCCGTCGAAGCCGCGTCACCGGCTGGAGGGATCCAGACGACGACAAGGACGACCTCTTCCTGCCGCCGCTGCCCTCGCAACCGCTCCGCGAGGGCGAGCTCGGCGGCGAGTTGCCGAGCACACGCGAGGGCCGGTATGGCGCGGCCGGCGGCGGGCGCAGCGAGGGCTATTACGCGGCTCTCCAGGCCGACCCCCAGCAGCTGCGCGCCTCCGATCTCAACGAACTCCTCCAGCCGGACTACATGTCGCGGCTGCGCTTCAACAACTTTCCACTGCAGCAGTACGGCGTGATCTTCAAACTCGACGTGATGCTCTCAAACGCGATCGAGATGCACCGGCGCCCGTGGGCGCTCGTGGCCGCGGAGCAGGGGATGCGCGAGCCCGACGACGACGAGATCCTGCGCGCCATCGGGATGCGCCCCGAGCGTGCCATCCAGCAAACCTTCCGCTGGACCGACGACTGGGGCGAGACGCAAAAGCTTGCATTTGAGGTGCGCTCGCCCAAGAGACACAACTGAAACCTGCCCCGAGGCGCCTCGGGCGTTCCTCTGTGTCCCGCGCTCACCTCTCTCGCGCCTCTCTCTCGCCCCCCCTCGCTCCTCTCTCCCTCTCTCACGCATTTGGGCGCTCGCCTTACTCTCTCTGCAGCACTACCACGCGAAGAACACGGTGCTTCGCGACTTTGACTTTGCAGTTGCGGACGGTGCCAAGGAGTGGCTGACGCTGCTCAACGAGTATCAGGTGCCGTGCTGCGTGTGCGCGGGCGCCACGATGGACCGGGGGGCGCTCGCCAGCGTCCTCGAGCGTGCAGGCCTGCGAGATCTCTGCCCGATCTCGGTGACAGCAGAGGACGGATGCGAGACCACGGAGCAGGCATACCTCGTCGGATGCATTAAGGTGGGTCGCCCGCCCGAGCGATGCCAGATTGATGCCAGATTTTGCCAGATTGAGACCTGGGCGGCCCCTGATCACACGACTGACCGCCTCCGTTCTCCCCCGTTGTTCGCAGCTCGAGCGTCCTCCTGAGCGATGCGTCGTCTTCAGCGATGACGTCGACGACATCCTCGCTGGCCACGATGCCACTGCCAAGGTGGTCGCCGTCATGGGCGGCGCGCGGCGCAATGGCGCCGATCTACGCATCGCTGACCAGCGCGTCTCCTCCTTTGAGGACATGAGCCTCATGTCGCTGCGCGAGCTCTTCAAGGGCGAGAAGATGCGCTGAGAATAGATGCGCTGAGCCGCGGGCCACCCACGAACTCGCCGCCAATCCGCCGCTAGACAAGAGAGGGGCTTGCGCGTGAGGCACAAGCACACATACATACAAGAGAGAGAGAGAGGTGGAGCGCGCGGGCGCGCGCCGAGAGAGCGCGGAGAGAGGCCGCACTCCCCTCTCAGTCGGGAGGCGCTTTCTTGTGCTCGCTTTCTTGTGCTCGGGGCCGTCGGCTCGCTCCTTCGCTTGCGTGGCGCGCCGCAGGTTGGCCCTCGCGCCCTGTACCATTTTGTGTTGATTAACTACGTGGGCCCGTTTTTGTGAGATGGACCGAACACTCGGTGCAATAACGGTAAGCAACCCGGCACGACTCCCCTCTGCGACGGGCCGTGCGCGGGCGCGTCGGTGCATGTTCGGGGCTGAGGCCTCAGAGCCCGCCACCCTTGTTGATCCGTGTGGCGGAGTGGCAGAGAGTCTGCGCGGCGGGCCGCCGCCGAGTGCGCTGCGACGACTGAGCACTGGCATGCTGACTCGTGCACATGGTGACTGGCCACGACCCAGTGCGACGTGCGGTGGCGCCGTGCCGCAATGAGACGCTCAGCCTACTCGAGCGAGCACGTCGCGTCCGGCGGCGGCACGCTAACATTATACCCGCCGCTCCCGAAGCCGTGCACACGCACTGTGCAGTCGGCGAGGATGCTCACGCGGCTGTATGCATTGTGCGTCGGCCACGACCCCTCAACGGTGGCGGCCATTGTGAGGTACGCGGGCTTGCCTACCAGAGGAGAAAGCACGGCGAAAGGTGTGAAGAGGGTATGAAGGCCACGGGATGTGTACGGATGGCGAGTGAGGAGAGGGGGGGGGA
>Ga0209550_10004437_pt1 | contig 13299 bp, 12 predicted proteins | sample LauGreSuBDMM15SN_2_FD_187567 | JGI IMG/M metagenome (GOLD analysis project Ga0209550, IMG submission 187567) | Freshwater lake microbial communities from Lake Michigan, USA - Su13.BD.MM15.SN (SPAdes) (version 5) | ecosystem: Environmental > Aquatic > Freshwater > Lake | place: Lake Michigan... | reverse complement strand
TGTTCATGGTTCGAAAGTGAATCGCCTCGCCCTTGTAGCCCGCCTCTTTTAAGAGCTTTTTGGCAAGTGCGACGTCGTACTTTGGAACAGCCCAGTCACTGATGAACATATCCGCATAAAACTCCCACTGCAGTCCGGCGGGGATTGAGGTTCTACCACCCCACAGAGCATCAACAATCGCCTTGCGGTCGATGGCGTGTGTCATCGCCTGACGAATTTTTGGATTCGCAAGCACGGGGTGATTCTTGTCGAATACAAGCAAGCGGTGATTCAGCACCGGACCGCCAGTTACTTCAAATTTTGGGTTGTTTTGAATGATTTTGAACTGATCTGGCGGAATGTCCGTGACGAAATCATATTGTCCGGTGACCAAGCCATTGATTCTTGAAGACACCTCAGGCACGACGGTGTAGCGAATCTCTTTGACGGTTGGCTTTCCACCAAAGTAATCATCATGGGCGACTAAAACCAAGTATTGGTCTTGCTTGAGTTCTTTGACTTTAAAGGGCCCGGCGCTGATGGGTTGCTGCGCCCAGGTATTCCAGTCTTTTGCAGCCAAGTAGGCCTTTTTCGAAATGATTTCAGAGCCCAGTCGCGCGAGACGTCCCTCGAGGGTCAGGTCTGGCAAGGCGTTTACCAAGCGAACAGTTTTGTCGTCAATGATTTCAACCCCAATCAAAGAAGGCCAGATGTTGCGAGCGACAGCAATAACCTCGGGAGGAGGGGTTGGTCCTGAAGCAAAGGCTGCGGCGGCCGCTGCTTGCTTTGGGCTGCTCGCGGGCTTTGCTGCGGCGGGCCCTAAGGAAGCTTGCGTATTACCAAACATTCTTTGAGGGCTAAAGCTAAAGGCGATATCCTCAACGGTCACCACGTCACCGTTGTGAAACTTCACGCCTGGACGCAATTTGAACTCTAGCGTACGGTCGTCAATACGTTTCCAAGACTCAGCGATTGCGGGGCGCGCACTGAGGTCTCCAATGGTGTCGAGCTCGACTAAACCCGCGTAAATCATGGGGAGCACACGGGTCCCAACGTTGCTTTGCTCACGCAGAGGATCTAGTGCGCCGCTATTTGCGATTTGCTGAACAGCGATGCGAAGGACAGGCCGTGAGTCTGCGGTTTGGGCCTGCGCCCAAGGCGCGTGTAAAGCCGCGCAGGTGAAGACTGATACGGCAAACTTGAAGACATTCGAAAAACGTTGCGACATGGCTAGTTCCAGTTAAAAACACTGAAACCAAGGTTAAGCTCGCGTCATTTAAATAGGGTGACCGTTGTGTGAAACTTTTGTGACAGTCGCGGCTGCCCTCAGGTGGATTGCCGTTTATCCCACCAGGCACTCAGTTCGCCCACCAGCCCACGTCTAAAGGCCAGTACGCAGATCACGAAGATCAAGCCGATGACGATGGTGACGGATTCGCCTAGGCGTTGGAACCACTCAACGCCCGTCCATTTGGTGAGCGCAGCACCGAAGTCGCCCACTTTGTTCTCAAGCAAGACAACAATGAAGGCGCCAATCACGGGGCCGACGAGCGTGCCCAACCCACCAATGAGGGTCATTAGAATCACCAGGCCTGACATCTGCCAGGTGGCGTCTGACAGCGTGGCCGAGACAAAGATCAGCATCTTGGTCGAGCCAGCTAAGCCCGCCAACATCGCGGACAGCACAAAGGCGAGCAACTTGAAACGATCGACGTCGTAGCCCAGTGAGATCGCTCGAGGTTCGTTTTCACGGATGGCTTTCAACACCTGACCGAAGGGCGAGTGCACGGTACGCCAGATGATGAAATAAGCCAGTACAAAAATACCCATCACGACGTAGTACAGGTTCAAATCGCTTTTCAGATCGATCAGCCCGAACAGGGTTCCGCGTGGTACGCCCTGCAGTCCATCTTCACCGCCGGTGAATTTTGCCTGCAAGAAAAAGAAGTACACCATCTGCGACAGGGCAAGTGTAATCATTGCAAAGTAAATGCCGCTGCGACGAATCGCCAGTGCGCCCATGGCCAAACCTAATGCCCCCGCGACAAGCACGCCATACGCGATGCCAAGTTCGGGAGAGAAGCCCCACAGTTTCATGGCATGTCCGGAAGCGTAGGCGGCACTTCCTAAAAACGCAGCGTGTCCAAATGACAGCAAGCCGGTAAAGCCCAAGAGTAAGTTAAAGGCACACGCAAAGAGCGCGTAGCACATGATCTTCATGGCGAAGATGGGATAGATTCCCATCAGTGGGACTGCCGCCAGGAACAACAGAAAGACGATATAGCCGAGCGCTTGCCGATTCATTTTTCTTTTCCGAATAGTCCGGCAGGGCGGATGAGTAAAACAATAGCCATGATGATAAACACCACCGTGCTCGAGGCCTCCGGCCAAAACACTTTAGTTAGACCTTCGATGATACCTAGTCCCAGTCCGGTGACGATCGCCCCCAAAATTGATCCCATACCTCCAATCACCACCACAGCGAACACCACGATGATCAAGTTCGATCCCATCAGCGGAGACACCTGCAGGATGGGGGCGGCAAGCACGCCCGCAAAACCGGCTAAGGCCACACCAAAGCCATAGGTAAGCGTGATCATCAAGGGGACATTCACGCCAAAGGCTTCGACCAGTCGGGGGTTCTCGGTGCCGGCTCGCAGCAACGCCCCTAAGCGGGTACGCTCGATAATGAACCACGTGATCAGGCACACAACAACTGAGGCCACCACCACCCAGGCGCGGTAATTAGGCAACATCATGAAGCCCAGATTCGTCGCGCCCCGTAATGCTTCTGGGGTGGTGTAGGGTTGCCCTGACACGCCGTAGAAACTGCGGAACAGACCTTCGATCAGCAAGGTGATGCCGAAGGTGAGTAACAAACCATATAAGTGGTCAAGCTTGTAGAGATGCTTGAGCAGGAATTTTTCAATGAGGATGCCAAAGAGCCCGACGATGATCGGTGCCAAAAGCAACATCAACCAGTAGTTGATGCCAAAGTAAGACAGGCCCATCCAGGCGAGAAACGCACCCAACATATACAGCGCACCATGCGCAAAGTTGATGACGTTAAGTAGGCCAAAGATGACCGCTAAGCCTAGCGACAAAATGGCATAGAAAGAGCCGTTGACCAGGCCAAGCAACAGTTGGCCTAAAAAAGCCTGCAACGGGATACCGAATATCATGATCATGTTCTATCTGCTTCGAATCGACTGCATGAGCAGAACGCGCCTTCGCACACGCAGGGTGCACGAAGGCGGTGTTCTGATTACTTCTTGACCAGCTTGCAGGTCGACTCAGAGAGCTTGGTGAATACTTCTTCACCTGGCAATACGGCGATTTGCTTGTAGTAGTCCCAAGGATATTTCGATTCGCTGGGTTTTTTGACTTCCATCAAGAACATGTCGTGGACCATGCGGCCGTCTTCGCGGACATAGCCGTTCTTGGCGAACATGTCGTTGACTTTGTTGGACTTCATCCACTTCATGACGGTATCGCCATCATCGCTACCTGTTGCCTTGATGGCGTTCAGGTAGAACGACACGGCAGAGTAGTCACCAGCCTGAATCATCGAAGGCTTGCGCTTGACGCGTGCTTCGAATCGTTTCGACCATGCGCGGGTCTCTTCGTTCTGATCCCAGTACCAGCCGTCGGTAAACTGCATACCTTGCGTGACGCTTAGACCAAGTGAGTGAATGTCGTTAATAAAAATCAGCAGGCCAGCCATTTTCATGGTCTTGCCGATACCGAATTCGTTTGCGGCTTTGATCGAGTTGATCGTGTCGCCACCAGCGTTCGCTAAGCCCAGAATCTGTGCTTTGGAGCTTTGTGCTTGCAACAAGAAAGACGAGAAGTCTGACGAGTTAAGCGGTGCGCGGACTTGACCGACTACTTGGCCGCCGGCCGCACGAACGACGTTGGCGGTATCGCGCTCAAGAGCATGGCCAAAGGCGTAGTCAGCGGTCAGGAAGTACCAAGTTTTGCCGCCAGCTTTCACAACGGCTGCGCCTGTGCCGCGCGCTAGCGCAACGGTGTCATAGGCCCAATGTACGGTGTAAGGGGTGCACTGTGAGCCCGTGAGGTCTGACGCGGCTGCGCCAATGGCAAAGAAAGGTTTTTTACGTTCTGCAGCGATACCCGCCAACGCGAGGTTCACGCCTGAGTTCGTGCCCCCAATGAGCATGTCGATTTTTTGCTGATCAAACCACTCGCGTGCGCGCGCAGCGGCCACGTCAGCCTTGTTTTGGTGATCGGCGAAAACTAGTTCGATTTTCATGCCGTTGATTGCACCGCCTGCGTCGGCGATCGCCATGCGAGCGGCTTCGACGCCACCGGCGCCGTCGATGTCGGAGTAGACGCTGGCCATATCAGTGATAAAGCCGATACGGATCACGTTGTCAGAAACGTTAGCGAGAGCAGGTTGTGCCAAGAGACCGGCGCTAGCCAGCATCATTGAAGCGCTTAGGGTACGAAGTTTCATAGGGAATAGCTCCAGAAAGTTGTTACAAAAATAGTAATTAAACCCCAAGCAATTCGTTGAGGACGGACTGCTTTTCCTTGAGCTCGGAGGCCGCGAAGTGTTCGACGATCTGGCCATGCTCCATCACATAAAACCGATCAGCCAGCGGGGCGGCAAATCGGAAATTCTGTTCAACCATAATAATGGTGTAACCCTTAGATTTTAGCGTCTTAATCATGCGACTTAAGGCTTGAACGATGACTGGGGCGAGGCCCTCTGAAATCTCGTCTAACAACAGTAGATTGGCACCGGTACGCAGAATGCGTGCCACCGCGAGCATCTGCTGTTCACCACCCGACAGGCGTGTGCCCGGCGAGTGGCGCCGTTCGAGCAGGTTAGGGAACATCTCGTAGATTTCGGACAGCGACATCCCGCCACCTAAGGCGCCGACCGGCGGTGGAAGCAGTAAGTTCTCTTCGCACGAGAGGCTGGCAAAGATGCCGCGCTCTTCGGGGCAGTAACCAATGCCTAGATGCGCGATCTTGAAGGTGGGCATATCGATTGCTTCGGTGCCGTGAATGCGTACCGAGCCTGTCCGCGATCCGGTGAGCCCAAGAATTGCGCGCAGCGTGGTGGTGCGACCCGCACCATTACGACCGAGTAGCGTGACCACTTCACCTTTCTGCACAGTGAAGTTCACGCCGTGCAGAATGTGGGACTCGCCGTACCAGGCGTTGAGGCCAGAAATGTCGAGTGCAGGCGCGCTCATGCGTGTGCTCCTTCGAGCTCGCCTTCGGTGGTGCCCATGTAGGCTTCCATGACGGCAGGGTCTCTTGAGACATGCGAATAGGGACCCTCAGCCAGTACGGCACCGCGTGCCAAGACCGTAATCGTGTCAGCAATGGAGGAGACCACGTTCATGTTGTGCTCGACCATCAGGATCGTGCGACCAACGCTCACGCGCTTGATCAGTTGCGTGACCCGGTTAACGTCCTCATGGCCCATGCCTTGAGTGGGCTCATCCAGCAACATGAGCTCTGGCTCCATGGCCAGTGTGGTGGCGATTTCAAGTGCGCGCTTGCGACCATAAGGCAAGCTGCTTGTTATTTCATTGGCGAAGTTACCTAGATCGACTTGCTCAAGGAGGGCCTGTGCGCGATCGTTCAGTTGAGTCAGACGTTTTTCACTTTGCCAAAAGTGAAAGGACAGTCCAGTTTCGCGTTGCAAACCAATGCGAACGTTTTCAAGTACCGTCAGATGTGGGAATACAGCTGAAATTTGAAATGAGCGAATAATGCCGCGTCGCGCAATTTGTGCGGGACGGTCTTTCGTGATGTCGATCCCATTGAAAGCGATCGTACCTCGTGTGGGCGTCAGAAACTTGGTGAGTAGGTTAAAGCAGGTTGTTTTGCCCGCGCCGTTAGGGCCAATTAAGGCGTGAATCTGCCCGCGCTGTACGCGCAAAGAGATGTCATTGACGGCAACGAAGCCGCGGAATTCTTTCGTGAGATTCTTAGTCTCGAGAATGATGTCATTCATTCGATTGTGCATCTGAGGGGGTTTTAATTCTGCACAGAATTATCCCTCGAATGCGATGAAGACCTCAATGCGGGTTTGTCATAGGGGGTTTAACCCTTGGTCTTTTTAGAGTACTCGCACAAGTCGGAAATACCGCATTGCGGGCATTTCGGTGTCCGAGCAACACAGATGTAGCGGCCGTGCAGAATCAGCCAATGGTGCGCATCGACCTTGAACTCGGCGGGGATAAATTTCTCTAAGCCGTGCTCGACGGCAAGAACGTCCTTGCCGGGTGCGATTTTGGTGCGATTCGATACCCGGAAGATATGGGTGTCTACCGCAATGGTGGGCTCTCCAAAGGCGGTATTCAGCACTACGTTAGCCGTCTTGCGGCCCACCCCGGGGAGTGCCTCAAGGGCCTCTCTGGTGCGGGGCACTTTTCCTGCGTGCTGTTCGAGTAACAGTGCACAGGTTGCGATGACGTTTTTGGCTTTGGTTTTGTAAAGACCGATGGTCTGGATAAAGGGCATGAGCCCTTCGACTCCGAGGGTCAGAATGGTCTTTGGAGTGCCGTGGCGGGGGAAAAGTTTACGCGTGGCGATGTTGACGGACTTGTCGGTGGCTTGCGCCGATAGCATCACCGCGATCAATAGCTGGAAATCCGTTTTGTATGCGAGCTCCGTGGTGGGCGTTGGATTTGCCGCACGTAGCCGCGAGAATATCTCGTATCGTTTGGTTGGATTCATGGTGTCCTGCTGGCGGCTCGTCGCGCGCGCGCTTTGGCAAGCGCTTGGGCCACGGCATTCCCAATATCCGGCGCGGTTTCTTGTGTTGGCGGCTCCTGCGATGAACGAGCGAGACGCATATTGCGTGCCTCAAAGCGCTGACGGGAAGCCTGCGCATCGTCAGGTGTCCACGCGCGCGCGGGCGCGACGGCGACCATTTCGATGCAGTCCACGGGACAGGGCGCCACACAGAGATCGCAACCCGTGCATTCTTGAGTCAACACGGTGTGCATGAGCTTGGACGCACCAACAATGGCGTCGACAGGGCAGGCCTGTATGCAAAGTGTGCAGCCGATGCAGTATTGCTCGTCAATCACAGCAACTTGCAGTGGCATGTGTTGGCCACACGTTTCGTCGAGCAGTAGCGCTTCGGTATTCAATAGCGTGGCAAGGGTAGAAATGCCTTGCTCGCCACCAGGAGGGCAGCGATTAATCGGAGCAAGCCCCGACGCGATGGCTTCGGCGTAAGGCGCGCAGCCCGCATAACCGCATTTTGTGCATTGGGTCTGCGGCAGCAGGTCGTTGATGCGTTGAGCAAGCATGGCGCACTTAAGCGCTGCGTACGAACTCGGCAATCTTCGGACAGATCGTTGTACGCCAACGACGACCCGAAAAAATCCCGTAGTGTCCGCAGTCTGGAGCGGTGAAGTGTTGTTTGCGTTTCGCGGGGATGCCCGAGCATAAATCTTGCGCAGCGCGGGTTTGACCCTCGCCTGAAATGTCGTCGAGCTCGCCTTCAATCGTGAACAGCGCAACCGACTTAATGTCAGAGGGCTTGACGAGCTGACCGTCAATCACCCAGGTGCCGTTGGGCAAATCGAAGTCTTGGAAAACAGTGCGAATGGTGTCTAGGTAAAAATCGGCCGACATGTCGAGCACTGCGTTGTATTCGTTATAGAAGCGGCGATGTGCGTCAGCATCGTCCTCGTCGCCGCGCAGCAAATCAAGATAAAAATCGTAGTGCGCTTTGGCATGGCGATCTGGATTCATTGACAGAAAGCCGGCGTGTTGTAGGAAGCCTGGGTACACAAGACGACCTACGCCTGGGTATTGCGCGGGCACGGCGTGAATCAGTTTTTCTTCGAACCATTCAAACGGCTTTGTTGTGGCCAGACGGTTGACTTGTGTGGGTGAGCAACGGGGGTCGATTGGGCCGCCCATCATCACCATGCTGCGAGGCAAGCAAGGATTTTTGTTCGAAGCCATGAGTGACACGGCAGCTAGCGCCGGCACAGTCGGTTGGCAGACAGATATCAGGTGTACGTCGGGCCCGAGAAGTTCGAGAAACTGTTGGATGTAACGCACATAGTCATTGAGCCCAAACTTTCCGTCGGCCAGTGGAACCATGCGTGCATCGATCCAGTCGGATACATAGACTTCATGGTTTGGGAGTAGTGCACGCACGGTGTCGCGCAAAAGTGTGGCGTGGTGTCCCGACATAGGCGCGAGCACCAAGAGCTTTGGATCCGTCTTGCGCTGTTTATCCGATACGTCGCGCTTGAAATGAATCAAGTTACAAAACGGCAGGCTCAAATCGGTCTCGATGGTGACGCCGACATGTTTGCCGTTTACTTCTGTCGTTGTTAAACCCCAGCTTGGTTTTTCGTATTCTTTCCCGAGGCGATGAATAAATTCATACCCTGCCGCCATTTGCCTTGCCATCGGTGTGTAGGCGAGAGGGCTGGCTGGGTGTGAGAACAATTTGGAGCCCAGCTCAGTAAATTGCGTGAGGGGCGACATCATGGCACGGTGCATTTCATGAAGTTGATAAAGCATGTGCGGTTCCAAAAGGAGTCAGGATTTCCTAATTATGACGCCTTCTTGACGTCGAACTGTCGAATTAGGAGCAGCAATTGCTGTTGTGCAGCAAAATGTAGCAGAAGCACCACGGCTTTGCGGGTAGAAACACACCATATGGGGGCTAATACCTAGTATTAGACTACCTATGGTGCTTCTCTTAGTGTTGCCGAATACTTACCAGTAGTTTTCTACCGCAAGGTTGCCCGCAACTCCCCGGCGACCGGCCGCAAACCCGCGCTCTGCCAGCAGCGCGCGCATCTCGGTGACCATCGCGGGGTTGCCGCAGAGCATGATGCGAGAGCGCTCAGGATCTAGGGTGATGCCGGTACGCTCTTCGAGCTCTCCACGGGCCAGCAGTGTGGTGAGTCGATTTGCAGAGAGGTGCTGCGGGGTGATCGCAGGCGAAAGCTCGGGCCTCAGGGGCTCTTGGCTTGTTACGGGGAGATAAACCAGCGCTGCCTTGTCCGCGCGCTCGCCCAGGGCGCTGTGTTGGTTTTGCAGGCGCAACAGCTCGTCGCGGTAGGCTAATTCGCTGGCGTGCCGCACGCCGTGGAGCACCACAATCCGTTTAAAGCGCTGCCATGTGCTCGCTTCACGCAGCATCGAAATATAGGCCGAGAGTCCGGTCCCGGTAGACACTAACCAGAGGTCTTCGCCATCGGCAAATTGGTCGAGTGTGAGAAAGCCAAAGACAGTCTTGTTGATCCAGAGAGTGTCGCCTGGGGCAAGCGAGGCAAGTGTTGGGCTGAACTTACCGTCGGGCACGACCACCGAGAAAAACTCGAGTGCGTCCTCTGAGGGGTGCGAGACCATCGAGTAGGCGCGCCACTCATTGGGTGTCAGGGTGTCCGCGGCGCCAATAGACAGGCCTAACCGAGCGAATTGACCAGGTGCAAAATGGAAGGCTGGGTCACGGCTGACCTTGAGCGAAAATAATTTATCGCTTAGCCAGACGGTCTTGGATAGGACCGTCTGTGGTGTGTATTTAGCGCTCAAGATGCTGCAGTTTGTCTGGTTTGCCATTCCAGTCGTCCGCATCGGGTAGCGGCTTTTTAGTGCGGCTGATGCTGTTGAACTTTGGGGAAAGTTCGGCGTTCAGTGCGATGAATTTCATTTGGTCTTGGGGAACATCTTCTTCGGCAAAAATGGCGTTTGCCGGACATTCGGGAATACACACCGCACAGTCAATACATTCGTCAGGGTCGATGACCAGGAAGTTAGGGCCCTCACGGAAGCAGTCGACGGGGCATACGTCTACGCAATCCGTAAATTTGCACTTGATACAGTTTTCAGTCACGACGTGAGTCATGGGTTCCACCAGAAAGGAGGTTGTGAAAGCGATCGGGCGGGCACTATTTTTGAGCCAGGGAATCGAATGAATACCTAGTTTAACCAATCTTGCGCGTCAGGCTCGGGATATCCCTTATAACGAAAGTGCTTGTGCTAAGGTTTTGGAAATACTTTAGGCACAGACATGATTATTAAGTCACTGCTCGATACGGATCTCTACAAATTCACCATGATGCAGGTGGTGTTGCATCATTTCCCTGCTGCGCAGGCCGAATATCGTTATAAGTGTCGCAACCAGGGTGTGGATCTCAGGCCTTATCTGGATGAGATACGCGCCGAGATCCATAGCCTGTGCCAGTTACGCTTTTCTGAGGCTGAGCTTGCCTATTTGGGCGGCCTGCGCTTCATCAAGAGCGATTTCATCGACTTCCTCGGGCTGTTTCATCTGCCAGAAAAATGTATCACGGTGTCTGAGGGCGAGGGTCCTGGCGAAATCGCGATTTCCGTCAAGGGTTCCTGGCTGCACACAATCTTGTTTGAAATCCCCGTGCTGGCGATCGTCAATGAGGTGTACTTTCGGCGAACCTGCCAGGAGCCAAATTGGGCGGAGGGGCGTGCCCGCTTGCAAAACAAGATGAAGCTGGTGCTCGAGGCGAACGACTTGAGCGAGTTTCGGGTGGCCGAGTACGGGACGCGGCGCAGGTTTTCGCAAGTCTGGCACGAGGAAGTATTGACCACCATGAAGGCGCAGATGGGAGAGCATTTCGCCGGAACTAGTAACGTGTGGCTGGCGATGCGTCATGGTGTGCTGCCCTTAGGCACGATGGCGCACGAGTATCTGCAGGCGTGTCAGGCGCTCGGTCCGCGCTTGCGTGATTCGCAGGTGTATGCCTTTGAGATGTGGGCAAAAGAGTACCGAGGGGATTTGGGTATCGCGCTCTCAGATGTGTATGGCATGAATGCCTTTTTGCGCGATTTCGATATGTACTTCTGCAAGTTATTTGATGGCGCGCGCCACGATTCGGGGGATCCCTTCGAGTGGGGAGAACGCATGATTGCGCACTACGAGGCGAATCGCGTGGATCCGCGTGCCAAGACCCTGATTTTTTCGGATGCGTTAACATTTCCACTTGCGATTGAGCTGACCCGCAGGTTTTCCGGACGTTGTAGAACAGCCTTTGGCATCGGGACCAATCTCACCAACGATTTAGGGTACGAACCCCTACAAGTCGTGATGAAAATGATCCGCTGCAACGGTCAGCCTGTCGCCAAAGTGTCTGATGCGCCTGAAAAAACCATGTGCGACGACAAGGCCTATCTGACGTATTTGCGTCAGGTGTTTGAGTTGCCACCCGCCTGATTAACCAAAGGAATCACTATGAGCAAGATCACCCGTGTAAACGTCGGTAAGCGACTTTCAGATATGGCCGTTCATAATGGCGTTGCCTACCTGGCAGGCCAGGTGGCTGACGATACGACCCAAGACATTACGGGTCAGACGACCCAAATTTTGGCAGTCATTGACAAATTGCTGGCAACGGCTGGCTCGGACAAGACCAAGATCTTGATGGCCCAGATTTTCGTGGCCAACATGAAAGAGTTCGACGGGATGAACAAAGCGTGGGACGCTTGGGTGGCTGATGGCCATGCTCCTTCGCGCGCCACGATTGAAGCGCGCTTAGCCAGTGCGGACTACAAAGTTGAAATCGTGGTGACTGCCGCGATTTAACTTGCTATTTTGCCTACGCAGCTCACCGATTCTGCGCTCGAGCCCCTGGTCGCGGGTTTAACCCCAGACGATCAGGAGCAGGTGCGTCAGACAGCACGGTGGGCGTGTGCGCGTCTCGCCACCCTGCACAATGCGGTGGGCGAGACACATATCGAACACGCACTGGGCTCAGCCCAGATTTTGTCGGGTATGCAGGCCGATACAGCCTCGCGCTGTGCCGCTTTACTCATCGGCGTGCCGGAGGAGCCGGCCGGCGAGCAGCAGCGCGCGTCTAGCCCTGGTGCGCCGACTGCTCCCAGCTCGGCGGAAGTGGCCCGCTTAGTGCAGGGCACACGTGCCTTGTTGCGGCTAGGTTCGATCGCCAAAGGGGCGAGCGACACCGCGGTTGACGCGATGGCGCAAAAAGAAATGTTGCGCAAGATGCTGTTAGCGATGGCCGCTGATTTGCGCATTGTGTTGATTCGACTGGCGTCCAGATTGCAGACCTTGCGCTGGCATGCCTCGAGTAAAGTCGCCTGTGATCCCTTGCTCGCCACCGAGACGCTTGATCTTTACACCCCGTTGGCAAACCGTTTAGGTATTTGGCAAATCAAGTGGGAAATGGAGGATCTGGCCTTTCGCTTTACTGACCCGACGCGTTATAAAGACATCGCTCGTCTCCTTGAAGAAAAACGCGTTGAACGTGAAGCCTTTATCGTGCGCGCGGTCGAAGAATTGAATACTGCCTTGCGTAAATTAGGTGTTGTGGCGCAGGTCAGTGGAAGACCCAAACACATCTACAGCATCTACAACAAGATGCGACTGAAGCATTTGGATTTTTCAAAGTTGTTTGATGTGCGTGCCTTGCGCATCATTGTGCAAAACGAGCGAGACTGTTACACCGCGTTAGGTTTGGTGCATGAGCGGTGGGTACCGGTCTCCGATGAGTTCGATGACTATATCTCGCGCCCCAAGCCCAATGGTTACCGATCCTTGCATACCGTTGTTGCAGACGAGGCTGGGCGTCCCTTCGAGGTACAAATCCGCACACAGTCCATGCACGAGTTTGCTGAATACGGGATGGCTGCGCACTGGCGATACAAAGAGGTGGGCGTCAAAGGCGTTCAAGCGCCCGCCACCTCAAGTGCACTAGAGTACGACAAGCAACTCGCCTGGATGCGACAACTGCTTGCCTGGAATACCGAGGCGGGCAATCGGTCAACCAGCACGACCACTGCCCGTACGCAAAGTCAGGCTGAAGAACGTATCTATGTCTTGTCCCCGCAAGCCCGCGTCATTGAGTTGCCTGCAGGCGCGACGCCCGTAGATTTTGCTTACCACTTGCACACGGATTTGGGTCACCGTTGCCGCGGCGCGCGCATTGATGGGCAGATGGTGCCCTTACAAACGCAGTTGCAAACGGGACAGACGATCGAGATCGTCACGACAAAGTCCGGTGGCCCCTCACGGGACTGGTTGAACCTGCAATTGGGATTTCTTGCGAGCCCAAGAGCGCGCGCCAAGGTGCGTGCTTGGTTCAATGCAATCGAGTTACAACAACGTACCGTGCAGGGCCAGGCACTGGTCGAAAAAGAGCTTCAACGCCTCGGTAAAACGGCTGTGAACCTGGAGCAACTTGCTCAGCAACTGGGTTTTGCACATGCCGAAGATCTCTATGTGGCGGCTGCCAAGGAGGAATTTAGTCTTCGCCAAATTGACACGGTGTTTCAGCCCGCCATCCCCGAGCAAGAGCTACGTCCTGA
>Ga0209550_10004432_pt1 | contig 13306 bp, 15 predicted proteins | sample LauGreSuBDMM15SN_2_FD_187567 | JGI IMG/M metagenome (GOLD analysis project Ga0209550, IMG submission 187567) | Freshwater lake microbial communities from Lake Michigan, USA - Su13.BD.MM15.SN (SPAdes) (version 5) | ecosystem: Environmental > Aquatic > Freshwater > Lake | place: Lake Michigan... | reverse complement strand
GGTATTGGTTTAATTCTTGAAGGTGGTGAATAAACAGTGGCTTACAAAAAAAAGATTCTTATATTCGGTGGTACAGGAATGCTCGGATCTAAATTAGTAGAAACCTTTGTAACTTCAAAAAAATATGAACTAAGTGCAACATTTCGCCAAGCCACGAGAATTGACAAAATCTGCAAAACTACTGATAGTATAAAATGGATTCCTTTTGAGATAGTAGGCATAACTAATACAGAGTTAAAAAATCTTATAATAAATTTTGATTATATTTTCAACGCTGTTGGAGCGATTCCCCAGAAGTATGATTCAAAAAATATAAAACACCTTTCAGAAATAATTTTGGCTAACTCCCTGTTTCCTTCACTTCTCAATAATTTGTGCGTGGATTTAAACATTAAGTTATACACCATAGGTACAGATTGTATTTACTCTGGGAACAGAGGAAACTATTTTGAGAATGACGTGTGTGATCCGAATGATGTATATGGTCTATCAAAATATCTAGGGGAAAGTACCTCAGACCAAACGAAAATAATTAGGACTTCAATAGTTGGAATTGATAGGAATTCCAATAGCTCTTTACTTAGCTGGTTTTTAAACCTACCCCGTAATGCAAGAATTAAAGGATATGAAAATCATTTCTGGAATGGAGTAACTACCAAACATTTTAGCAAAATGATTGAAAGAGTTATCAATAGCGATTTGAAATTGGACCACCTTACCCATTTTTTACCCAGTGACCATGTTACTAAGTACGAACTATTAAAACTATTTGCAACGTATTTTAATCGGAGTGATATAGAAGTTATCCAACACACCACTCCAGCAAGCATTAATCGCGTATTAAACACTTTGAATCCTGCAAGAAATCGAGAACTTTGGGAAATAATTGGTTATAGTAAAGTTCCTTCAATCGATACCTTAATAGGAGAATTATCTCTTGATTATAAAAATTAAATGTTTGATTAATACAATTAGAGTATCGTTGTTTTTTTGTAAAAGAAATAGCAGTAATTGTCGTATAGATTTTGAATATCAACTAATTGCAAATCTTAGTAACTATAAGTTGTATTCTACAAATTTAAATGAAAAGACATCGATACAATAGCCATGTTAGATAAGGGAATTTGGCATTCGTTAACCGATTCTAAGAAGTACTCAGAAGATACCGGAAGCTACGGGGACCCACTATATTTGACCGAGATAGGGTATCAAGAAACTCGGTATTCTATGATATCTGATTATAAAGAAATGGAAGTAACTTTATATGGACAATAGTAAACTGTTTAGGTACATATAAATGGATAATGTCCTAATATTGGCAGATTCAAGAAAATACATACGTAACAATTGCTTTCAACTTCAATTGCATAAATCAATAAAAGTGCATAACAAAGATTTTCAAGTTGAGTATTTTTATTTAAATCCCAAAAAATTACAAAACTTTCAAATATTTAAGCAGAAATCTAAATCATTCAGATTTGTACTAAGCACTTTACGTCAAAGAACACTTTTTAACAACATTTCATTAATATCAACAGTGATTGGTGATACTCCATTGAAGGTTTATGATCAAGATCCATGGCAAAACTACATTGATAATTCTTCAACAAGTGGCTGTTATACTTTACTTCAGAATAATTTTCAGTTGTTAAACTTATTTATTACATCAAAATACTGGTCGAACTACATAAACACTAAAGACAAAATACCATCTATCTTTGTTAAAATGGGTATGTTACCTGAATTATGCACCACCGGTTTACCACAAAGCAAACGCCGAAAATCAGTTGAATTTAAAGGTACCTTGTACCCACATCGGATGGAAGCATTCAATACAATGCGTAAAAATGGTCAACATATAAAAATCGATTTAGAAATCTTAAAATATCCAAAATATTTAGAATATTTACAAAATCTTGCTATTTTTGTTCACGATGAATCTGGGCATTGGATTTGTAGAGGGGAAAAAATTCCAATGGGAACTGGACTCTGGTGGAAGGATATTGAAGTTGCCTCTCAAGGGTGTTTTTCTATCAGAAACTATCATGAGGAGAGCAAAACATATTCTATAGAAAATATTCCGCTTATCAAGTTCTATCAGAATCCGAGTGAAGTAAAAAATATTGTAGACGAGATTTTTTCTTTATCTGAGAAAGAATTTGATAAAATTCAGTCATCGTCAGTCCAGTATATCGCGAGCGTGGATAACTGGCGGGAAACTGTAAATGAAATTTTCAAGGTATAAATGCAAAACGTTTTGCTAGATATCGGAGCGCATTTTGGTGAAGCTCTAGAAGAAACTTTACGGCCCATCTACAAAATTGATCGTGTTTATGCGATTGAGCCATCATCAGTTGGAATTAAAAAGCTTTCAAGATTTAAAGATAAGAGATTAAAAATATATCCAATAGCAGTCTCAAATTATAATGGTCAAGCAAATTTATTTAGCGCTGGTTCAGTTGGTGGAGGGTTGTTTTCTGATAAGCGGAGGCATTGGAAAAACACTGAAGTTGTCAATGTGCTCAAATTTTCTGAGTGGGCTTTTAATAGTTTATATGGAAACGAAAATATCTTCATAAAAATTAACGTAGAAGGATCTGAAATATTTATTCTACAGGAAATTGTAAAAATTTATAAAGAATTTAATATAAAGTCAATATTACTAAGTATTGATATTGAAAAAGTACCATCTCTTGTGAGGTACAAAGACGAACTGTACAAGCTAATCGTAGATTTTCCGGTTCCAATTACAATTAGGGAGGATAAGGAAGTAAAATTAGCGCTGCATAAATGGCTAATTAGCTTGGGGCTAAGATCAAATACCAGTAGATACTTATTGAGTGACCTTTTCAGATGTTATTTGCCTTACTACAGAAATATATTAAGAATAATTAAACCACTTTTTCCTAAAAAAGTTTGGTTATTTGTCGCCCTAAAAATTGGACCCAATCATGCTAGATAGAGGAAAGGAAAACTCTTCTAGGCCTAAAAACTTAAGAGACAAGTTAAGGAACCAAGAAATAATCATAGAAGCGCTTATATCCGAGATAAGTAACAGTGAGGAGGAGTTTAAGCTCTTTAAATTCATTGTAGAAAATAAAAAAATTTCATTCTCAAGAAATTATTCCGATTTAGTGGCATTATTTTATTTGGGCAAAAACAGAAAATTTTTGGAAATTGGTGCGGGCGAGCCAATAGTCGGCTCAGACACATACTTGTTAGAACAAAAAAATTTTTGGACTGGAATACAAATTGAGCCAGATCTAGAATCTTTTGAAAAATTAAAAAAACTTCGCACAAATTCCATTTGTATTAATGCAGCCATAGTAGGAGACACAGATTCTAAGAGATATTTTTTAAATCCTGCAACAATGCGATTGACTACTAAGCAGAAGAACTTTGCAGAGGTGAAAACTATTAATATGAATTCGATTATAGACGCAAATGGGAAATTTGATGCTCTATTTGTTGACATTGAAGGAAATGAATTAAGTGTTATCTCTAGTAAATTTTTTATGGAGTTTAACTTTAAGTTTATAAATATTGAAATGATATGGAATAATTCTAAAATTTTTGAGATTTTAACTGGGTATGGATATAAGCAAGTTGGTGCCAATTTTTCATCGTATTCTGGGTGGTTTATTAGTGGTTTTTAAATCACTTATTCATTTAAAATACCATAATCTGATTCATAGGTTAAGAAATTTAAACGATAAAATTATAGTTTTATGCTTCATGATTGTCGCATTTTTTGGAAGTTTTTATTCGCTATTTTTGCGTAATTTTCAAGAAAATCTTGACGATAAAGTAAATTTCTTTTTGGCTAGTTTACCTAATTCTCGAACTTATTTAGAACAACAGCTTAAATCCGCAGGGGATGATTCAGTGTATGGTTTCTGGCGTATTGGTCTTTTAGATAATTATCCTATGCTAAAAGTTTTTTTCTTAACTTTTAGAGAGGCAACTAATGCTGATTTTTCAAGTTTGCGTATCATTTTAGTCACTTCCTCGAGTTTTTTACTTGTTATTAGTCTATTAGCCACATTATGGTTTGGATATGTGTTAATCAAAAGTAAATTTAATTACAGATTTAATCTTGCACTAATGGTATTTATTGGATCAGTGCTATTTGCAACGGGATGCACATTCTTGGGTGAAATAATGAAAAATAGACTAACTTCACTAGGAATTGTTGGTCTTGATACCGCTCCTTATGGCTTAAGTGTTCTTGGCACACTTATGTCAGCTGGCTTAGATTTGAGTTTTATTGGCTCAACTCCAAGAGGATCGGCATTATTATGCATAATGGCGATGTGGGTTGCTTTACTCGGTGGCCAAACTAGATTAGCAATAATCTCTGCTGTGTTTGCTTCTATTACTCACATAAGCTATGGAGTTATTGGTATTGCTCTACTATTTTTATTTCTTACATTTAATAAAACAATCTTTAATCTTAAGACTTCTATTCAATTGTTCTTCTTACTAGCGTATGTACAAATACTTCTTATTTTTTATAAGCCACCCAGTTATATAACTTATTCGATTATAATATTTAGTTGTTACTTAATGTATTTTTCTTCGAAGAATTTACACATACCCAAGAATAATCACACAAGTATTGTTGAAATTGGCATTTATATTGTTTATTTAGGCGCAGCTATTTTTAAAATAATTTTGTTACCTGAACTTGGCTTAGTACAAATTTTAGAAAAAATTCTTGGCTTTCGAGAAGGATGGGCATTGTTCATGACAGATTTCCCCAGAAGAATTGCCCTCATAACTGCCCCTTTAGTTGTTATGACTCTGTCATACAAAAGGCTTTATCCCATTGCACAAAAATATAGAAAAATTGTTAACTATTCTGCAGTGTCAGCGCTTGTCATTATTACCATAATTTTCAGCTTTACTATATTTACAACTGGATTTCCGATATCAAAATCTGTATATAATCTGGACGTTGGTTCTGCGACGTCAATTTACATCGAAACAATTAGAATGATTTTAGCAAATTAGTTTCAACCCCTTACAGAGTTTATCCACTATTTTAATAGGTAAAAATGTTGATTTATTGTGCTTTCGTTTATTCAAAGTTATCATCGTTAGGAAATAATACAACTTTCGAAATCAACCCGCGAGGAATATTACGCGCAATTTTACGATTTACTTTCGGAAGATAAATCTTCAAAAGCCTCGCGAAGAATATTTAGATTGAATATCCGCTTGCGATTGCGTCATTTCTAAACATATTTACCGTCTCAACTGAATATTCTGAAAGGTCTTTTCCGAGTAAATTCAATTTGCTCAAAATATCTGAAGTCGCTGTGATAATGTGGCAACCTATTTCATTTGCCTGTATGATATTTAGAAGTTCTCGTGGACTTGCCCAGATTAACTTCACATTAGAATGATTTTTCATTATCCTCAATGATTCTTTCATAAGTGGGATGGGATCCTTGCCAGTATCTGCAATTCGACCGGCGAAAACTGAGATAAAAACATTAGATTTTGAATCTAGAATCTTTATGACATTTTCTACCTGCTCAATAGTGAGAATTGCAGTCACGTTTAAGTGAATCCCTTCTTGAGATAGAATTTGGACCGCCCGATTAGTTGTTTCGCCTTTTGAATTAGTAATAGGAATTTTAACATTTACATTCTTGCCCCAAGTAGCTATTTCTCGAGCCTGTTGAATCATTTCTTCAATATCGTCACTGAATACTTCAAAAGATATAGGTTTATCCTGAATTTGACTCAAAACCCTTTTTGCAAAGTCTTTATAGTCTTTAACTCCTGATCTACGCATTAAAGATGGATTTGTTGTTAAACCTGCGATGTATGGTGTCTTTGACAATTCCAACATCTTCTCAATGTCTGCTCCGTCCGCAAAAAGTTTAGTTTCTAGTTGATTTAAGTTATTAATGATCATTTTTTCCAGTTATTATTCTAACTGCTTCTAAAAGTGAATTGACTTTTTGGAACGGAAGTTCAGGTTGTTTTTCAGCGTATTGATAGTCAATAAAAAAGCATAGACAACCAGCTTTTTGACCTGCCCGAATATCTCTCCATCTATCTCCCACTAAAAAACTTCCTTTTAAGTCAATATTAAGTTGTTGCGAAGCTTCGGTAATCAGTCCTATTTTCGGTTTACGACATTCGCAAGATTCAGAATCATCATGATAGCAAGTGTAAAAATGTTGAATTCCAAACTTCTCACGAAGTCTAGAGTGCTGCCATTCAATCAATTCTCTTGTTACTATACCTCTGGATACGTCTGGTTGATTTGTGATTACCACGGGTACAATGTTTGATTCATAAAGAATTAATAAAGCTTCTTTTACTCCATCTAACGCCGCGAAGTCATCTTTGCCTCTCGGTGAATATGGTAGCCCGTCTCTAATTATCGCCTTGTTAATAACTCCGTCGCGATCTAAAAAAATGCCAGTTTTCAAATTACCACTTTGTTTCATTCTCTTTTAGTTTAGGATGTGAAACCATCAGATGCCAGACTATTGCTTGAAATGCTTCAGAATGTGGCGTGATTGCATAAGGATTTACTTGCGGTATAACGAGACAAATATCTGCATTTTGATGAGTATAGCCATTTTCTCGTCCAACTATTCCAATAATTTTGGCATGACGAATTTTAGCTAAGTTTATCGCTGGGCAAAAAATCGTGCTAACTCCGCGCTCTAAGTCTCCACCACCAACAGAAAGAATTAGGATGCAATCATTTGCATTTAGTTGACTTACCCTTAAATATTCCTCAAAAACTGTTTGAAATCCATCATCATTAGTTCTGGCAGTAAGTTCAGAAACATTATCTGTGGGAGCATAAGACTCTATATTTGCTAGTTTTCGGAAGTCATTAACGGCGTGACTCGCGTTTCCGGCACTACCGCCAATTCCAAGAATAAATAGACGGCCTCGATTTTTTCTAGTTTCAACTAATAAGTTGATCATTTCCTCTATTACTTCAATGTCGATTTTTAGAGCTATGTCTGCGACTTCCTTCATGTGGTTACCAGAAAAACTCATTATTTCTCCCCCTTCAAAAAGTTCTCAAAGTCAACAATACCTTCACGTGAGCCAATCTCATAGAACCTTTCGTGAACTATCTCCCCAAGTAATTCGTTTGATTTTGAGAGTTTTTCCCATAATTCCGATAAATCATAGAAAATGTTACTGGGGATATGTTTAAATGCTTTTCTATTAACGACACTAAAGCCATAATCGATATAATTCATTTTGAAATTTGTTTCGCGTTTTGAATAAACGAGACTACCTTCCGAAGTAAATCTCACATTACTTGTATCAAAACGCCCCAAATTCTCGTAAATCGTCATTAGGGCCAATTTTCTAGAGTGCGTAAAAGTACTTACAATTTGGTTTAGATCAATTGGCAAGTACGAATCTCCATATAAAATACCGAAATTTTCTCCGAGTAAATGTAGTGCGTTTTTTATAGCGCCCCCAGTGCCTAAGGGTATATCTTCGACAGAGAACTCAATATTGAGATTAAATTTATTACCATTCCCAACGTGATCAATTATGTGATCTGATTTGTGTCCGATACATAAAACAACGTTTTCAAAACCTTGACTTGAGATTTGATCTAATTGATAATCTATGAAAGCGCGATTGTTTATTTTTAACAGAGATTTTGGAATTTCTAAGGTTTCGGGGTGAAGTCGAGTGGCTAAACCTCCAGCTAGAATTGCAATTGGTAAACTCACGAACGAATCACTTTTGTGCCTTCAAAGTCAAAATTAAACCTAACTTCTTCTAAACCCAACTTCCCCATAGATGACCTAAGTTTTTCCCGGTCGTTTGCGTATAGCATCAAAAAGCCACCTCCCCCTGCACCTACTATTTTCCCACCAAGCGCTCCATTTTGTCTTGAGATCTCATAAGCTTCATTAATGAAACTGTTGGACATTCCAGATGATCTGATTTTCTTCCTTTCCCAATGTTCGTGCATGAGTTCGGCAAATTGACAAGTATCATTCTGTAAGAGCGCCACTTTGCTCTTCTGTCCCAGCTCCTTAATGAAGTGAAGGTTTGCTTCCATTTCTTTGTCGCCCAATAGAGATTTACTGACTTGATCCTGAAGAATTGAACTAGCTGATCGTGACAAACCTGTATAAAATAGCAATAGATTGTCTTCCAAGTCATGCGTTGTTTCAACTGAGATATCTAGGGGTATAACTTCAACCTTGCCATTTTCCCGAAAAACGAACTCAGTTATCCCACCGTAAGCAGCAATATATTGATCTTGCTTACCTATCGGTTCCTTGAGAATTTCAAGCTCAATTTCACATGCCTTTTCAGCCAATTCCTTGGTATGGATACTTCTACGATAATGAGAATAAAGCGCCTTAATCAATGCAGTTGTGAAACTTCCGCTAGATCCTAGTCCTGTACCAGATGGGATATCTGCAAGAGTAGTAACTTCTATTTGTGGAGTTTTCAGATTTAATGTGCGGATAGACTCTCGAATAATTGGGTGACTTATTTCTTCCAAAGTATTTATCCGCTCTATTTTAGAATACTTTAAGATTATCTCTTGATTAAAAGGGCGATTGACCGTTACATATACGTATTTGTCAATTGCTGCTGCTAAAACTAATCCTTCATAACGTGAATAGTATGAAGGTAAATCTGTACCTCCTCCACCTAGAGAAATTCTTAGTGGACTACGCGTAATAATCAATTTATCACTTCCATTGATTGAATTTTTTTGAGTCTGAAACGAATAATCCAATATAGCCATTCAATCGGATCTCTAAACGATCTGATTTTCTTTCCTTCTTTTTTTCCTCTGGAAGAATATTGGATTGGAACTTCTAAGATTTTTGCTTTTCTACGAGTCAGTAGAGACATTATTTCCCAGTCAATTTCAAATCTTTGACCCTCAAATGTATAGTTAAGAATAAATTCACGCTTGAAAACTTTCCACATAGTTGCCGGATCTCTGAGTTTGGTTCGGTAAAGCATATTGAAAAATCCCGTAAAAAACTTATGTCCTAAATTGTAATAAGCGCTCCTTATTTGATGACCTGGAAAAGTTCGCATGGGAACTCCACGTACATGTCGATTTCCAAGTACAAAATCGAATTGATTTGATATAATTGGTGTGAGCAACAGAGATAAATCCTGAATTCTATACTCATTATCACCGTCGACTATTGAAATTATTTCACCTCGTGCGCACTTTAATCCCTCTATGAATGCGCTCCCCTTGCCTTTTGGAGTGTCTTGAAATATAAGTTCGAAATTATATTTTGACTTTAATCTTTTTAAGATAATTCGAGTTGTATCAGTTGAATTGCTCTCAACCACAATTATTTGAAGTGGCCAATAGGAGGTCATTCCAAAAAGCTCTCTAATAACATTTTCTATAGTTAGTTCTTCGTTATAGACGGGCACAATTACCGAACAGAGATTTTCCGTTTTGTATTGATCATTCATCAGAACTTTTCCTAACTATCTTTCAGGTTACGGATTTGAACTACTTCCCAAAGATTACATCCCCAACTCAAGAAGGGAAACGGCCAACGAACTCTCGCGACTTTATGTCGGGTAAAAACCTCATCAATTGCGTGCTTAATATAAAGGTAATGAAATTTATGTTCTAGGTAATGAAAATGTAGGTGGTCAACTCCTAGCTTTTTCGCTGTTTGAACTGTTGTGAAATACCGCGATAGTCTTAAAACAATACTTGGCTCGCAAGGAATATACATGCTAATAGTCCCCTCGTTTCGCACTATACGTTTTAATTCTTGAAGTATTTGAATAGGATTTTGGCAATGAACTAAAACACAGGTTAATATAATTCTGTCAAAAAATTGTGTTGGGATGGACTCAAGATTGTTGGCATCTAGTTGAATGACTTTGACGCGTTTGTCCCTATCTAGTTTTGAATACTTATCGAGTATCGGTTCAATACGAATATCAGTCTCCCAGTATTCGCTATAATTATGCTTCACATACCTGCGGTGTTCTCCATGTCCGGCACCGATTTCTAAAACCTTGATATTGCTTTCGCTCTCGTCAATCATTATTCTAGCTTCTAATGATTTGTGAGTCATTTTTGCAACAAACCCCACACTTGAGGACGACAAAACTTTAGTATAGAAATCTTTGTAATACTCGTTGGCTGTTACGCGTCTAAGTTTGTTTCGCACCTTTACATTCTAACTCAAAAACTTGTTAAGCGCTCAGTTGCTTCTTTGTACCTATTCGTGTCTCAAGATCGTTTGGATAATGTAATTAGTTCTAACCTTGAGATGAGAGAGTTTTACCTGTAACAGGTAATCGTTGTAGATAATGAATGTACAATAAAAGATTTAATGAGAGAATTAGTTTTATGAAAGTAAGTGATCACAATTCTTTTTAGTTATTAACTACGCAGTAGGTAAAAAAGCAAGTGTAAAAATATTAAAAATTCACAATGATATACTAAAACTTGGGCATAAAGTTTGCGGAAATTTCTAATTTGCTTTTTCATACAAGATTGCAAGACCCTGCGACAATATGGAAAGTCATATAAAAGTGTGATGTTAATGGGTATAGTTATATGGGACGTGGCTTTTAGTTTGATCAGGAGTTACTCTGTTTACTCATATGAGAGGGGAATACCACCCAAGAAGTACGAGTAGATTTAATGTCGATAAGCCATGCGGATGATAAAAAATTAAGTCGTTTACGGACCCTCTATTGTGGATTTTCACTGTATCACGTTTTCGATTTAAGAAGATTTAAATTTTATAATTTCTAGTCTTAACATAAAAATGAATCAGTCTTACAAATACTTACTATCTCCTGTTGTAAGAAATTTGTAAGTTCAGCACCTTATAACTTTGAAAATTCATTGCTATTCCTAGAATTTATCTAAATAGTGGAATTTAGACCATAAGAGTCAGATTAATTCTTGAACCACTAATTACTATCTTTGCACCTAGAAGCGAAATAGACTGGATTACAAATAGAAATTGTTAAATTCGTAATTTATATAGTATTGTGTCGTTGGTTAAGTATCCTTACAACGTTAAAGTTTCGGGGCCTTTAGCTCAGTCGGTAGAGCAACGGACTTTTAATCCGTGGGTCGTCGGTTCGATCCCGACAGGGCCCACTCGAGGTTTTTTGTAGAGCGTCTAAAGTTTGAATATAAGTTTTCATCTATTTTTCTAAAGAATGATAAACTTAAAAGTGCGAATTTTAGTAACTGGAGCAGCCGGAAGTATTGGAGCCGCTACATTACATTCTTTAAGATCAAGCCATGAATTAATAGGTATTGATAACTACAGTGATTACTATTCTCCAACATACAAGTCCTCAAGAGTTGATTATTTCAACTTGAATTCATTGATTAAAATTCTTGATATTTGCGATTTCGAAAAATTGAAACAAGTTTTTATTGAATTCAAACCCGAAGTAGTGATTCATTTAGCTGCAAGAGCTGGGGTTCGAGCAAACTTTCTAGATTTAACTGAATATATAGAAAGTAATATCATGGGTTTTAATAATCTTGCTAAGCTTTCAAGAGAATTCAATGTATCTAGAGTTATTTATGCAAGTAGTAGTAGTGTTTATACGGTAAACAATAAAACTCCTTTTACTGAAGCAGATATTCTGCACTACCCGAAGAGCTTTTACGCAATTACAAAACAATCTAACGAAATGATGGCAACATACTTTGCTTCAGAATCAACGAAATTTTTATGTATGAGATTTTTTACGGTGTATGGGCCATGGGGAAGACCCGACATGGCAGTCTTACAGTTCCTAGGGAAAAGTATTAAGGGTATTAAACCTAAATTCACCTCCGAGTTGACTATACAGAGAGATTTTACATTTATAGATGATGTAACAAGAGTAATCGGTGAGTCAATAGACATCAAATTACCAAATCAACACGATGTTATAAATGTAGGAGGTAGTTCTCCAAGAAGTATGTCGGATCTAATCAACATATTAGAAAAGTTTGGATTAGAGTTAGAGTTTGATACCTTTCCACCGTCGAATGAGGATATAAAGTTCACTCACGCTTCGGTTAGCAAGTTAAAATCCATGGGATTTACCGTACCTGATACAACCTTAGAAGAGGGTATCCAAAAAACCTATGATTGGTTAGTGGCTCCGAACGCACAAATTGCAGTAAATGCGATATTAGAGTTAAACAATTAAATCATTCTAAACTAGGATAGTTTCATGAAAGTTTTAGTAACCGGTGGAGCTGGTTTTATTGGCTCTCATTTAACTGATTCTCTTATTTCTAGCAACGAGGAGATAACAGTTATAGATAATTTTACAACTGGTAGCGTAAAAAATCTAAATATTGCAAAATCTAAAATTAATCTTATTGAAGGTGATATTAGAGATCAAAATCTTATCGAAAGAGTAGTTAGTGAAGTTGACTTAGTTTTCCATATGGCCGCTGCACTTGGCGTGAATAATATTCTTAATTCAACCCTCGATTCAATATCAGTCAACATCACGGGAAGTGACGTTGTACTAAAAGCAGCAGCTAAATATGACAAACGAATTGTAATTGCAAGTACTTCAGAAATATATGGTAAGAATAATAAGCAGCCATTATCAGAGACAGATGACCGAGTTATTGGTTCACCACAAAAAATAAGATGGTCATATAGCGATGCAAAAGCCATCGAGGAAGCAACCGCAACGATTTTACATCAAACTAAAGGGCTTAGAGTTACAACTCTTCGTTTATTTAATACTGTCGGTCCAAGACAAAAAGGGCAGTATGGAATGGTTGTACCTAGGTTTGTTCAAAACGCATTAACTAACGATCCACTAAATGTGTATGGCGACGGAAAACAAACAAGAGTTTTTTGCCATGTATCAGATGTTATTGATGCTTTATTGAAAATAACTAAAAATGATAACTCAATTGGTGAAGTATATAACTTGGGTGGAGTTGGGGAAATTAGTATTAACGAGCTTGCCCAAAAAGTTATCCAAATTACTAATTCAAATTCAAAAATCGTATATACGCCTTATGACACAGCTTATCCATTTGGGTTCGAGGATATGTTACGTCGAGTACCAGACATAAGTAAACTCAAATCAGTCATTAACTGGGAGCCCAAAAAAAATCTCGATCAAATCATTGTTGACATTATGAAATGTCTTCAGCAATAAATCTATAAATTTTTTGCCCAAGTAAGCTTATTTGAACAATCAAAAACATATTTAATTTTTTTAATCTTTTCAATATCAATTTGAGTGTGAAGTGTAAGTACTACTGCAATATCTTGATCTTTTATTTCTTGAGACTCTTGGT
>Ga0209550_10004430_pt1 | contig 13308 bp, 12 predicted proteins | sample LauGreSuBDMM15SN_2_FD_187567 | JGI IMG/M metagenome (GOLD analysis project Ga0209550, IMG submission 187567) | Freshwater lake microbial communities from Lake Michigan, USA - Su13.BD.MM15.SN (SPAdes) (version 5) | ecosystem: Environmental > Aquatic > Freshwater > Lake | place: Lake Michigan... | reverse complement strand
CATACTAACTTCTGAGTATCCAATCTCCATGGGGAAAAAATATTCGCCGACAAATTCAACTGAATCTAAAAAACCATTTCCTAATGGATGAAGACCAAAATCAAGTACCTTAGTTAATGGGGTGCCACTAATTCGGCAGATTTGTTCAGACATCTAAGTTATACCTCCATAAATAATTCATACAAGCAACTCCAGAACGGTCCTTGAAATCTTGTCACCGATTGCAAGTGATGCAGTTGCTGCCGGTGATGGAGCGTTACAGACGTGGAGTAAATTAGCATCTTGGCGAATCTCAAAATCATCCAACAGGTTGCCATTTCGATCTAATGCTTGAGCCCTAATCCCGGCACTTCCGGGCTTCAAATACTGTGCTTGAAGTTCTGGGACAAATTTCTGTAGCGCACGTACAAAAGCTCTTTTACTCACTGACCGATAATACTCTTCGAGCCCAATGCTCCAGTGTTTAAATGCTAGTTTTCGTGTTCCAGGCCAGGTAAGTGAGTCCCATAAATCACGTGGAGCAATGTCGGATTTACGGTAAGTCTCTCTACCAAAAGAAAAGACTGCGTTTGGACCGCATTCAATAACACCATCTACTCCACGTGTAAAGTGAACACCTAGGAATGGAAGGGCTGGATCTGGTACAGGATAAATTAAGTTATTTACTAATCTAGGTGCATCTTTAGTGAATTCATAGTATTCACCTCTGAATGGAAGTATTCGCAATGACTTATCTGTTGCAGAGAGTTTAGCTAGCCGATCGGATTGTAAGCCGGCACAAACTACAGCTGCATCGCTAACATATCTCTCAGAATCTGAAAAAATTTCTACTTTACCTCCAACACGTTTTATACTTTTAACTTTTTGATTTAAAATGATTTCGCCACCTAAATCAACTATTAGTTGGGCTATTTTCTTAGCGACTTTAGAGTAGTCAACAATTCCTGTTTGGGGTACATGTAAGCCTTGAAGTCCTACGCAGTGCGGCTCAACTTCTTGAATTTCACTTGAGTTCATTGACCGTAAACCAGTTAGGCCATTTGCAATTCCTCGGCGATGCAAATCCCCAAGTCTAACAACTTCAGAAATATTTGTTGCTACCACTATTTTTCCTGTAATCTCAAAAGGAATATCGTGTTGCTCGCAAAATGCAATCATCATGCGATAACCTGCCAAGCAATTTAATGCCTTGAGTGATCCTGGTTTATAGTAAAGCCCGGAATGTATTACTCCACTATTGTGCCCTGTTTGATGGGCAGCAATACTTTTTTCTTTTTCAATTAAAGTTAGTTTTACCTTCGGGCGTTTTTCTAAAATATTTAGCGCCGTTGATAGCCCAATAATTCCACCACCTATAACTACTACAGTTTTTCTCATATCAGTTTTTCTCACTTCTTGTATCAGAATTTAAGATAAATAGCTCAATTTCTCGAATTTTGATATTTTTAAATACCCTAGTTTTGGTTATGATATGAAAATAAGTTGCCAAATAATTAAAAATTAAATCGATTAACCTAATTTTTTTTAATATATATTTCAGTTTAAAAGACTTTTGACTACGTATTTGATGAGATTGATTAATATTGTATATGAATATATTAAGCCAACTCGCAATATTTTTTAAAACTATAATCTCATCATACTTCTTATCTAAACTCATAAAATTCTTAACAGCAAATGAGAGCTCAGACAAAGAATTATTCACCAAGCATCGTTCTAAAAAATCGTTATTTAATACTAAATTATCACCAAACGAAGACGTGTTAGATTGTCTAATGTAGAATGGATTATCATTAATTTTCACTTTACCCGACTCAACTATCAAAATGTGAGTAAGCATTTCAAGAACAATTGGTTCCTTGATCGGAAGTGTGATTAACTGACTCCAAATCTTTACAAGTACTTTTGTTCTAGTGACTGCATACCAATTACTATAGTAGTCGTAGGTTGACATGCCTATACATAAAGTTTTAATTCGTTGTAGAACCAATTCGCTTTCGATTGAGGGAGCATACGTAGTAACCGCTTTATATCTACAACCATTTACCTTCCCTTTTGAGATTCCTGCTTTATCAAATACTTCTAAGTTTACGAGCGAGCCTCTTGCGGATACATAATCTTGATTGTTGTCAAGGTAATTAATCAATTCTGGTATTTGCCCTAGAAGATAGAAATCATCATTGTCTGCTTGTAAAACATATTCTGTTGTAACTTTTGATAAGACATTTAGAAGTTTACTATAGAAATCAACAATATTTTCATCAAACGGATATCTAATATACTCATAATTTAAGTTTGGGTAATTCTCGTAATTACTTAAGTTTTTTTGAACTTCTATACTTTCGCCGCCATCCGCTACAAGTATCTTATACTGACATCTCATCTCGTTCATGTAATGCATCCAGCGATAAGTGAATTCATCTCTGCCTTTTAAAGTTAAAACGATAGTGACGCTCATAGATAAACTATATAATAAAAGCATAAAAAATGCTCACGCGTACAAATCTTATCTATACAAGAAAATTCCTGAGAATTATTTCATAATTAGCTAGTTCCTTAGGCCCTGAACTTAAATATTTGGTTATAAAGTCACTATAAGATAAATCGTCCACTTTATAATTATTTAGTTCAACTGATTGAATATTATCAATATTTATTGATGGCGATTTTAATAAAGCCGACAATCCAGTTATATGGCGCATCGATTCTTTATCTAATAACAGCTCATTAGAATAAATAAAATAGATTGGTTTCTTGAAAAAAACCGCTATGCTGATTGCAGAACTGAAACGCGTCGTAACTAATTTAGCATTTGCCACTAAAGCAATTGTATTCATATATATAACTTCTCGTCCTTGAAAAACAGGTGATGGGGAGGTAAAATTAGATTTGTAATGACCAGCTATAGTTACATTTTCGGCGAAAAAAACTTCAAGATACGAAAAAAAATTAGAAAGTTTTGGATACCAGTTCTCTGACGTAAGAAATGTCTTCCGTTTTAATATAATTGAGTCAGTACCAAAAAACGGACCAGCTGCATCTAAATGAACAATTCTGCTATTTTTAGAATTTACTTTTACCTGACTATAAATTATGCAATTACTGATATCGTTTGAGTGTCCCAAAATAACTTTAATATTTTTGCGCAAATTAAATTTCTCGGATTCTCTTAACCATTCATGTCCAGCAATAAGTTTATGTGTACCAGATTTTGCAATTACATTACCGAATTTTGTTGCAACTCGGCTATTAGCAATTTGAAGAAACTCCTTAAAGCCTGTAGTTTTAAGGATAACATCTATAAATTTTTTGTAAATAGATTTCTTATCCCTAAAAGGATTATTTGAAACATTTAAATAGTTCGGTGGTACACCTGGATTAAGGTACTCTAGAATTTGATTTCCACTTACTGAACCTAAAACAAGGGTGTAGCAAATTGCATTTTTAAATGTGGCAAGAGGAATTTCATTTATATAATAAATTATTTTTTTTGAATTTTTTTTTCGAAAATTAATTAAATATTTTGTTAATTGGACGATACCATTAAATCTTATAACTTTATCGCTAACTTCTCCATCACTGTATATGCTATTTGCAAATTTTCTATTAAGTACAAGTGAAAGATCCCAAACTTCAACATCTAAATTTCTGGACATATAATCAAGCTCCATTGAGTTCCAAAGAAATTTAGAAAATTTATATGGATATAAAACTACTAATATTTTTTTTTTCATATCACGGATATATAATTTTGAGAGATTCTCTTATAATATTTCCCAATAATTTGCCATTAAAAGGTAGTGCAAAGTTTGAAACTCTTTCAGTGTATATCATTTCTGGTAACAATTCCTTAATCATCCTGGCCTCCGGAATTTTTTCACGAAATAGATTTGAAGCTCCAGATCTGTCGAACAATTTTGAGAAAAAATCACTGTAACTGCTCAGTAAATTTATATCCTCGTTAACAAGAATATTTCTGAGAGATTTAAAATTTTTGATTAATGCATAGTCGATTATTGATGCGAGCGTAAAACTACATGCTAGACCATGAGATAAGCCATAAGTTGCAGTTAACGGATAGGAAATGGAATGAGCTATGGAAGTTTTTGTTTGGCTAATAGCTAATCCCGCATGCAAGCTTCCTTTGGCCAAATTTGATATGTCACTAATGCTTGGTTTTTCAAATGACATATTGCTTAGTGTGGGAACCAGATACTTGAGTGCTATTATTGAATCTATATTAGTTTGCGAGTTTGCATTATTGTTCCAAACTGATTCGAAAGAATGTGACAGGGCATCTAACGCAGAGGCAACCATTACATGTTGAGGGGCTTTTAAGGATAATTCTGGAAAAACCAAAGCCCATTCTGGAAATACATCTGTCCCCAGGATTGAAAACTTCTTTTTTTTATCATAATCCCATATTGTTGAAAATGGGGTTACCTCAGAACCAGTACCAGTTGTCGTAGGAATTGCTATTACTGGAACTGACTCAAAAGATATTCCATTTTTTTGAGCTTTAAGGATATTTTCTATACTATAATCTGATTCTTGCAACAGAATTCTAGCTATTGCTTTAGCGGAATCGATACAGCTACCTCCACCCAAAGCTACAATTACTTCTACTGGGATGCCTTTAAGTGTTTTGCTTACCTGATCTATGTATTGAACTGATGGATTTGCAGGCACATCACAAATTAAAAAAGAAGGTGGGTAATTTGCACTTGTTAATACATCTTGCACCACGCTACTGTCCTTAAAGCTTTTTGTCGTTATAAACCCATATTTGCGATTTGAAATTTTATTTGATACCACTTTTGCATCAAATTTTCCAAAATAGATTTGTGTTGGGTTAATGAAGATTGCTTTTTGTTTAGACATTTGCATTATGAATATTCCGCATAAAGTTTACCAAATTTTCTTTAGGTGATAAGTTAGGCCTACCCAAATCATTTCTTGCACCTTTTTTTATTTGCACTTCTAAAAAATTAGGACCCGAAAGAATTTTGAGTCGATTAATCTCGGTTTTTAAAGTATCTATATCATTTGTAAAACAACTATTTAGGTAGCCACTTGATGCTGCAATACTTTGAAAGTCCACCTTGTGTCCTACCGTAGGCTGACCACCAACCGAATCATGAGAACCATTATTAAGTAATATGTGAAGAAAATTTTTTGAATTGCTTTGACCGATCACGCCAAGACTTCCCATATGCATAATAACTGATCCGTCTCCGTCAATGCAAACTACAAGCCTCGAGGGGAGATTCTTAGCAATCATTAGTGCAATTGAAGATGCATGGCCCATGGAACCAACAGTTAAGAAATCTTGATCATGATTTTGTAGCTTTTTTTCTCTTATTTCAAAGACTTCACGAGATGCCATTCCAGTTGTAGAAATAACTAAAGAATTCAATGGTAGTAAAGAAAGTATTTCCTCTATTGCTTGCTCACGAGAAATTAATTTCAAATCATTTTTTTCGATTTCAAACTTAACTGTTTCAAATGTATCTTGAGAAACAAGAAGAGCCACAGGTGAGTTTATTTCATTCATTTTATCAAATGCAATGTTTAATACCTCCGCGATATTTGTGAAAGAATTAATTTTAAAATAAGGAATCGTAAGAATATCAAGCAATTCTTCGGTTATTTGTCCTTGTTTTAAATGCTGAGGCTCATCTTTTGTTCCTGGTTCGCCCCTCCAACCAATCATTAGCATCATTGGAATTGAATACACCTTGTCATTAGTTAACGATACGAGAGGGTTTATAGCATTACCTAAGCCCGAATTTTGTAAATACACAATGCTCGGGCAATTAGTTGAAATATAGTGACCAGCAGCAAGCGCAATCGCATTTCCTTCATTAGCAGCTATAACATGATTTTCACTCAAGAAACTGTCATCTATTGCTTTAATAAAATTCTTTAGCAGTGAATCTGGTACTCCGGTAATGAAGTTAACATCTTTTATTTTAAGTTCACTTAAAAATTCGTAAGGATCAATCATTATTTAGTTCCTGGGATTAATTTGAGAACTTCAGAGATTGGGAGAAGCTTAGAATCAATTTCATATGAGCGACCATTTTCTAAAATAGATTTAGCGGTTTCGAGCATTGCTGGATAAGCCGCACGTAGCAAGTGATTTGCATAAATAACTATACTTACCCCCAAATCTTGTAGTTCAATCTCTGTAATTATGTTAAAAGTTGACGGTACTACAACTAAAGGAACTTTGGTATCAAAAGATCTATATAAAGTGCAGAAATCAATTATTTCCTTTGGGCTACGGTCTCTGCTGTGAATCATAATGCCATCAGCTCCTGCTTCGATGTAAGCTTTTGCACGTTTAATTGCATCTTGCATACCAGCTTCTAGTATCAGGCTTTCAATTCTTGCGATGACCATAAAATCTTGTGTAATTTGTGCATTCTTAGCTGCCTTAATCTTTTCAGAGAAATTCTCAATGGTATCTTGAGATTGTTCTACATCATTTCCAAATAAAGAGTTCTTTTTTAATCCAGTCTTATCTTCGATAATTACTGCAGACACACCAAGTCTTTCTAGAGTGCGTATAGTAAATTTCAGATGCTCTATTTTTCCTCCGGTATCCGCATCATAAATAATTGGTTTTGTTGTAATTTCTAATATATCTTGTAATGAGTTAATACGGCTGGTTACATCAACAGCTTCTATATCCGGCTTACCTTTCACAGTTGACTCAGTAAGACTACTTGCCCAGTTACCATCAAATTCTTGCTTGATCCCATTTTTATTAATTGAGGTATTCTCTACAATAAGCCCTGTTAAACCGTTGTGAGCCTCAATAAACCGAAGAATTGGCTTGGCGTTTAAAAGTCTCCGTAATTTGGATCGTCTTAAATCTGGTGTTGTACCAATTTCCTTGAGTGCTTGGTTTAGCGCAGTAGAAGAAATTCCTTCAGAATAAGCAACTTCGACTAACTCGCCACCCCATTTGGAAATTACTTCTATGACTTGATTCCTAACGCCGGCCTGTACACCATTTCGCCAATCATCACCATGAACAACAAAATTCGGCTTATATTTAATTAAATTCGGTACGTAGTCTAGTGTCTCTTGAGCTACAACATGTGATACTCCCTTTATACTTGAGATCACTTCAAACCGTTGTTCAAAAGTCATAAATGGTAATCTTTTATAGCTTGCAATTGCTTGATCAGTTAGAAGTCCAACCGTGACTTCTCCAAGTTCTGTTGCTTTACGAATAATATTCAAATGGCCAGGGTGTATCAGATCTGCACTCATTGCAACATATACAACTAATTCACGTTTATTCTCCATAAATCACCGTTTCCTCATTAACGCAAAAGCCATGGTTTAGAATCATAGTCAATAACAAGATTTTTGAAAATCTCTTTGAAATGATCGCTTAAATGTTCATTAATTTCATTAATTCTATACCCGCGCTCTTCCATGTTTAATTGTCGTGGGCATTTTTCACGTTTTAAAATTCTTTTTGTACTTTTCCCAAATGATTCGCCAATAAAAGATTCTAAGGAACTTAAATATAGGGATGGCATCTGAACAAATTCTTCAAATTCTAAGAAAAAAACTTTTTCTTGCTCAATTTTTGAAAGATGAGTAAAACCTTGAAGATTTAGTCTAAACATTATATCCACAATCATTACCAATCGCTCTAAAGGGTTAGCTTTCAAGTATTCTTTTTCCCGTCCGATTGCAGCAATCGAAATAGGATATTTGCCATGTAGATACGTCAATTGGAATTCTCTTGGGTCTGAGCCAATTCGTGAACCAAAATTTCTTTTATTCTGTTCAAATATATTCATTACTGGATCACGAAGTACATGAATAATTTTTAATCTTGAACCAAGTGCTTTAAAGTATAACTTTGCTACATGTAGACCATCATGAGTCATTTCCTGAAAAATTGGAGATTTAAGTTGATTTCGGGTGATTGCAGTTTCTTCTGCTGAAAGAAATAACCTTTTGAAATATTCAAAACGTTTTCCTTGCTTCATAACTCCAGAATAATCGCTAAATCGAAAATTAACGTCTCTGGATATTAAATTATAATAGTATTTTTCGTCAAACTCTGTTTTTAAAGCAGTAACAGCGGCATCTAAAGACATCTTCCTCAAAAAATAATATCTAGGTATGTAGTCAATTTGACTATCAAGTCGCATTTTTTCGACTCGCGACATAGTTGACAAGAGAACTGAAATTAAATTCTTACCGGACCTTCCTTGTCCGTCAACAATAATTATTTCATTATTAAATGTATTATTTCTAATGAGAGAAACTTTTTTACCATACGATGAATTAACCTTCATTTTTCAAGTCTTTCCCCCCATAACAGTTTGATAATTAATTGTACTTTAATAGCTACAAAAGGTTTTTTAACAAATTCTGTAATTCCAAATTATCTTGATCAAAATACATTAAACCGCTATGATGCTCCTTCAAAACTGAATCCCATTCTATGTTATTCAAGTTGCTCAAAAAGTCCATAATTTTGCTAAAAATTGCGACGTCTAACTCATGGGTCCAATATGGTCCTGTTTCATCCTTTTTTGCGGGCCATCCGAACCTTTCACTTTGTGAATTTAGAAAATTTGCCCGGCAAATAAAAGCTGCTGTTTTCTTTCTTCTCGATAAAGCCTCATAACCAAGTGTAGAATCAATAAAAACTATAATTTCCGAAATATCTATTTGTTGGTAGCTACTATAAGTTCCTTGTCTAGGAACATACTCCCATTTACATTTATTTAAGTTATTCAAATAAAATAAGTGCTCGTCAGATTCGTTTCCAAAAGTTCGCCCTAAAACTTTCAATTGTTTGTTATTTTTGTAGCACCACTCGTCGAGAAAGTCAATGATTAATTTGTCAATTGCATGAAAAGTTGTCCAATCTATTTTTCTTCCATTAGATTCAATGAGGTAAGGCATCCCTGGGCTTGGGTAAGGACCAATCGTTGATATAAAAAGTACAGTGTTTTTCTCAAAGTTATTAGAAATTATCACTGAGTTATTTTTTATAGAACCTATCGGAATAACTGTGCCTGAAATAAAACTTGAATATAATTCGCCAACAGATTTATTAAATACAAGCATGTAATCAACATGATATTTTTTGTTGTGACTTAACGTTGCAAACACATCTCTTAAAATTGTCCTCCTTCCGTTCTGAACAAAAATGGTTTTTATAAAGGGGAAATTACTTGAAATTTCATAGAATCTCACATCATTATCGATAAATGTAATTATAACTTTTGGAGAAACTAATGAAATATATTTATTCAAGTAGGCATTAAACGCGCTGTTGGTCCAAAAATCTAAGGTTAAAATTGATAGAATCGCGCAGTATAAATTTATGGATTCGCCTCTAACGGCCATGACACTATGGGAATACTTATTGACATAAGGCAGTAGCGCTTCTAAACTTTCATAGTCATAAACTAAAATATCTGCTTTTTGCGGCCTGCTCCATTTTTTAGGTGGAATAAGAAACGAGATGTAAAACTTATTCATTTTCATAAATATTTTCATAGCTTCCCCCTAGCATTTAGTGTACATACATAAGATTAAATCTATTTAATGGAGATTCAAGGAACTGCAAGCTAGCCAGTATCTAAACGTCATGTTTGTAAATAAATATTTGGTATACTCAATAATTGGGAAATCTCATTTTAAGTTATTGCTTAGGGGAGCTTAAATGAAAGTAATTATACTGGCAGGCGGATTGGGAACTAGATTTGGTGAATTTACTGAGTTGCTGCCTAAGCCAATGATAAAAGTTGGAGGTAAACCAATCATTTGGCATATTATGCAGACCTACGCAAAGTTCGGACATAAAGATTTTTTCTTAGCGTTAGGTTATAAATCTGAAGTCATACAAGAATATTTCTTGAATTACAAAACTTTAAATTCTGATTTCGCAATAAATCTGGCAACTGGAATAATCAATTCATATGACGGGAAGATTGATGATTGGCAAGTTAATCTCATCAATACTGGTGTTAATTCTATGACCGGAGGTCGTACAAAAAGAATGCAGAGATACATTGGCGATGAGCCTTGTATGCTTACTTATGGTGATGGTGTTGCAAATATCGATTTAGAAAAACTGTTATCTTTTCATAAGAGCCATGGCAAACTGGTTACCATGACTGCTGTTAGGCCCGCAGCTAGGTTTGGAGAATTGCAAATAGATGGGGGTGCCGTAACCAGTTTTGAAGAGAAGCCCCAGTTAGATGATGGCTGGATCAATGGTGGATATTTTGTAATAGAGCCAGCTTTTTTTAATTTAATAGAAAGTGACGAAACCTTATTGGAGCGTGAGCCACTGGAAAAAGCAGTAATGATGGGTGAGTTAATGGCATATCGCCATCAAGGTTTTTGGCAGTGTATGGATACGAAGCGGGATCATGAGCTACTCGAATCCTTATGGGCTGAGGGTGCCCCTTGGATTAGTTAACACAATATATGAAAATACTTATTACAGGTGGTATGGGATTCGTCGGTGGAAGGTTAGGAGTATTCCTATCCGAGCATGGGCATGAGATTATTATTGGTACGCGCAGGAGTTTAGAATCTCCTAACTGGTTACCTAAAGCAAAAATGGTAATGATCGATTGGGCATCTGATAAATCTTTAAACCAAGCATGCGTAGATGTTGATTTGGTGATTCATACTGCAGCTATGAATGATAAGGAGTGTGAATTAGATCCAATAGCTGCTCATAATTTTAACGGGTTGGCAACTAGCAGGTTACTCACTGCTGCAATCAACAATGAGGTAAAAACTTTTTTGTATTTTTCTTCTGCACGTGTATATTCTGATACGTTTTCTGGCATTATCGACGAAAATACACTGCCGACTAACGCTCACCCATACGCAACATCACATTTAGATGGCGAAACACATGTACTAAACGCTAAAAATAAAAAACTAATTAACTCATTAATTCTTCGGCTTGCAAATGCCTACGGTACTCCCGTGACACCTGACGTTAATTGCTGGATGCTTCTAGTAAATAGTCTATGTAAGCAAGCAACTATAACCAATAAATTAAAACTTTTCACCTCTGGAGATAATCAAAGAAATTTTATTACCTTGAATGATGTATGTGCCGTTGTTAATTTCTTTATCCAGAGATCTAATAGCCAAGAACTTCCTCCTATAGTAAATATATGTAATAGTCATTCAAACACAGCATACGAAATGGCAATTTTAATTCAACAAAGATGTGAAGATGTATTGGGATACTCTCCGGAGATTATCCGAAAAAATCAAAAATTTGGTGAGCCTATCGTCCCGCTTAAGTTAAGCTCTTTACACTCCTTGTTGTTTAATAATTTGATTTCAAATAACAAAGAGGTAGAAATTGATAATTTACTAAGATTTTGTAATAAGTTTTTTCTTAAAAATTACTCTCAGGTTTATAAATAAATGGAAAAGCCTTTAGTCACCGTTGGTATCCCCTCGTATAATCATGCAAAATACTTGGGAAGAGCCTTAACTTCAGCGGTAAAACAATCATATGTAAATTTGGAAATAATTGTAGTTGATAATTACTCTACTGATGAGACAGATGAAGTTCTAGCTAGTTTTCATGATCCTAGAATTTCAATAATTAAAGTGCGCAATGAAGGATCAATTGCTGCGTCTCGAAATTTAGTTTTAAAGGCTTCACAAGGGGAATGGATTGCTTTCTTAGATTCTGATGATTGGTGGACTATAAGTAAGATAAATAGATGCGCTGACTACTTTAGCTCAGATATCGATTTAATTTATCATAACCTAATAACTGTTGGCGAAAATGGAAAGAATTCACTAAAGGAGAATATACGTAGCAGAAAATTAAAAAAACCAGTTTTTCGTGATTTGCTAATTAAAGGAAATACTATTGCAACTTCATCAGTCGTGGTTCGAAGATCTATTCTAACCAAGACTTTTGGTATGAAAGAAGAAAAAGAGATGATTGGTATAGAAGACTACAATGCTTGGCTACGAATCTCACAAATTACAGATAGCTTTAAACACATATCTGAAAATCTTGGTTTCTATCGAATACATAATAATAATACATCTAGTTCTACAAATTTTTCACCACCTATGAATGCTTATTCTGAGTTTTTACCTCTACTATCCAAAAAAGATATCAAGCTCATGGAAAATAATTATACCTATGTAACTGCGCGCTTAAATTATTTATCTGGAGAATATGTGTCAAACTGGAAAAATCTTAATGTAATTATTAAAGGTGGGACAATATTACAACGCGTTAAAGCTTGCTATATGTTAGCCATCAGTTATTATAAACAAAAAAGTAGTATTGCTTAGTTTACAATTCCTTTTGTATTTGAGGAAGTAATCTATTTATAACATTCGGTAAGGTATTTGGCTGCCATTTTATTATCGAAGATAAAGTTTCGCAATCTAAAATAGATGTGACTTTAACATTAAAAGGGAAAGGTATCTCAAGTCTATTTTCAAATTTATAGCCATAATTTTCGAAGATTTCTAATATCTGATAAATACTGGTTCCAATTCCAGTTGATAAATTCAGGCATTTGTTGCTAACGTTCATCTCTATAAGCGCCTCTACTGCACCAATAATATCATCAACATGTATGTAGTCGCGAGTTATATTCTGATCTTTGAATATTTTAACTTCGTTACCATGTCTAATTGATTCAAATAAGGAACCTATAAATCCATAGCTCATATCTTTCCCATAAACATTTGAGATCCTTAAGTTAGTATGAAGTAAACTCGTCCTTGAAATTAGTCTTTCAATGACATTTTCAAGTGTCAATTTATCGTTTTCTTTTTCAGTTTGGGCTGTTTCACTTTGAGGAAATTGGGATTCTTTATAAACTGAGGCTGAACTGAAAAAAAAGCTTTTACTAGTGTGTAACATTCCAGATTCAAACCACTTTAGCAATTTGTTATCATTTTCGTAAAGTGCATCTTTGTTTCTCCACGAGAAAACAACTATTTCAGACTCTACCCTAGTATTTAGAATTTCTTTGTAAGATAAAATATTCAGGTTTCTGTACAATGAATTGTCGATTTGTCCGAATTTATTATTGGTTATACACAGCACACTTTTCCCATTAAGTATTAATTTTTTAATTAATGAATTAGTTATTTTCCCCGTGCCAAAAATTACCACATCATGCTTTAGTGCAATTCGGGTATCGTTAAATTTAATTTTGCTCTACCTTCTGGGCTGACTTAGTAATTCTGTCCTTTATCGCTTCTGCCAAACCTTCTTCTTCAGGCAAAATTACTTTAATTTCAGTT
>Ga0209550_10004429_pt1 | contig 13311 bp, 10 predicted proteins | sample LauGreSuBDMM15SN_2_FD_187567 | JGI IMG/M metagenome (GOLD analysis project Ga0209550, IMG submission 187567) | Freshwater lake microbial communities from Lake Michigan, USA - Su13.BD.MM15.SN (SPAdes) (version 5) | ecosystem: Environmental > Aquatic > Freshwater > Lake | place: Lake Michigan... | reverse complement strand
GCTATAGCGACTGCACCGATAGCATTGAAAATATCCAAGATTTCCCCTTCTTCTAGATCTGTATTTGGTAGAACAGAGTTATTGTCCAACACTAGCTTATTATCGCTATCATACTTTGCAAATGCAAGAACGAAACGTTTGGTGGCAATCAGGCGCATAAAATCCATGTCTGTTGGGTGATACCATAAGAACTTGTTAGCACCGTTATAATTTGCCATGCGACTATTATGGATTGCCCATACGATCTCCTTCACTGGGTGATTAAAGCTAATGGTTTGGCTGTTGTTCAATGACACGTTTTCTTTACCCGTGAATTGGACCTGTTCAATAAGCATTTCGTGCGACAATTGTGCAAAACGTCTCCTTTCGTCTGTATCTAGGAAAATCATCTCACACTCCAATGAAGCATCGACTATTTCAAGTCCAAGAGCTGATGCGTCCACACCACTTGTAATAACAAGATTCTCCATCTTTTCAAATTCAATATCGAGCTTGACCTCGTGATACTGAAGGGCAATCAATGGAAGTGCCTGTCCGACATGGCGGCAGAAGAAGAACTGCAGAGGAACATACAGTGTTACTTGATCATGTGATTCAGACAAAACGGTCATTTCAGGAGTGTTACCAATTATCTTGTTGAATCCGCGTTCATGCGAGATTTGATGGCTTAGTTCATACCAAATCTGCATCCAATCACCCGTGTGGTAATCAATGCGCTGGCCTCCAATAGTCAGTTCAATGGATTTAAGTAGCGTATGTCCCAAGTTCTGTACCCATGCCCATTTGGCAGGAGAGGAAAGAGTAGCATTCTCTTTAGAAACCACCACTCGTACATAAATCTTTGATAACAGATCTCCGTTGCGGGCAATGTGAGCAGTTGCTTTGGAGCCAAACTTAGCGCCTCCAATGAAAGTGTTCCGGATTACCTCGCTAGAGAAGTTGGTATGACGCCTGTAAATTGTTTTGAAAAACGTGATTTGAGGGTTAGATGTTAGATAAACGTCCTGGGCACCATAAGCAACCAATTGGATGAGTCCGCCTGGCATAGTTATCTCTATTTGGTAATCACAAAAGAATTTACTCTACTCTAGCTTTCTTTTTCAACATTCTTTTAGTAGACTGTATTGTTTTTGAATTGATTGCACGAGATGTTACACTCCTTTTATTTGGATCTGCGCTATTAGAACTGGATCTAGAATTAGAATTGGAAGTAGAAGTAGAAGGAGGACGAGAAGTTTCACTGTTAGATTTTGGAGTGCGACTTGCTTTTCTTTTTGAATCTTGCACACCGCTGTTTTCACGTGAAGGATTTATCTTTTTGAACATATTAACATTGGCCATTTCGTCAACTACCTGACCAGGATTAGTATCAGGTTCCTTGTTAAAACCCATTTTCTTCCAAAAGCTAACCGCTTCGGGCAATGCTTGAAATTTCATCTCTAGTTCTTCCATATTAAGATCATCTCGTGGATTAAGTGCGAAAGGTTCCATTGAATCATAAACAACTTCACCTGCTGCCTCTTCAAACTTGATATGTAGAGTTGTACGTAATAATTCCTCTGTAATATTTTGAATGATAGTACCCATACCGGTACTACATGCAAACAATCCATAAACTAGTTTTTGAGAGAAATTTAATTTTACAACACGGATTCCAAGTAAAGAATTTGTTTTAGCGTCGTATCCTAATACCAACAGAATAGTCTCATCGTCTTTTTGATTTACAGGTTTTACAGAAGTATTCATGTAGTTAATAGAGACCTTGGAGTTACATAATGAACTGTATACGTTTTCAAAATCAATAGATAATTCACTTATATTTGCATCACCTGGTTTTATATAATTGTCGATCATATAAGCTCGAACATATGTCTTTTTATTATTTGGTAAGACAATGTTAGTTCTTTCAAAAATTTTACGTGCTTGAAATTTGGTGAGATAGACGTCTTCATGAAATACCTCTCTTACTATAGATTTGAACTTAGAAAGAAACTGGCTATATTTATCTTCATCAGGATATTTATTTATCATAACCTTGGTATCCTGCAAAATAGAGTAGTATGTAAAACGTAACTCATAAGCTAAATATTTTTTTGTTGAGGGCTTTTTGAATGGTTTTATTACAGTTATCGATCTACGTGTTAAAACAATATATATATTTCTTGGAAACTCGGTTATTGTCCAAAAATCTAGGTTTTCTGGTATATCCATCTCGAGCATACTACTGACATACCTTAATCTATCAACCTTGTTTTTTTCTGTAATCTGTAAACTAATGAATCTAAACTCAGGAGAGGTCATACTTTACATTGCCTCTAGAAAATTTAAATTCACTAATGGTATCACTTAAATATAACCATACTTAGTAGAATAGTATAATCGTATAATAGTGGAAATTGATAATTAAAATGGAGTTTCCTGAATACGTTCGTGGGCCATTGGTGATAGAGCACCTACATATGCGTAACTCTCGTTGTAAGCACATATATGTTGTTGGTGAAGCACATTCTCTCAAAACCAAATGCTCTCAGCCATCTACGAATTACTTAGATGTGGTAAAAGACTACGCTATATCACATCCTAAGAAGCAAATCGCAATTATATATGAAGAATGCTTCGAAGGTATGATAACAAAAACAAGATACACGAAGCCTAAAACTACTTCAAAACCAAAGTTAACATCTATGTTGGATAGATTGACCGATGAACTACATAAAAGAAAGCTACCAGATAACTTGAAAGTGATCTTTGGGGATGCACGTTTCATGACGCCATTTGATAGTATTACTGCATTATATGAACATGATACGGTGCTATTCAATAAATATAGGGCACATCAACAAGAGATTTGGCAAGATTTCTGTAAGGATTTTATAAAAACATGTAAGACTGTCGAGAAAAACCTTATAGAATCCACGAAAAGCCGTGATTCTATGTCAACGTTCATACGTTCTTTACTCCTGCCTTCGCACCCATATCCTGCATGGTTCACTCCAGATTCATCCAATCCAATAAAGGACATGTTGTTGCAAATCAAAAGTACATCACTTGCAGAGTATGAACGCCTAGAAGCCTATATCGCGGAACATCTTACAATCATGTTCAATGACAACACTGAATATTCTCCGCTGATGCAAAAGGTTGCTATGCGTAGAAAAACAATGTCAGTAAACTTGGAGTTTTCAAAACATGCTGCACTACAGAAGTTTATGATCGTGTTGTTTTCATTTGTATTGGATGTTTATACATTATGTCATTATACTATTCAAAAAGAAAACTATGATATGTACATAATTCTAGTGGGCGCAGTGCACGCACAAAATATGTCCCGGTTCCTTAATGGAAGTCCTCAACTGAAACGTAGTAATGTGTACCGTAGTGATGAACGTGGGTGCATTCAAATGAGCCTATCACCAACAGCTGGACCCATAATGGACACTATGTTTGCAATTGACAACGGCAAACAGCTTTTAGACATGGCCATAAATGATTTTAAATAGGAGATTGAAAATAAATCCAAAATTGGTGTGTTTTGGATTTTGGACGAATATGTGACTATGGGACTATGGGACTACTGCACCAGCGAACAGATCTTGTCGATGATGGTGTTGGGTAGCTCAGCTATGGTACCGATGTTGCCTTCTTCGTAGGTGGCCAAGCGCTTCACCATGATTTTTGTAGCCAGCCTTATTTTCTTGGTTGTCGCAATGTGCTTTTTGAGGAGCGCCTTCGCTGGCTTCAATTCGTCCTCAATTGCGATAATGCACATCTCTTCATATTCTGGCTGAGTTCCTCGTGGAGGAATCAGATGCGCTTCAGAATCTGGGAGCAGGATGAACTCCAAATCATCGCCGTCGGCAAATTCCCATGCGGTGTCTATGTACCGCCAATATATCTCGTATAACAACTCGCTTGGAAGATCAGTGTTATTATTCTCAATGCCTTGTGTTTTGAGCATCTTGAGTATAGGCTCAGCAATACTGTTGAAGATGTTGTTGTCCTTGGCTTTGATTGAGAACTGCAGCGCAAGAATCAGAGTGTCTATCATACCAATGAGGGACGATGCAGTGATCATAGGCTGTGCGTTGTTCATTGTCGCTTTAGTGTTGTGATTTAAATCCAAATTAAATTTCAATTTTTTGAGTCCCACGACAGGTGCCTGTATTAAATTGTTCCAAACCCTAATTCTGAAGCCACAAACAATTTAAAAATAGCAAATCTTATTTTGATAAAACAATATTAGCACCGTAATAATAAATGAAAGTTTTGATGTATACATCCCTAGGATACGGTGTGTGCACATTGGCTGCTGCTTTAGCACGTGAGTATGTGTATTGCTTTTTATTCATAGTGCAAAATAACTGTAGTGCCCTCCATCATGCTCACTTAGCCAGTCCCAGAACATACACAGGGGGTCGCATAATATCATATTTAGATCACAAGATGGCATTTATTATAATATGCAAAGGTTACTATGATACGTTGACAATGTCGAAAATAGTTGCTTCACCAATATGGTTTACAATTTTATACGTTATTATACTTCACCGATTGAAAGTCCACAATCACCAACAGTACAAAGAAAATATCATATATTACGCCCATGCATCAATGCACATTATATCGCAACTAGGCTTAATATATCTGATCTTTATAAAATATCAAATGAAAAACGCATTACTTACATAGATAAAAGCAATGAACACTATAGTGACTAGTTTTAGTTTAAAGCCTTCATTTGTTTTTTGGGTTTTTTGGGTTTTGTTTTTAAATTATAACCGATGGTCGTGCTAAACAGCCGGTTTCAACTCGCCCACTTCAGCGAGCAGCGTGGTCACCAGTCTGTTTCTCAAACGGAAACAGTGATCTGATATATTGACAGTCGTATAATCTCCCTTACTGACGATCTCACCGCATACTCGCACATCTGCATCATCCTTATTCATATCTTTTAGGCCCTCCAACACATCGCACACCCTGACATCCTTCGCCGACAGCAGGTCCGCCAGGAGCTGCCATACCCACCGCCAAGTATAGCACGGAACGATGATACCCTCCCGCGCACTCTTCTCATCGAGAAAGAGCTGGGAAGCCTGTCTTGTAAGCATATCTGAGACCTGCCTTACTGTGGCGTTTGCAAAGCTGAGGGGGAGGAGCAGAGCATGCCCAGAGGACGTGAGCAACACTGTAGGCTGGAGAGGTGATGGCTCTTGCGGGAGGGCTGACATGGGTTTATGTGTATAGTATGTGTAGTTTGTTGATGTGTACAAAGGTTATATCAATTTTTCTAAAATTTTATATAGCAACTATATAATTATGGTGCTATCAGAGATAACATATATAACTCATAAAAATAAACTTCAATAACGCTAAACACTACATAACTTTGTTAAGTTAAGTCTCCTGTTGGGAGCATGCCATACGAACAATGCCAATAGAGGATACTAGGTATGACAGGATGAGTGGGTACTGGTTCTTGAAGAAGATCTCCACGTTGGTGCTCATGTTGGTGCACTTTGTAAAGGTGGATAGGTACTTTAGGCTATACACTCCCTGAATTATTTCTTGATCCGACGGGTTATGCTTTGTAATAGTAACCCCTGGGTTCTTATCGCCTCCAATAATGGTTTCCTGTGAGCAAAAGTCTCCCTTGCAACTTAGGGTGATTTGGTTGCCAACACTGCGAATCTCAATGTAGTCCGCTAGGTTGTGCATATCCCTGATGATCTTCTGGAAGTCAACCGAAGGCATCGTGATAACAGTCTGAAAGTCAACTGGAGGGATTGAATAGCGCACCACATTGATATCCAACATGGATAGCTTGTAGGTGGTGCGCATATTCTTATCCTGGTTTTCAATGTTGATGCCCAGTCGGTTGGAGTCGTTACGGTCAACAAAAAGGGTCAACACATCATTGTTTGAAATAGTCTTTATAAGCAAATGTAGCTTCAACATGTTAATCCCCACGAACAACTTCTTTTCACAAAAGAATGACTCAAACTTATCGGCATCCAGCTTCAAGTGTACCAATACAACATGGGTATTATCGAGAGCTACAATCTTCATACCAGTATCATCAAACTCTAGGTTGACATCCATAAGAATCTCTTTGAGAGCATCAATGACCTGCTTGAAGGTGGAAGCTTGCACCGTCTTAATCTCCAAGATGTTGTTTGGGGAAGGCGCCAGGATATCCGTGTGTGACTGCTCATCTGAATCAACATTGTCATCGCATGCTGCATCTACAGCTAAATCCTTCATCTTGTCTAGAGGCATATCATTATCAGAGTCGGTATCCCTTGCGTTTGATGCATTTGATGCCTTAGTTGCCTTCGTCTTATCCTTCTTGCCACCCCTCTTCTTGAAAGCTTCCATTTCACGGGATGGGATAATTATACATATTTATCTACGGTTTCCTTAAATCCGTGTTGGATAATTGATTTTTCCTAATCATAATGTAATATACTATACGATACTATATAATGTATTATACTTCAGAAGGTGGTAAAAATGAGGTATTGATTATATCGCCAGAGTATTCAATGCGGATGTATTACATGTCATTCTTAAGTATTTTCACAATATTGTTTGCATTATATTACAAAAGTTATGATGTAGCTGTATTAATTACGGCAATTCTATTTACGTCGCTTAATTATTGGAAACACCCTATATATGGCTATCGCAGAATACTCGATATGAGTGTTGTGATTACTGCATTAGTTTACTTATTATACAAGTCTTTCAAAAATAATTATCAAGTACCATTTATAATTCTAGTAGTTACGAGTGTAATTTGCTATCTGAACGCATGGTTTTATAAAATAGATACGAATGAAGATATGTCATCAATATGGCACTGCGCACTTCACATATTTGGGCATATGGCTTGTATTACTTTGATTTGCGGGTTATAACCCTAAAGGTTCACATCTCATGAATGTACTTGGCATCCATCATATATGCGATTTCCTCATAGGGATGTTCTTTTACGTGGTGCTTAATCTCGACATCCTCAATACCCGTGGGTTTATCAGATTTATAGACTGCCAACATGGGTGCTTGTGTCTTTGGTTCTATATAAATGTATGGGTCCAGGTCTGGGTTCGCACGGATGCGTGGCACACCAAAGCGTTGCTTCCATCGCATATATCCATTATTTTGAAGCATTTGCATCATATGCTCCGGATACATTCTCTGGTATAAATGCACTTTCTCATGAACCAGTAATTTGGCTAGCCGTTCAGGTGTTTCATCGACCTTTGTTGATAGGAATATGATGTTGGCGCGAGTGTGTGGCAGACCCTCTTCGTATGCGCCGCCTCTAGTGAGCGCGAACACCCACGGAATGTTGATAATATTCTTGCGCTGTTCATCGTCAATTCCCTTGAATTTTTCGAGTGTTATTGTGGCGAAACATTGGTCAGCCCGCTTTGCAGCAGCAATCAGGCGTAGTTTTTGTCCGTTATCAAAGCTCATTGCAGCATTACCAATGCGCTTGCGATACTCCATCTCTGTATTTACATGTCGTGCCATCAAATCCCAAGTAGAGAAAGTACTGACATATGAATCAGGATCCTTCATCAAGAACTCTCGCGTTTCCTGCGAGGACAAAAACTTCATCTTATCCCCGCAATCCCATGGCATCGCAAACCCCTCCTTAACCAAATACTGTTGGGCGTAATAAACAACAACTATAATAAGCAAAATAGCAAACAAATCGTACTTCCACATTTTGCAAAACCCACGCTATTACTCTATCTAAAGTTCAGTAAATTATTCACATGATGTGCTCTATATTATTGAACACCTAAGTATACATTGTGTGCACGTATGTTGATTTTTCTTGCGCCTTAATGTATTTGTTTACTTCATCTGTTGTAACGGTGAAGGGGAATGTTAAGGGCTTATTGGCGTCTTCGGGGGTATATTTCTGGACATTGATCCAGCTGGCGATAGCCTCTATGCCGCGTTTCAAGTTGCGTACTCCCTCTTCATCAGCTACTCGTTGAATTATTTTTACAAGGATTTCATCGCTGAATACGATTTGCCCGCTTTCAAAGTTGTATTGTTTGTACACTGCAGGTAGCAGATAGTTTTTAGCGATCGCAAGCTTATCTTTTTGGTCATAGCCCTTCACACGAATGGTGATCATACGATCCTTTAGAATTGGATTGATGATGCTCTCATCATTGTAGCTAAAGATAATGAGGGATTTCGACAGATCCAAATCAAGCTCTCCAAAGTAACGATCATTAAAGCGCTCATTCTGTGAGCTGTCGGTCAAGTGGGTTAGGACACCAATGATTTCATCCCCGCGATGTGTATTAGATACCTTGTCTAGTTCATCAAACATGATTATGGGATTCATGCATTGTGTCTTCATCAGAATCTCGGCAATCTTACCATACACTGAACCTTCATAAGTCATGCTATGACCCTCCAAGAAAGATGCATCAGACGCTCCGCCCAATGCGACGAAACCAAACGGAATGCCGAGTGCCTTGCTCAACCCTTCTTTAATGAAGCTCGTCTTACCCACACCAGCAGCACCCTGGATACCAATGCAGTGACCACGTGAGCTCGGATTGGACATCCATTGCGCGAGTATACACATGATTTGGTCTTTGGCTTGGGTATGACCATATACCGTTTCATTCATTACTTTGCGAACGTGTTGTAGAAATTTAGCACCTTCGTTCGCAATAGATGATGCAGACACTGCAGATGAAGATGAAGATGAGGATGAGGATGAGGATGTCGAGTTAAATGGCAAATTGCAGTACTTTCCAATGGGAAGACGTGATACTGCATTAAGCCAATTGCGTAACTTAAAGTACTCGCCGTTGTGATTCATCATGTTAAGCTGATCTATTTTGGCTATGATCATTTCTTTAGTCGCGTTGTCAAGGTTTGAGTTGATGATTCTGAATCTCAGTGGAACAATTTTGTTGCCTGTCTTATTTCCGATAGTATTATATTTTTTTACGAGTGCACTCTTATCTGCCTTTGATAAGGTTCCCCAATATTTCTTCTCCTCTCCAGTGAATGAAGCTGTGATCTCTTCTTCTGTCTTCTCTGCTCCTTCCTCTTCCTCATCTTCATCATCTTCGCAATCACAATCACCACGTTTTACACGCTTATTATGTTTAGACTGTAATTGAGCAAGTTTACGTTTCATCTGAGAAATGCCTGCATTAGACATCGCCTGAATAATAATCATAGGCATTATCTGCGCCATATCATCATCTTCTTCGTCTTCTTCGTCTTCATCCTCCTCATCATCGTCGTCGTCATCCTCATCGTCATCATCTTCATCATCTTCAGAGTCTTTGTATTCTTCTTCATCATCATCGTCTTCTTCATAATAATATACATTTTGAGGATCATATGCTGGGTCATAGTCTGGGTCATTCAGGTCAATGCTTTCAGAATCGGTATCGGTATCGCTATTAGTACAGTCTGCATCATCAACAGTATTTTCTTCAATATCTTCAATATCTTCAATATCTTCAATATCCTCGACATCCTCGACATCCTCAACATCCTCAGGCATTGTATGTTGTAAATAACAAGTATCAATGTCTTAAATAAAGGAAGTATTATTTATACGTAAATATTATTTTAAGTAAGTATTGCAACATAGATGTCAATTTTTGTAACCTAAAAAAATGACGTGGGGTAGGCCCAAGTAAGGAATATAAAGGTTTCACAAGTAATTATATAATACCCTAGGAGTAGAAGAAGGTATCCGCAAATGTCCATCTATAAGGAACTTTCGTATGATCAGGATATTGACGTTGTTCGTGGTATCCAGTTTAGCGTTCTTGGACCGGAGGAAATCAAGCAGCGTTCGGTGGTAGAAGTCATCAAGGCGGAAACTTACAATGGAAACGAACCTTCTATCGGCGGCCTCTTCGACCCACGTATGGGCGTACTTGAACACAATCGGTATTGCAGCACTTGTCAGCAAAAGAACATCTTCTGTCCTGGACACTTCGGTCACATCAACTTGGCCAGGCCTGTATTCCACCCTATGTTCTTTGATACAGTACGCAAGGTGCTCGAATGCGTATGCTACAGGTGCGCACGCCCTATCGTATCCCAGCGATCATCCAAGGAAGACTTCAAAAACGAAATCAAGCGCATTAGCCAAATCAAGAGCTCTAAGAAACGCTGGGACGCATTCTCAAAGCTTTGTGACAATTCCAAGCTGAAGAAGTGCGGTGACGATGATGATAGCGAAGAAAACACCGGTTGCGGAGCTCGCAGGCCCAGCCGTTTCATCAAAGAGAACTCCATGAAAATCATCGCGGAATGGAAGAACGACAAAGAGGCCAACACTCAGCAGGAATTGACTGCAGAGGACATCCTGCGCATCTTCAAGCGCATTAGCGATGTTGATATGGAGCTCATGGGATTCGTTCCTCGTTGGAACAAGCCCGAGTGGATGATTTGCACGGTTCTCCCAGTGCCTCCTCCAGCGGTTCGCCCATCCATCATTGAGGAGAATGGGCAGCGCAGGGAGGATGATCTTACACACAAGCTCAGCGACATTGTAAAGTTCAACTTGCAACTCAAGGCTCGTATCGAAGCCAATAAGGGAACCGAGGAACAACTGAAGGTGCTGACAAACATCATTCAGTATCACATCGCTACCTTTATGGACAATTCGATGCCTGGACTTCCTGTAGCCCAACAGCGAAACGGTCGCAAACTCAAATCAATTGCTGATCGTCTGAAGAAGAAGGAGGGTCGCATCCGTGGGAATCTCAATGGTAAGCGTGTGGATCAATCTGCTCGTTCGGTCATTACGCCAGATCCTTTCATCAGTCTTGACGAGCTGGGTGTGCCAATCCGTATTGCGATGAACCTTACATTCCCTGAAACAGTAAACCAACACAATCTCGATGAGATGCAGAAACTTGTGCGTAACGGGCCTGCCCAGTGGCCTGGCGCAAAGTATGTTCGCAAATATGCAGATAATTCCACAGTACCAATCGACTGCAATACATCTGGTCAGAAGGTAACTGTAACACTCAAATTCGGTGATTGCCAGAAGATCGCAGCAGAACTCCAGCCAGGCGACATTGTGGATCGCCATGTGCGCGATGGCGACTATGTACTATTCAATCGTCAGCCCTCGCTCCACAAGATGAGCATGATGTGTCACAAGGTAAAGGTCATGCCCTTCCAAACATTTCGTCTAAACGTAGCTTGCACACCCAGCTACAACGCGGATAAACTTCCATCGATGTCCGCAACAGGTGACTGCCTCGTTCGTTGATACCCAAACGAACAAGGGAAAACAGTGTAAGGGTATCATGGTGCACACATCACACACCGTATATAATCATCTAGTCTTGGTCACATACGTGACTGAGGCAACACTGTCAAATTGTCGGAGAGTCCCTTAGAGCTATCTGTACCACCCTGTATGCGAAAGCATGTGGCGGAACCACGCGTAATGGCGTGGGCACGGTAAAAATCAGATAGATTGGGTAACCCGCAGCCAAGCCCCTAACCTCCTATATCATGGAGCATGGGGAAGGTTCAGAGACTTGACGGCAGTGGGTCACAAATGAGGGTAATGATACACCCGATGTGGCTTAAGATAAAGTCCGCTCTCATGCGAAAGTATGAGTTAACACCAATCATCTCATGGGGTTCCTCACGTGTAGCGACGTGAGGGGGCGCAACCCCTCAACTTAAGGTTCGATGGAGACGAGATGAACACATTCTGCAGTCAAAACGTACAAACAATGAGCGAGCTTATGGACTTGGCGGCAGTCCCATACCACATTCTAGCGCCTCGTGATGGCAAGCCCATGGTGGAGATTGTACAGGACACCATGGTGGGTGCTTTCAGATGCACCAAGGACTGGACACGTATTCACGACAAGACGATGGCCAATCTACAGATGCTCAATAGCTACTTCACTGGAGAGCTGCCAGAGCCGATTGATAAAAAGACTCACAAGTACTCAGGTAAACAGGCGTACTCCTCAATTCTGCCTCCTGGGTTCTTTGCAAAGATGAATAACAAGGCGGGAGAGAAGTTCGTAATTAGCAACTCAGAAATTACATCTGGTACAATTGACAAGACAGTATACCATTCGCTCACTCGTGGTATCATCCCGATCCTATTCCACGACTACAGCCCCTTTGAAGTGCGTCGTTTCATTGACAACACCCAGCGTCTCATTTGCAGCTGGTTGATGTCAGCTGGATTCAGTGTGGGGATCAGCGACTTGGTAATCGACAAGGCAACAGAAGAAAAACTAAAGACAACCATTTCAACCTACAAGGGAAATGCCTATGCAAAACTTGATGAAGTGCGCAAGGGCGATATGGAGAACAAGAGTATCTTTACAAACGAGAATTTCTTTGAACGCGAGATTCTCAACATTCTGAACAAGCTGACAAGTGAGGTTGGTCGCATTGGACTTCAACAGATTGATGAGAAGACCAATCGTATGATCAACATGGTGAAAGCCGGCTCCAAGGGCAAGGAGACCAACGTTGCCCAAATGATTGCTTGTGTGGGACAACAGAACGTGGATGGCAAGCGAGTTGCCTACGGTTTCACTGATCGCACACTTCCACACTACACCAAGTATGATGATGGACCTGAAGCACGTGGCTTTGTGGAGAACTCATTCATCAGCGGACTATCACCCCAAGAGGTCTTCTTCCATGCGATGGGAGGCCGTGAAGGACTTATCGACACGGCTGTGAAATCTGTCACGGCTGAGACACCCATTATAATCATGGAAGATGGCGTATCGAAATACGTTCGCATCGGCGACTGGATTGACGCGCATCTGGATAAGCCTGAGAACAAGGATGACGTGAAGCATTTCACTGAGCGCCAACTGGAGATGCTGTATCTCAAGAAGCCGGTTTTCATCCCCACGACCGACGCAGATGGCAACAACAGCTGGGGGGAGCTTACGGCGGTCACTCGTCATGATCCAGGTGATGTGTTGTTTGAGATTAAGACATCGGGTGGCCGCAGTGTGATTGTCACCGATTCCAAGTCGCTGCTCATCTGGAAGGAAGACACCTGTAAATTCCAGGAGACACTCATGTCTGAAGTCAAGGTTGGTGACTTCATGCCGGTTACAGCCAATCTCATAACCCCAGAAACTGTTATAACCTCAGTGGATATGGCACAGTACTTCCCAAAGACAGAGTATCTATATGGGACGGAATACCACAAGGCACGCAAGAGTATGACTACAGCTCAGGGCAGTAAGTTCCACATTCCCCGCGGATGGTGGGAGAAGAACAATGGTACAACCTTCATAG
>Ga0209550_10004427_pt1 | contig 13315 bp, 13 predicted proteins | sample LauGreSuBDMM15SN_2_FD_187567 | JGI IMG/M metagenome (GOLD analysis project Ga0209550, IMG submission 187567) | Freshwater lake microbial communities from Lake Michigan, USA - Su13.BD.MM15.SN (SPAdes) (version 5) | ecosystem: Environmental > Aquatic > Freshwater > Lake | place: Lake Michigan... | reverse complement strand
AATTCAGATTTAAACCACTATAAATCAATAATTAATATAAATAGATTATAAAAAAAACTCCTTAAAATTTCTTTATTTATTATTTTCTGGCATATTTAATGCTTCATTTTCTTTGAAATATTTAAAATAAAAAATAAATTTATAATAGTATTACTCTCAGCTTTATCCCTCGGGAAGTTCCTCAAAATGGGATTTCCCATTTTTATTTTTAAGCCAGAATGTGAAAAACCAGACACTTCCCATAGTCATAACGATTAACCAAACCCAGGTTGCTTTAAAATACCAATGACTTAGAGCACTGTTTAAATCCTTTATCGTATGAAATACCAATAAGATGAACAATAAAAAGACACCTAAAATCGCCATTAGCGTTCTAATTTTTGGAAAGCGATAACCTAGCATTTTAGCTGAAAGAAATTTATTCTTTAAGGGTAAAAACACCACTGAAAGACAAATAAGGATAAAATTCACCAGCATGGAAGTGACCATAATATCGATACCTAGAAAAATATCACCAGCGAAATGGCATCCTAAAATACCCAGGGCAGAAATGAAGGAACTGAATAGAATGGCACTTTGTGGTGTCTTAGTGGTTTGATTTACTTTTGCAAAAACAGGATTTATGATACCATCTTTTGCCCAGGCAAATACCAGTCTTGAAACAGATAAAATCATTCCAGGCAAGTCATTTAATAGCGCAATGGCTGCACCTGATAGTATTATGGCTGACCAAAATGGATTTAATAAAATAGAAAATAACCCTGGTGCTGTGAGATCTTTCTGTTTTGCCTCCTCTGCAATGTACCACCAGGGAATAGAATGATAAACCGCCGCGGAAAAAACAAAATAATATAATCCTACCAAGGAAATAGCCAGCATAATAGCTTTAGGTAAATTTTGATATGGATTTTTGGCTTCACCACCTGCCTGAGCTATGGAATCAAAACCTATAAAACTGGCGAATAAAATAGAAGCTCCAGTTAAAAGAGTTTGCCAGGAAAATACCAATACAGGTTTTTCCATTAAGGGCAAGCCTGTTTTATCCAATAAAGCCTCGGCAAAATTGGTTTTATCATAATAAAATCCAAAAAAAATGACCAAGCCACCTAAAATAAACATTAGGAACATGAGAGGAATTAAGGTATTTGTGTAAAATGCGCCTCCCTTAATATTTGTAAAAGTAAAAAAACCAAGAATGGCTAAAGCTAAAAATAATCTGATAGAAGGAATATCTAAAAAGGCAGCTATGTCTAAAAAGCCAAGAGCATTAAAAAAATCTCTAAAAAAGGGAATGGTTACAAAAGCAACCACACCAATAACCAAACTAAGACCAAACCATTGGGAGAAACTAGCCACAAATCCAATGTAAGGATGCAGACTTCTGCTTGCATAAATATAACTACCTCCAGCTCTTGGCATGGCCGATGCCAGTGCGGCATAAGAAAGAGCGGCAAAAAGAGCGGGAACTGCGGCTATTAAAAAAGCAACTAAAACATAAGGCCCTATCCCTGGAACATTCCTTTGTATCATTATGGGTACCACATAAATGGAAGCACCTACCATAGAACAAATACCGGTAGCTGTTAATGTCAGCAAATTTAAATGCCTGTCTAAACCATTGGATTCCTCTTTTTTCATTTAATTTTACTTTCTTGCAAAATAATATGATTCCTTCTTTTAATAAAATTTAATGGCCTTTATTATTTTTTATATGATTTTACCGCCAGAAACAATTATTATCGGAGAACAGGAATGGATGAGTACCAATCTAAACACAAGTTCATTCAGAAATGGAACGCCCATTTACCATGCTTTTAATGAGGAAGAATGGGAGTATGCTTCAAAGAACCATTTACCCGCTTTTTGCCATTATGAAAATAACGATTCATTGGGGCTGATTTTCGGAAAATTGTATAACTATTATGCAGTTATAGATGAAAATGGCCTGGCTCCTGCAAACTTTAAAATTCCATCTGTCACAGACTGGACTGGTTTGGCCACTCATTACGGTGGTTTAATGGCAGCAGGTACTCACATAAAGTCCATAGATTGTTGGGAAGTTGGCACCCCTGACAACCAAGTAACGCAAGAATTATGTCTGTTCAACGGATATCCAGGAGGTCTAAGATACCCCCTGGGATATTTTGATTTAGCCAATTCTAATGGCTTTTGGTGGACAATGACCAACTATGACCTTGTTAACGCTATGGGCATAAACCTTTACTATGACGATGCAATGGTCTTAAAAAGACATTATGGTAAAGGCAACGGATTTTCAGTACGGTGTTTAAAATCTACCATTCTATTTTAGGAGGAATTAATTTATAAATGACCGGAGTGAAAATTCTGGAAAGTAATGTTGAACTTATTAACCCTCCAATAATTACTATCGCAAGAGGTGAAATAAGTGGATTGGTTGAAAGAGCTATGGGGATAAGACCACCGATAGCAGTCAATGAAGTCAGAATAATGGGTAAAAATCGAATTTCACCCGCTTCTCTGATGGCAATGTCTAAGGGTTTTCCTTCTTCTCTTAATTGATTGGTGAAATCAACCAATAAAATAGTGTTTTTAATTTCTATACCAGCCAGTGCAATAAGTCCAACAACAGCTACAAATGAAAGGGAATTTCCAGTTAACCATAAAGCGGAGAGTGCACCTACCATGCCTAAAGGGATGACGCTCAATACAATAATGGTACTTTTAAAAGTTTTAAACTCCAATAGAAGAATACCAATAAATAGAAAAATCGTTAGAATGATAATAATGGTAAAACCACTGAATGATTCCTGCCTGGTTTCATATTCTCCCCCCATCTGGTAGGTATAACCAGAAGGCATAGCAAATTGATCTAATTTATCCATGACCAATTTAATAACCTCGTCGTTTAAATATCCTTTACTTACAAAAGCGGAGATAGAAACCATCCTAGTCTTATCCAAATGATTTATCGATAAAGGAGACGATTCAAGTTCAAGATGAGCAAATTGGGTTAAAGGGATAGCTTTGCCTCTAACATTTTCCACAAATAAGGTTTTAAAAACATCCAGATTTAATGGAATATTTTCCTTTTTCTTTATAAGAATCTGATAATCCTCTCCATCGTCGTCAGACATAATACCTATTGGTATTCCAGACAGAGCAAGTCGCAGGGTTTTATCAATAGAAATAGTAGGGATACCTAACAATGCTGCCTTTTCTTTATTTATTTTAACCCTCAGATCAGTTTGTAGATTACTAACAGGATTATTCACATAAATGGTACCTGGCACACTTTTTATCAGATTTTCAATTTTAAAGGATAAAGCTCTCAAGGAATCAAGATTATCCCCTAATAATCTAACCTCCACTGGGGCAACAACAGGAGGACCTTGTTCAAAATTATTTATCTGAACTTTTGCCCCATGAAAAGGAGTCCATTCATTTCTCAGGGAATCGATTAAAAACATTTTTCTTTCCACTGAAGAAATTGGATCTAACTGAACAAAAATTTCTGCGAAATTTGGTTTTTTAATGGATCTAATCTCATTATAATATATTTGTGGGTTTCCCATACCCACATTGGTAGCATAATATTGAACATCCGAAATTTTAGTCAACTCTTTTTCAACAAACCTGGAAATAGTGTCTGTATTTTTAATATTAACTTGTGCTGGTGGGGTAATTCTGATGAGAAATTGAGGTTTTTCTGAAGCTGGAAACAAACTAAATCCAATGATAGGAATGATTTGCAAGGATGCAAAAAAGACCACTAAGATAATTCCCATAGTTTTGAGAGGGTTATTTAAAGAAGTTTCCAAAATGGGAGCATAACTCTTACTGATACCACTTTTAAGAACGCGCATAAACCAATTTCCCTCAGAATGACCCATTGTTTTTTTCAAGAGAATATTTCCAAGAAATGGAATAACAGTTAAAGAAACTAATAAGGAAGCCAAAACAGATGCGATCACACTGATAGGCAATGACCTTATGAATTCACCAGAAGCTTCGGGAAGAAAAATTAACGGAAGAAAGGCGATAATTAAAGTGGCTGTGCAGCCCAAAACAGCTGTTCCAATCTGGGAAGTCGCTTTTAGGACTGCATCTTTACGACTAAATCCATTCAACATCCATCTTTCAATATTCTCAATGACAACAATACTATCGTCAACCAAAAGGCCTAATGCAACTACTAAGCCCACAATGCTCAATTGATTTAAACTAAATCCAAGATAATTTAAAATGATAATACCTATCGACAAAGAGAGAGGAATTGAAATCATTACAATAATAGCTGGCCTGAATCCGAGGGGAAGCAAGGTAAACGCAACCAACAAGATGGCCCAGATAAAATCGAAACCTAAGCCTGATAATCTTTTTTGTACTACCTCTGCCTGATCAAAATGATGAACCATGTCAATATTAGACGGTAAATTCTTCTTAAACTTTTCAAGTATAGGTTGATAAGCCAGTTGAGTTGCTGCAATATTTTCCTTCGACTTTTGGGCAGCAACCACAAATATACCCCTGTGGCCATTCAACCTGGTGATATGATCTCTTTCTGCAAAAGTCATAGAAACGTTTGCAATATCTCTCAGTTGAACATTTCTGTTATTTGCAGAATAAACCAGGGTATTTTTAATTTCCTCAACATCTCTAAAATTCCCACTTGATTTAACATTAAAATATCTGTTACCCACGTCGATACTACCGGAAGGAATATTTGCCAGCTCACTTTGCAAATTATTAATAACAGCTTGTTGGGGGACACCTAATCGCGCCATTCGCTCAAAATCGAGAGAAATTTGAATCTGTTCTTCTGGCAATCCGGCAATTTCTATATTTTTTAAGGCCGGAATTTTTTCAAGTGCCTCTGCCAGTTTATCCGCCTCCATTTTCAATTGCTTCCAGGTTGCCGTCTCAGAAATCAACGCAGTCTGGATTACATTTACATTGGAGGGACTTATTTTTTCTACCGTTGGAAGTTCCATATCTGAAGGAAGTTTTCCCTTCAAAGATGCCAGTTCACGCACCAGTTCCTGATATTTTTCATTAACATCCACACCATATTTGAATTCCACCCGTATAACTGCATATCCATCGCCGATAATACTTTTCAATCTCCGAATATTTTCAAGTCCATACAAGGCCTTTTCCATTGGTTTAATGACCAGTTCCTCAATATCCACCGGGCTGGTACCAGGATAAATAATAGTTACTGGAAAAATAGGCGCATTTAATTCGGGATCCTCTGCCCTGGGCATATTGATCACCGTAAAGGCGCCAATAACAGAAATGAGAAGGAATACGATTAATGTAAAAGGATAATTTTTAACGGCAAAATCAGTGATTCTCATAACCGGGGGAATTAGTATTTAATATTAATAGTGGCACCATCTGTCAGATAAGGGCCACCTTCTTTAATAAGGTAGGTATTGGGTTCGAAAGTAAAATCTGTCCAGGCGCCTATCTTATCAAAACCAGCTATATTAATTTTAACTTTTTTCGCTGTTTTTTTGTCCGTGGTAATAAAAATAAAACCATCTTGCTGATTGGCATCAAGCAGCGCAGAAAAGGGAATACGAAACACCTCAATGCCTTTTGTTGATGTGATTACAGCTTTACCAAACATGCCACTGGCAAGAGAAATTTCTGAGGTATTCAAGGGTTTTATTTCAACGGTGAGCGTCCCTGTAAATGGATCTACCAGCGCTGATTTCCGAACTATTCTTGCCGGCACAGATAGACCATTTTCAAAACTTACGCTGGCTGCTTCCCCTACCCTTAAAATCTGCCATTGATGGTCCGTAACCCCCGCTTTTAGCACCCAGGCCGTATTTCCGGCTACATCATTAGCTAAAAAAACGGGAGACCCCGGGCCTACAACCTGACCAACATCCGCTAATTTTTTTAAAATGAAGCCGCCCGCAGGTGCCGTTATAGTACTGAATTGACCATTAAAACTGGCCGTTTTAAATTGTTCTTTTGCCAGGGAAAGAGCTGATGTTGCATTTTGAAATTGTTCCAAAGTGGCTACACTGTCCAGGTACAAATTTTTCACCCTTTGTAAATCTCTTTCCGCCTTTTCCAACCCAATTTTGGACATCTGTATTTGACTTTGTATTTCTATTGGATCTAAAGTTGCCAGGGTTTGACCTTTTTTTATGGCATCCCCTTCTTTAACAAAGACGGCGTTTATGATACCACCTAATTTAAATGAAAGATATCTTTCATTTTCTGTAGTAAAAATACCCGATAACAAGAAAGGTTCTTTGATGACCTCTTTTTTAAGTTCCACGATAGAAACCGGTATTATATCTGCATCTAACTTATTGGTAACTGTTGCTTTATCAGCATGGCAACCCGTTAACATTAAAAATATGACCATTGAAATGATGGTAAACAGCGTTGATTTTATCATTTTCATATTAATTTTTGTAAATCAGCTAAAGCCATTAAAAATTGGAAATACCTAACGTTTTCCTGAAGTAAAGCAGTGGTATATTGATTTTGAGCATCGTACATTTCCAACAAGGAAACCGTCCCATTCTGAAATCCCTTTTCTGTAAGTCTTAAGTAAGTGCCTGATGTACTAACTTGTTTTTCCATGGCCATAAAAGCTGCTTTTGAAGAAAGCAACTTGTTCTTTGCTACATCAATAGCTAATTTATCCTGCTGCTCAACCAATACTTTATTCCATTCCAACGCCTTGATATCCAATTGAATCTGTTCGCCCTTAATTTTATTTATTTTATTTGCCCACAAAGGCATGGACAACTGTAACCCTCCCATAATATAAACGCTTTTCTTATTGAATTGCCATTTGAATTCCTGTGATCCAATATCAGAAAATAAGCTAATCTGGGGCATAAAATATTGTTGGTTCCTTTTTTCCATTAAGGATTGAATGGATAAGCCCAGGGAGATTTTGTTTAGTATCGGATTTGATGAAACGTAATTAATCCTCTCTACATCTCCCATTTTATCAACAATAAAAGCTGGTTTTTCGAAACTAAGATCCTCTTCATTTTCCCTGTTCAACAAAAATTTAAGGTAAAGTCTGGCATTGTCCACATTATATTCAGCTTCTTTCAATTTGGATTGAATCATAGTAATTTCATTTTCAGCCCGTAGTATCTGGGAAGGGACAGCCTTTCCCTCACGGACTAAAATTTGAACCGTTTGTAAAGATTTATCAAGCAAATTATTGGTATTTGCTAATATTTTTTGACTTTCCAAAGCTAAACCATATTGGTAATACGCCATTTTCACAGCCAAAATCAAATCTTTTTTATAAATTTCAATCTCATTTTCCTGCAATTGAATTTCTTGAATTCTCACTTCCTTTTGAAGCAAAAGATCTTTGTTGAAAAGTGGATAAGAAATTCTAACCCTACCATCATAAAAATTATTAGGCAAAAATTGATTTTCTACATTCTCCACCTGCGGAAATTGCGTGCTCTGAGTTAACTTATTCAGGGTGCTATATACAGGATTCAATAAATCACCTATGGGTAAATCAATAGCACGACCACCTAGAGCCAGCGTGTATGAAAATGAAAAGTCTGCAGACGGTTTAAATCTTTTTTCCGCTTCTTTTAAAGCCAATTTACTTTTGGCAAGGGGAATATTTTTTTGTTTCAACACAAGATTTTGCTGAATGGCCTCATCAATATACTGGTCCAGCAGTGATTTTTGAGAAATAACTAACTTTGGCAGGCAAAGGATGAGAAGAAATAGAAAAAAGCGATGTAAATATTTCATTTTTCGTAAATATGAAATTAAGATTTAATTAGTAAATGGCTGAAAATAGCAAACGATCGTTGAATGATAGTATCCGGATCAGATAAACCAATTTTTAATCCCCTTTTCCTTATGGAAATGGTAACTAAACCATGAACAGTGCTCCAAACCAGGTAGGAAAGCGACTCCAGATCCGTTTCTTTTATAAGACCTTGCTTGATACAATTGGCAATGACCGATGTCAAATAATCAAAAGCCATTTTACCCTCTGTCCAGTTTACATCCTCCAGATAATCAAGGAAATCGATAGGTGCTTCCATTATAAACATCAAATCATAGAGTTCGGGATTTTCCAGTGCAAACTGGATATAAATTTGACCAAGAGCAATGAGTTGATCCATTGGATTTTTATGAATATCCGATGCATTTAAATACCTTACCAATTCAGAGAAGGCATCAGTATGAATCGTATAAAAAATTTCATTTTTATCTTTAAAATGTTGATAAATGGTGGATGGACTATATTCTATTTTCTCTGCAATATTTCTAATGGTAGTAGCTTCAAATCCTTTCAAGAGAAATAATTCTCTTGCCGAGGCTAAAATAGATTGCCTGGTATCTAACCGTTCTCTAATTCTTCTTTCCGATACCCCCATTGTAAACGTTGTTTTTTTTTAGAACATTGTTCAATAAAAAAGGTTTAATGTAAATCTTAAAAAAATGCAACCATTGTAAAATTATACAGTCATTAGTATTGAAACAAGGGTAAAAAATGGAACAACCCAATACAGACGACATTCACAGATTGGTTAAAAATTGTTTGCAGGGTCATCACAAGGCGCAATATGATCTTTATCATGCCTTTTCAAAAGCCATGTATAATACATGTCTCCGATTTTTGAGTGACAGCAGGGATGCAGAAGAAACATTGCAAAATGCGTTTATCCTTATTTTCAAAAATCTGGCATCCTTTCGAGGAGATGCCACTATTGGTGCCTGGATAAAAAAAATTGTCATTCATCAATGTATAAATAAGTTGAAGGAAAAAAACCTGGCATTCCAGGATTTAAATTCCCATCATTTTGAAATACCTTATGAAGAAAACAATTATGAGCAGATGGAATATAATCATAGTATGATTCCAAAGATAAACGAGGCTGTCGCAGCATTGCCGACGGGTTATAAAACAGTTTGTAATCTTTATCTTTTTGAAGGTTACGATCACGAAGAAATTGCCAGTATCCTTAATATTTCTGTAGCCACTTCAAAATCGCAGTATAGCAGAGCAAAACAAAAAATCAGAGAAACGCTTAACCGATGAAAAAAAAGGATGATTTAGAAAAATTTATTGAACAACAAAGGGAATTATTCGATGTAAAAATTCCTAATGAGAAAATATGGGAAAATATTTCCAAACAGGTTAACTCCCATAAAATGAGGATAGTATGGTATCGTTCCAATCTATTCAGAAGTATTGCTGCTGGTTTTACCTTACTCGTCATTGGTGGTTCCATTGGATTTCTCATTGCAAATAAAAAGGAATCGCCCCTTTGGAATATCGGTATAGCATCGGAAACATTTATAGATTTTGAAATGGCATCGCAAAAGAGCATTAACGAAAAACTATTTCAACTAAGGGAGTTAAATGCAGAGGAAAGCATTTTTTCAGATTTAAAACAAATGGACAGATCCATGGAGGAATTAAATAAAGAATTGGAACGCATTCCTTTGGGTCAGGAAAAAATAATTTTAGAACAGCTCAAGCGAGGATATCAAACGAAAATTGACATTCTTGACAAAATCATTCATCGTTTAGAGCCAAAAACACAAAAACAAGATGAAAAAGCAATTTAAAGTTATCGCTCTGGCTATCACAGCCTTTATGCTACCTTTGCTAATGGAAGCCAATGGAGTTAAAGAAACTTTTACAAAAAAAATAACGGAAGAATTTAATATCAGTTCCGATGGTAAAACAAGTATCACCAATAAATATGGCCATGTTGTATTAAATAATTGGGATAAAGACGCCGTTAAAATAATAGTTCAAATAGAAGTAAAAGCTTCCAATAAAAATGCCGCAAATGATTTATTTGATGGTATAAAAATTGATTTTTCCAATAGTTCATCCAACGTAAGTGCGATCACTGTTCTTCAATTTAATTCGCAAAATCAAAATAATATAATAAACTCATTAGGAGATCTACTTTCTTCAATGATTGATAAGTCTTCCAGTAATGAATTCAGAATTAATTATGAGGTATGGCTTCCTTTTGAAAACAGTGTGGATGTAAACCTTAAATATGGAAATTTAACGGCAAAATCCATTGGTGGCAATGCAAATATCGATGTAAAGTATGGTAATTTCACGTTAAATGATGTGCGAGGAAATACAAACATCCTGCTTGGGTATGGGAATGGCACCATGGGAAAGGCAAAAAACGTCAATGCTGAAATTAGATATAGCCATCTGAAAGCAGAGGAAATCAAAAAGGCCGATTTAATTACAAAATATTCTACTGTGAATATATTAAATGCAAGCATTTTAAAAATTAATTCCGGGTATGATACTTATAAAATTGGGGGGATAGAAAGCATAGAAATTGATGCAAAATATGGTGGATATACCTTATCCCTAGCCCAACAGGTAGAGAAGGTAAGATTATTTGGCAGTTATACTGGATTTAACCTTAAAATGCCAAATGACAATGCCTTTGAGTTTTATACCATTGGTAAATATGCTTCATTTAAATTCCCCTCTCCAGTCCATTTTAATCTTAAAAGGGTCGAATCATCAACAAAAGAATATAAGGGTTATTATAGAACGGCCAGGGGGTTTTTCCTTCAAGCAGAGTTAAACTATGGAAGTTTAGTCATTGACGCGCCAATTTAATTTATACCTTCTTTAGGAACCATTTTTTGTTTTTAATGTTATTAAAATAAAACAATTATCATGGTTGACAAGATTTTAAATCTCTTAGACGACGCTAAAAACAATATAAAAAACCAGGCAGAGAATATTTCAGCTAGCGCCAAAAATCAATATGAGAAAATGGTTGAGGATTGGATTAAAATCATTCCACAAATTGAAGAATCAGGCTTGCAGTTATATAGTTTTTCATTTAGCGCTTCTTTAAATCCTTCTATTGATGCAGAATTCAGAGGAAAATGCGTTGACTTCCCATTAGAAAAATGGGAAGAACTCATTTCACTAAATGAAAAGAATAAAAGTTTATCATTGGTTTACAATACCTTAAAGTCAACTTTTAAAATGTATCATAAAATTAAGCCAGAAATGCCCGAGGATTTTTATCTTCGTCTTCGCATTAAGTTAAGTCCTGAAATACGTGTGTATATCGGAGAGCCCCCTATTGCGTAGTAGTTAGTGAAAATAGAAGCCTGGTTTATTGGAAAAACGTCTCCCTCCTACCTGCAAATAGGATTAGATGATTTTACAGGAAGAATTAAGAAATACATACCCTTTGAAACGGTTATCATTGCCGATATTAAGGAGGCGGGTAGCTATGTTGCAAAGGACAGACTGCTTAAAGAAGGAGAAAAAGTACTTCAGAAATTAAACCCTCAAGATTATTTAATATTGCTTGATGAAGGTGGAAAAGAATTTTCATCTGTACAATTTTCTCAATTTATTGAAAAAGAGTTAAATAAGTCTTACAAAAAGCTTATATTTCTGGTGGGTGGTTCATTTGGATTTTCCCCGGAATTACAGCAGCGGGCGAATCTTAAAATTTCATTATCCAAAATGACCTTTTCACATCAGATGGTAAGGTTATTTTTTTTAGAACAAATCTACAGAGGGTTTACTATATTAAATAACGAGCCTTATCACAATGCTTAAATCTTATAAGAAAATATGGAGAATCTAAGTCTGACGCTTTTACTGGTAATCATCATTGGTTTTATTTCCTGGCAAGGTTTTAATAAAGATCAGGTAAAAGCAAGGTTAATCTTTCACCCTTATGCCATAAAATATAATGGAGAATGGGTTCGATTTATCACGCATGCTTTCATTCACGCCGATTGGAATCATCTGCTAATCAATTTATTTGTGTTATATCAGTTTGGCGAAGTGGCTGAAAGGTTTTTTAGCTATCTTTTTGGTGCCGAATATGCTTCTCTGGTATTTGTCTTATTTTTCCTTGGCGCGGTAATTTTTTCCAGCATACCTGATTATTTCAAACACCAGGATAATCCGTCCTATGGATCTTTGGGTGCCAGTGGAGCTACTTCAGCCTTAGTTTTTGTTTATATTGTTCAAGACCCATGGAATTGGTTCCTTTTCCCTCCCCTTCCCGCTTTATTTTTAGGCATTGCTTATTTGTACTATTCCTCTTATATGGACAAAAGGGGAGGCGATAATATTGGACATAATGCCCATTTTTGGGGAGCTACCTTTGGCTTAGCATTTGCCTTTATTTCTGCCAGTATTTTAAAACCTGAGTTTATTCAATACTTCATAGGTAAACTGATGGAAGGACCTAGCTGGCCTACATTTTTACAGTAATATAATATTATCCTATGTTTTTCATACTATCCAAAATTTTTGCCTTTTTTATTAAACCCATTGTTTGGATTATTACTTGCTTTTTACTTTCATTTTTCTTGAAAAATCAAAAACGTAAGCGGTCTTTTTTCTATACTGGTTTGATTTTGCTCATCCTTTTAACCAATGGCGCTGTTTTTCAAGGTGTTGTTAATTGGTGGGAACCTGAACCTGTCACCATAAAAAATCTGGAAAAAGAATATGATTTTATTATTCTTTTAGGAGGATATAGTGATTTCCAAACGGCCATGGGGAAATCTGAGTTTCAGTTAGGACTAAAAGGAGGTAACAGATTGATTACCGCTTTAAATTTATATAAAAAGGGCATTGGTAAAAAAATTATACTTACTGGGGGTTCAGGCAAATTATTAGGGGACAAATATGGGGAAGCAGAATATGTTGCTCCATTTTTAAAAACCTTAGGTCTGCCAGATAGTGCAATCATTGTAGAAAATAAATCCAGAAATACCTGGGAAAATGCTATTTTTTCGAAGCAAATTGTGGATTCATTAAAAAAAGATGCTAAATGCCTCTTAGTTACCAGTGCTTTACACATGCCCAGATCAAAAGCTTGTTATGATAAGGCGGAATTAAAAACCACCATTTTCCCAACAGATTACTACAGGCAAAAGCATGATAATCTTTTAAAATTATTTTTTGAACCCTCCTCCTCAAAACTATTTGCCTGGGAGGCACTCATTCACGAATGGATTGGGGTGATAACCTATAAAATCAAAGGCTATAATTGACCCTATGACAGATTGGAAAACCATTTCTAAAAAAGAAGTATACGAAAATGCATGGATTGAGGTAAGTCACCACGAAGTAATTAATCCATCAGGAAATAAAGGAATATATGGTGTAGTACATTTTCATAACAAGGCTATTGGCATTTTAGCCGTAGATGAAGAACTAAACATAGTATTAGTCGGACAAGACAGATATCCATTAAATGCCTATTGCTGGGAAATTCCAGAAGGAGGTTGTCCCATAGGTGAGGATAATCTATCGACAGCGAAGCGTGAATTG
>Ga0209550_10004426_pt1 | contig 13320 bp, 13 predicted proteins | sample LauGreSuBDMM15SN_2_FD_187567 | JGI IMG/M metagenome (GOLD analysis project Ga0209550, IMG submission 187567) | Freshwater lake microbial communities from Lake Michigan, USA - Su13.BD.MM15.SN (SPAdes) (version 5) | ecosystem: Environmental > Aquatic > Freshwater > Lake | place: Lake Michigan... | reverse complement strand
ATACATGCGCAAAGGTTTTACTATGGACGATGAACGCCTTAAAAACTTAGGCGGTGGTAGCGTGTGGATAGCGATAAACCTTTTGCTGGCTTAACCAATTTTTAAGGAGATGACCCCACACAAGCAGAGGTTTTAATTGCCAAAAATTATCTGGAAGAAAAAGAGTTAAAAGTGCTCAATAATTTGGTAGCCGCTTATTTTGATTTGGCAGAACTTGTGAAATCCGTCTGTCTCGGCTATGGAAATGAGTTTTTTCTATTTATAAAAAACGAATATAGGAAAATACAATCACAACCCACCGAAAATCAGTGATTGCGTTTGTCAGCCGTTGTGAGCCGTTTGTTAATTTATTTCTTTAGGAATTTCAATAACTTTTCAGGTTCTTGTCTATTGTCCCAAAAACCAGTTATTATCCAAGAGAAACTGCTCTAGTATTTTTGAAATCAGTTTTCTTACCTAACTCAGGGTTTTGCTTTAAAAGATTTGTTCTTTCTTTTATTTTCTCATTGAGTTTTTTTGCATATGTTGTGCTTTGATTTCTTTTAATCCAATATCCGAAAATATAATTTCTTTGTCTAATTGCTGTCTCGGTCCAATGTATTGTTAACTGAGCCATGTAGAATCTCTATCGCTTAATTCAGATTCTGAAACCAATTTACCATATTCAATATCTTTTTCACTCATAGATAACATTTCAATTTGTTCAGTTGAAAGAGAAATCATTTCTTCTGATTGAGTCGAGTCAAAAATACTTTTAATAGCTTCCAATAATTGCTCATTTTTTGTAGCCAGAATTCTGTCAATTAAGCTGTTTTTTATGTTTTCTAATGCATTCACGATTTATTTTTTGTAAAGGTCGGAATTTAGTACATGAATTCCAAATGGCTCACCACTAACATATACTCGAAACAAACCTTCGCTTATACATCAAGTTGAGGAAGTGGCGTGCCTCATGTTAGAGCATCTGATTTTGAAATTTATAAAATCCCAGTACCCTTATTGGAAGAACAAGATCGCATTGTTTCTATCCTTGATAAATTCGACATACTCACTACCTCAATAAGTGAAGGACTACCTAAAGAAATTGAGTTAAGGAAAAAGCAGTATGAGTATTACCGTGATTTATTATTAACGTTTCCCAAGAATAACATAGAATCATAAAATGGGATATAGTATCACAACAACCAAGGATATGTTGAATTATCGCTTATTTAAACGATAGTTAAAGATGATTGATTTAAGGAATATTATCAATTATTACCGATTTAAGGAATATTATCAATTATTACCAATTTAATTTTACCAAATACATTAAAGCTCCAATTAGCTATGAAGGAATCAATAGAGTAGAAACGTATGAATACCCAAAAGATGCAGTTCGTGAAGCCCTGTTAAATGCCATTGCACATAAAGATTATTCGAGCGGTGTTCCTATTCAAATAAGCGTTTACACCGACAAAATTATTATTTGGAATGAAGGTCAATTGCCCGAAAACTGGACAGTTAAAAACCTATTGGAAAAACACGCCTCACGACCATATAACCCCGACATTGCAAATGCTTTGTTTCGCAGTGGCTATATTGAATCCTGGGGACGAGGAACATTAAAAATTATCAGAGAATGTAAACAAGCGGGAATCCCCGAACCTGTTTTCAGTTACGATTCAAGCGACATTTCAGTAGAGTTCAGAAAGGATATTTACAATGAAAAATATTTGCAATCATTAAATCTAAACGACAGACAAGTAAAGGCTGTTTTGTTCACAAAAGAGAAGGGAAAACTCACCAACAGCGACTATCAGACATTAAATGACGTTTCAAGAGAAACAGCAACAAGAGACTTAAAAGAATTAATTGATAAACAACTAATAAAACCAAGCGGACAAAAGGGAGCAGGGGCATTTTATACGCTAAATTGAATTGCGTCATAATTGCGTCAATTGCGTCATAACCAAAACGGCAGACAATGGAACAATTGCACATTAACTGCACAAATTGCACAATGACAGCGGGACAACCCAAGCACCGCACCAAGACACTGCAACAATGGACGGACAAAGCACGATCGAATTTTATTGGCGATTTTCTTCTACAGCCCAAATCATAGGTGGAAAATAAAGAGATACAGTCATAGAACAATCATCCAAATAATACATTCAAATTTTACAATACCTAAAAGGCAACTTACATGCCGACGATTCCCAAGCCAAAAAGAATATTTTTTTCAATCCTACACCCAAGACTATTTTTTAATCCGTACATTAGACAATATTTGATTTGTCAAAATTTGGAATCACGTAGCTGAAAAGGGAATTAATTCCTGTTAAATAAAAAAATGATTATAATATTACTGTTTATGTTGATAACATTAAAATTGCCGAAAACGAGTATAACCTTTCTGTAAGGAGCATAATAAGAGAGATTAATATATGAGCGAGATAATTTTATATACGACAGAAGATGGAATAACTAAAATTAATGTCCAACTTGAAAATGAAACGGTTTGGCTCACGCAAAAACAACTGGTTGAATTGTATCAAACTGCAAAATCAACGGTAAGTGAACATATTAAAAATATTTATACCGATGAAGAATTAACGCCTGATGCAACTGTTCGGAAAATCCGAACAGTTCAAAATGAAGGTAAAAGAGAAGTAGAACGCGCGTTAGATTACTATAATCTTGATATGATTATTGCTTTGGGCTATCGTATCAATTCAAAAATAGCCACAAAGTTTAGAATTTGGGCAACACAACGCCTAAAGGAGTACATCGTTAAAGGATTTACGATGGACGATGAACGCCTTAAAAACTTGGGTGGTGGTGGCTATTGGAAAGAATTGCTGCATCGCATCAGAGATATTCGAGCATCAGAAAAAGTGTTTTACCGGCAAGTGCTCGACATTTATGCTACAAGCATTGATTACGACCCCAAGGCTGATGTTTCAATTGAGTTTTTTAAAAAAGTACAAAATAAAATTCATTTTGCTGTACACGAACAAACTGCAGCAGAAATAATTTTTACCCGTGCCGATGCCGAAAAAGAATTTATGGGCTTGATGACATTTTCGGGCTCCCAACCACATTTAAAAGATGTTGTAATCGCAAAAAACTATTTAAACGAAAAAGAACTACGGGCATTAGGTCAAATTGTTTCGGGCTACCTGGATTTTGCCGAACGACAATCCGAACGGGAAGAAGTAATGACAATGAAAGATTGGGCAATGCATTTAGACCGTATTTTAACCATGAGCGGTGAAAAATTACTGCAAACTGCTGGAAGTATAAGCCACGACAAAGCCATTGAAAAGGCCACCAACGAATACAAAAAGTATCAACAAAAAACACTAAGCGAAGTAGAAAAAAACTATCTGGAAAGTTTGAAAGTGATAGAACAAAAAACCAAGAAATGATGAATTGAATTCATGAAAGAATATATTGTGAAAAATAAAAGTTTTGGCTTTGGAATGGTTGGAAACCAAGTGTTCATTTTACACCCGGATATCCATTTAATCCTTCTAATAGGAGTAGGGAAGCATATTCCTTCCTTCAAATACTGGAACGTAAACCGGAATACGATGAGGGACATGGTTCAAAACGATTAGTTGTTTTATTTTTATCCGCCTATCGTATAGCGACTTGTGGTGCTTTTTTTTGCCAGGCTGGAAAAAAAATAGAACCATTTGCCCTATTGCTCCATGATCAAATTAGGTCAAAGTATTTGTTGGTTGATGATTTCACAGAACCCTGGAGCGATTACACCAAATTAGAGGATGTCGCCGGCGATCATAGCGGAATGCATAATTTGGCTCGGTATTTACATAAAAGAAATTAGATAATAGCTGGAATCCCTTAGTCATAGAACAATCATCCAAATAATACATTCAAATTTTACAATACCTAAGAGGCAACTTACATGCCGATCTTTCCCAAGCCAAAAAGAATATTTTTTAAGCACAACACCAACGATATAGAGAATTATCGTTCATTGAAGCGATAATTATAATTATCATCTATTTAAACGATATTTGCACTATGATAACAGTTTACTCTTGAAAACATTCGATGTATTGCCATGTAAGGGAAGCACTTTAGAAGATATTAGTCTGGAACTTTTTAAGTTGAGATATCTACCATCAGCTATTGACGCAGATACCTTAGCAAAAAATGGAAATGACTTAAAATCACAGCTGGCCTCCTTTAAATTTTATGACATCAAAGAAGATTGTCCGACATTTGCCGGTATTTTGATGTTTGGAACAAATCCTCGATTCTTTATTCCCGGGGCAAGTGTACAGTATGTTCGTTTCAAGGGAGAAGATGAGGCGAGTGATTTTGATTTTGAACACCGCTTCGAAGGTGACTTAACCACCCAATTGGGGCAAATGGAAGGATTTATAAAAGCGAATATTGTGAGATTAGTGTTGCCTGAACTTGGTGGAAAATATGTTTCAAGTTATCCCTTACGAGCGGTAAAAGTATTGTTGTTTAATGCGGTAATTCATAAAAATTACCAATCTAATGCCCCGATCAAATTTTATGAGTTTTCAGATAGGATAGAAATATCAAATGCTGGAGGTCTATATGGCAAAGCACTATCAGAAAATTTTCCTAATGAAAATGACTATAGAAATCCTGTTATTTCAGCGGCCGTTAAGAACCTGGGATTTGTTAATGGATTTAACGAAGGGGTTGAAGCTGCCATCGCTGCTTTAAGTAAAAATGGTAGTCCTGCGCCTGAATTTCTGAAAGATCAGCCTTTTTCATTTTTAGTTAAAATCTTTAAAAGGGTTTAGCATGAAATCAATTATTTTCTTTAACAATAAAAGTGGCGTTGCTGGTAAAACAACGTTAGTTTATTGTGTAATGCGTTAATAATGAGAATAAAAAACTTGACAGGCAAGATAAATAATACACCTTAGAGTTTACTTTCCTAATTGTGGGTTCAGCGAACCCACAATTACAAAACACCCAAGATTGGCTGTTTTATTGAAAAATAAAGTTCGGGTAGAAGGAATAAAAGTTTTGTTATGCCAGACCAATTATTTAAAATGCGTGTAAATTTATTTATTATTATTTGCTTAACCCTTACCTGAAACTGGACAAGGAATACACAACTTAGAATCCAGTAAAAGCGATTGGTATTAACAGACTTTTCATTTTCAAAAAGTAAAAAAAATCTTGAAAATTTTAAAGGCTCTTTTTCAGAAACAGTTATTGAAGAAAGACGTGCGGAATGATGTAAATCTTTTTAGATACTTCCTCGCTTTTTAAGCTTTATTTTATGGAAAGTATAAGGGATTAGAGAGCAAAGCTTAGTTTTATATTGTTGAGGGTGAAAATTGTCGAAGAGTATATTGATGGTCAAACTGATTTGATTGAAATCAATTCAGCTATTTATATTGGAGATTACGCCATAAGAATATTATCTTACCAACGAACAATTTGAAAATGTTAATGCCGATGCAGTTGAAATTATCAAATTGATTAGAACCTTCATCAAAACCAACATTAACCTTTATGCCAAAAGTTTCCATACGTTTTTTTGATGATAGAGAAGTACGTGCTGTTTGGGATGACGAAAACAACAAATGGTGGTTTTCGGTATTGGATATCGTAGCGGTGCTTACCAATCAGAGCGACTATAGCAAAAATCGTAACTATTGGAAATACCTCAAAGCCAAACTCAAAAAAGAAAACAACCAAGTGGTTAGTGTCACTACCCAGTTGAAATTTTTAGCTCCTGACGGAAAATTGCGATTAGCTGATATGTTGGATTATGAAGGCATTATTGCATTAGGAAAAACATTTCCTGGAACAAAAGCCAATAAATTTATAGATTGGTTTACCTATAGCCCAGAAAGCATTGATGGTAAAAGCAAAACCAAGGCGTATGCCTTATTTGAAAATAGTTTTGTGGATAGTTTAGAAGTAGGCACAGCCAAGGGCTTACAACAAATCCATGCCTATATTTTTGGTGGATTATATGATTTTGCAGGACAATTACGAACTAAAAATATTGCCAAAGGTGGTTATAGATTTGAGTATGCAAACCATTTAAGTAGCACCTTGCTAAAAATAGACACTATGCCTGAAACTAATTTTGATGAAATGGTAGAAAAATATGTAGCTATGAACAAAGCACATCCATTTATGGAAGGCAACGGCAGAAGTACACGAATTTGGCTAGACTTGATACTAAAAAAACAACTAAAAAAATGCGTGGATTGGAGCAAAATAAGCAAAACCAATTATATGAATGCAATGATTATAAGCTCAGTAGATAGTAGCGTTTTACATGCGCAACTAAAAAAAGCACTTACTATCGATATTAACAGTAGAGAAATGTATATGAAAGGTATCGATTATTCATACTATTACGAAGAAAATGATTAATCAAAATTGGATTTTAAGTATAAAATGGCAAAAAAAGTAAAAGTATGCAAACCACAAGTTTCAATGAAGTTTTAGACATGCACATAGGCAAGCATGGAACCAAAAAAAGGGAAAAATTTGAACAAGAGCTAAGAATTGAACTTTTAGGAGATGCTATAAAAAAAGCCAGAAAGGCTAAAAATCTAACACAGGAACAACTTGGTGAACTTGTAGGTGTGCAAAAGGCACAAATCTCAAAAGTGGAGAATTCAGCAACCGATGCAAGATTTGCAACCATCCTTAAAGTATTCGATGCATTAGACGCAAAAGTGAAATTTAGTGTAGAAATCGACGAACAAAAATTAATGATTAGCGAATAGGAAAGGCTGGATCATAACAATGGCTATGATGATAGATTCCCTATCGCTTCATCCATCACATAGCCTTGAATGTTAGGTAAAAGGCTGGAAAAATATTTTACTATAATTGAACATATCGCTAAAATTTGTACGTTAGTGATATGAAAAAACAGCGAATATATTTAGACACCTCAATTTTCGGCGGACTATTTGATGAAGAGTTTAAGGAATACACAGAACCCTTATTTAAACAAATGGTTGTTGACTGTGTAATCCGGGTAAATTGACCACCTCATCTGATTTGAATGAAAAAGAGCTGAAGCAACCAGTTTATCATAACTATTTTGTTACACCATTGGTTGTTAGTAGTTGTTTTTAAATTTTTCTATACTCTTTTTTAAACCACATTTTTCTAAAGTGGTTAAAACTTCATCTTTTGTCTTTTTTGGATTTTTTAGCCTTTTAACCATTTTATTAAAAGCTTTACTTGCTAATTTAGGATTTATGCCAATTAAATTTGAAATCAGTTCATCAGGATGTTGTAATTCAATACCAAATTTTGCTAATTCTTCAGTCGAAAAATCCTTTATGTTAAATGTAACTATTAAGTCAGCATTACATCTTATAGCACAAGCCAGAACATGTCTATCATCTTTATCTCTAAGTTTAATACCAGATATAAAGTCCTCAAAATTTTCAACATTGGCATCGGGAAAAGCTAAATTCATAGCTTTAACAGTTTGAATTAATTGTTCTTTTTTCAAATCTGCACGATTTTCTAAAAGATTACGAAGCCATTCATTTTGAATAATATGAGACCATTTTACTATAAACAAACCTTCTGCTGCAAGAGATAATAAAACATCTCTAATTGGTGCTGGATATAAAACACAAGCATCTAAAACAACAGTAAATTTAGGCAAATGATTCATTAGTAACCAAGGTTTAAATCTTGGGCTTGTTTGGATAAGAAATCAAGTTGGTCTTCTCTTTGTTTAGCGAGTTGATCTAGATATTCCATAATATCTTTTAATAAGACTCTTCTATGACTACCCACTTTTTTGAAAGGAATTTGTTTATCTTCAAGTAGTTTTATCAAATGAGGTCTTGATACATTTAACATATCAGCAGCTTGCTGTGTACTGAGTTCTGAATGAGAAGGGATAATTGAAATCGTTTTTCCTTCAGCCATATTTTGAATAATGGCAGCAAGTAATGTCAGCGCTTTTTTTGGAATGGTAAGAAATTCACCTGATTCTTGTATTTTTATTTTAACTCCATTTTTTTGAGAGGATTTTATCCTTTTTGATACAACCTGAAAATCTGGTAAAGAGCTTAATGCAATCTTCTGGTCTTCTTTTGTAGTTCTTTTGATTACAGTTTCCATAATTGTTATTTTTAAACAAATTTAAACGAAATAAACGAAACAAACGAAATAAATTTTTAACAAGTACTAATTCCATTCTTTACTTTATCCTTTTTAAAGAGGGTATTAAATCTTGTATTTTTTGAAGTTTTGAATCTAGAAAAACGATAAAACTTCTACCTTATTATTCCATTAAAAAACGCTTGTTTAAACCAAAAGGTTTCACGAAAAAGAAAGTCAGAAGTAGAAGTTTATCCTTGCTTATGAATAATCCTCTTTTATGGTTCGATTAAAACGTGGGTAGGTCGTTGTTATACTTACGATGGGGTTCATCCATTGCTTGAGTATGGCGCCCTTTCATGGCTGGGTGGTTTCTTCCAGTAAAGTCATATTCTGTGTTTCAGAACTAATTTTATCTCTGATGTCTCGCATCATTTTACAGCGTCAAACTATTTTTCTTTTTTAGTCTTTTCCAAAATTTACAAAGTCTAGCAATGTGACGGCAGTCTTCCAAACTCCTCTTTCCAAAGAAATTAATTCGGAATGGCAAATTGTGCAAGAAGGTGAGATTAAAAACCATGTAAACACCAAAATGGATAAAGAACCCAATGGCAACAGGATTATCCAATAATAAAGATTTACAATTTAATTAATGTAAAAACGGTTGAATTTGTTCTGTAACTGTCCTAAGAATGAGGAGTATCTTGCTTGTTTCTCTTAATATTAAATTGTAAATTTACAAATAATCAATTAAGACGGCACAAATTTTATGAGGCACTTGAAAAATAAATCAGAATTAAACTTAGGTGCAGCAGAGCTTTTGCACCAATATAGCTACTATTCTTCTGTTGTTCATTGTGCATATTACAGTTGCATTCAACTTATGAAACACACTTGGTTAAATTCAATGGGGAAATCAGATAATGATTTAAGAAATTTAAACAATAGTTCCAGTCAAGGTTCCCACGAAGTGTTGATAAATCAAATAAAAATATTTATTCAGAGCAAATCGCAAAATGGTAGAGTTTTTAATAGAGATATTTTACAGTTAAAAAGGTTAAGAGTAAATGCTGATTATGATGAAATATTAATTGATTCCAAGAAGAGTAATGATTCATTAATATTATCTAAATCTTCATTAAATATTTTAAAAAAATGTATATGAGCAATTTAGAAGCAACAAGTTTAATTAAAGAAGCTTTAAACGGATTTATCACAAATTTTCCTAAGACTCGTGTAAGATATGAATTCGATATTAACGCTAATGTTCATTGTATAGAAATAGTGCCAAATCATATTTATCATTTAGAAAATGATTATATTGAATGGGAAAATAAATTTACAAACAATTTCATAGCCTTATTTCCAGAGCAAAATATTTGCTTTTTTTCAGATGATGCATTAGTTGGTATTAACCATATTCAGTTTGAACTTGAAGGTAGCAGATATGTTGAATTAACTTCTACTAATGAGGGCAAAGTACCAGCTAATCAAGGACTTTTTGTTAAAATCAATAAATAAACCTATAAATTGATTTTTTGGAAATAGTTTGTATGATTGCTGGCCAATGATTCGCTTTCCACTTTAATAGTGATTATTTAGCCTATTTACTTATATTCAGTGGTATGACAACTACCTAAAATAGCGAAACTTGTAAATTTTGCATGTTTCGCTATTTTATTTTATATCTTTACCTGATGAAAAATCTCACGAACAGAAAGGAATACATAGGTAAACTACTGGCATATAAAGATAAAGACCTCATCAAAGTGGTTAGTGGCTTGCGCAGATCTGGTAAATCCACACTTTTGGAATTATATCGGGAAGCTTTGCTTAAACTTGGTATAGGAAAAAGGCAAATTCAATTTTATAATTTTGAATTACCTGAAAATTTTGTCAACAAAAATTGGGACGATATTTATTTCGATATAAAAAGGAAGCTACAGTCAGATAAGCCCAACTATGTTTTTTTGGACGAAGTTCAAAATATTCCATTTTTTGAAAAACTGGTGGACGGACTTTTTGCTTCAAAAAATGTGGACGTTTACATCACAAGGTCAAACGCTTTTTTATTGTCAGGAGAATTAGCTACGTTATTGAGCGGTCGCTATATTGAAATTTCTATTTTACCCTTTTCATTCTATGAATACTTAACAGCAAGAGGTATTGACACAATAAATAAATATTTGAATTATGAATCTTTATTTTTCGATTATGTAAATGAGACATCGTTACCGAAAGGTGTTGAATTGCGTGAAGAAGGTTATGATAAAATTCACGAATATTTGGAAGCTATTTATACTACCATTGTAGAAAAAGACATCACACAACGACACCAAATAAACGACAAACGGGCTTTTGAAAATATCATGAAATTTGTAGCATCCAACATTGGAAATGCCCTTTCTCCAAACAAAATTTCAACTACCTTAAAACAAGACGGACAAAGCGTACATCACTCCACCGTTGAAAAATATTTGGAATATTTATGCGCAAGTTTTGTGTTTTACAAGGTAAACCGCTTTGACCTAAAAGGCAGAAAACAATTAGCAACCCAGGAAAAGTATTACCTGGTAGATTTGGGTTTACTCAATATTTTCGCAGGCAAAGAACGTACCACAGACAGAGGTCATATCTTAGAAAATGTTGTTTATTTGGAACTTCTTCGTAGAGGCAATAAAATCTGGACAGGCACAAACCGAAACAGCGAAGTGGACTTTGTCTGTAAAACCAAAACAGGCGATATTGAATATTATCAAGTGGCTTGGCAAATGACCGATGAAAAGACGGTAGAACGTGAGTTTGGAGCATTAGAAAAAATCAACGACAACTATCCAAAATTTTTACTTACTACAGACGGATTTACCCAAAACCGAAATGGAGTAAAACATTTGAACGTTTTTAATTGGTTGCTTGAAACAAATTAAAAATAATAACTACAGCTTATTTCCACATCATCCCGTTAAATTTTTGAGGCACTTAAATATGCCAGCAAATCTGCTAATTCCTGAGGACTGATATTCAATGACTTTGCTGCCGGCATCAAACTTTTGGTTTCGTTTACTTTTGATTTTACCTCCGACTTTTTTAGCACTATTTGTTTGCCTGCTAAATCTTTAATGGTTAGGTTATTTTCATTTTCAGAAAGTAAAAAGCCATAATACCTGTTTTCATCTTTCATTTCAATATTGAATGCCTCATAGCCAAATACAATAGAGGAGTTCGGATAAACGATGGCTTCATAAAGACCTGATTTATCGAGTTTAGAGCTAATATGCGTAAGATTAGGACCTATTTGTATGCCCAACATATCCATTTGATGACATTGGATGCAATGGGTGTTAAATACCTCTTTTCCTGCTGCGGTATTGGAAACTAAACCTAAAATTTCTGCCTGGGGATAGGATAAATTTTCATTTTCCATTTGATTTAAGCTTTGTGCCTGAAGCCGGATAGCTGGTAAATCACTGGCCAAAAGTGCCTTTCTGGAGGAATCGGCAAGCGCCCCAGTAAGAATATTTTTTTTATATAAATCAATGAGAATTTGAGCGCCTACTTCATTTTTTGCCATGGATAAAGCCGTATTTTTTCGATCTCCAAAAGCAATATTTTCATTTTGCACTTTTTCTTTATTGGCAAGCATTTTAAAAAGGATTTTTTGCTTTGCCAGTGCATCGGCGTCATCTGACCAATCGTGGAGTTGACTCCACAAATTAGAACTTCTGAAAACTAACCAATAACTGGCTTCCTCTGCGATGGACTGATAAGCGTTCGTTTTAAATGTTAAAACGGCTTGAACTGCCTCTTTTGTAGGCATAAATCCAATGGCAGTAAGCGCTTTTTTCCGTTTTTCAAGGGTGCTTTCTGTATCAAGGACAATGTTTTTAAAAAAATCCAAAGCTGAATCCGGATGCAAAGTGAATAAGAGATCAAAGTACCCCTCCTGCGCTAAAAGTTCCTTGTTTTGTTTGTAAAAAAGATCTACATTTTCCTCGCCTAAAACAAGCTTTACGGCATTGTTGAAATAGGCATCCTGGTAAGGTAAAAGTAAAGACTGAAGGATAGCATTTTTGGTACTATAGGTTTCTTTTTCTAAGGCTAAAAGGATTTCACGACGTAGAAAAGATGAACTTTGGGAGGGCATCTTTTTTATCATTTCCAAAAGATTATCTGCTGATAACACGGAGCGAAGGGCTCTAAAAGCTACTATTTTTTGATCTTCATTTCCGTTTTGAAATTTATTTTTCAAAAAATCGATGCCTCTGTCTCCGGCATACCCCATCAGATAATAAGCTCTGGCCGAGGTGAAAGGATTTTTGTTTTGCACCCAGGAGATGGCAGCTTCAAAGGCAGAAGATTCATTGCTTTTCAGGGCGTTAAAAGCCTGATTTCTAACATTGACGGCAGGATTATTGAAAGCAATGTTTAAACCTTTTCGCGTAGAAAAATCTAAAACCGGGGATTTTAGTTTTTTCCCTTTTGGGGTAATTCGGTAAATTCGACCGTAGGCCTTTTCATCTTTTACCTGATGGCCTCCGACCACAGCATCAAACCAATCGGCAACATACAATGCGCCATCCGTACCGATAAGCGCGTCAGAGGGTCGGAACCATTTTGATTTATTGTCAAAAAAAGCTTTATTGTTCCATTCGTAAGCAGGATCATCCTCTTTATTTGAACTTAAAAATATAGATTTTTTTCCAGCCAGATGATAGCCGGAACCAGATTTATACGGTTGATAACCAAAGAGTACATTTCTGCCGGCATCACAACTTAGCACCATGCCTCTATACTTTACACCCAGGCCATCGCCTTCTATTCTCAACATACCAGTAGGGGATCCGGCTCCGGTATTATCACCGGCAGGCATTACTCCCGGGTCATTTTGGTGCCAGTGCGCTTGCCACATAGTTTGGTTGGGTCTATGATCTGCATTCCAATAACGTGTACCATCCTCACTAAAAAAACCCGCATTTCCCCCTTCTGCCAACCAGGAAACCCGACAGGTAACCACTTGATCGTCATTATCATTTTGCCACATATTACCCATTCCATCCACATAGGTTTCAAATGAATTTCGAAAATTATGAGCTAAAACTTTCAATCCTGTTGCATCTGCATTCATTTTCAATTGTAACCCTCCAACCCATATTTTCCCATCATCACTTTTTTGATTTCCTTGATTTTGAAGATTATAGGGAGATCCACCTGTATATAAAC